>Ga0075160_10000159_pt1 | contig 41651 bp, 36 predicted proteins | sample JI91814C2DNA_FD_70969 | JGI IMG/M metagenome (GOLD analysis project Ga0075160, IMG submission 70969) | Wastewater effluent complex algal communities from Wisconsin, to seasonally profile nutrient transformation and Carbon sequestration -... | ecosystem: Engineered > WWTP > Effluent > Algae... | reverse complement strand
GCCAGATTAAAAGTGATATTATCACTCATGCCATATAACTGGCTCCAATGAATATGCGGATGATTCAGGGGCAGGCCTTTTTTCAGCATGAGCTCCGCAGCATAGAGATTACTATACTCATTATGTGATGCCACGACCAGGGCTACCCGGTCAATATGATCAATACAGAATTGAACCCCTGCATTGTAGTCCCGGTCACTGCTTTCCTTATCTGGCTGGATCGGAGAAGGATAACCCATATCAGCCGCCCGCTTCCTTTCCTTTTCCATATAAGCTCCTCTGACCAGTTTGGCACCCAGGATAAAATTCCTTTCCAGTGCGGCTTCATATGAAGCTTTCAGAAAATCAAGGCGGTCATGCCGGTAATGCTGCAGGGTATTATAAACCACACAGCGGGTTTTGTTGAAAGTATCCATCATCAGGATCGTAAGGGCATCCACCGGATCCTGGATCCAGGTCTCTTCTGCATCTATAAACACACCCACTTTTTTCTCCACTGCTGTTTCACATATCCGCATCATTCTGTACCGCACCCGGTGCCATTCCTCCCGCTCATCTGCCGGCAATTGCTCAATGGCCTGTAGGAAGCGCTTCATTAATGTCCCCTCTGAAGCATGCATCAATGTATCCAGTTTTTCCAGTAACCCGAAGCGGGTAAGACCGGTTACCTTGATACTCATAAAGGGAATATTGGGCTGGGTGGCCGCATAGTTGATCACCCGGATAAATTCTTCTGTTGACTGCTCAAATCCTTTTTCTCCATCATGCCCGCCTTCCACACCATAATCAAGGATAACCTGTACTTTGTATTCCCCCAGTTTCCGTGCCACAACGGCTGTTTCTTCCAGGGTTTCACCACCAACAAATTGCTGAAAAATGGTTCGACGGATAATGCCCTTCACCGGTAAACCTGCCCTGATAGACCAGGGTGCCAGCCGGGTTCCGATTTTTACAATCCAGGGCTTGGCCATCATGTTAAATAGAAAGCGGGCTTTTCGCAGTTGCTTGTCTGTCTTGTATTCAAAGGCGAACTCCGTATTGTCGAACGAAATAGAAGGATCAGCAGGATTCATACAGCAATTTATTCTGCAAAAATAGCCGAAAGCAACGAAGGTTCGTAATGACTATTCTCAATAATAATCAGATGGCCTGGTGATTAAATGGCTGAAGAACCATTTCACTTACCACGGCACTGGCCGGCTGCTGGGCCAGGAACCAGATGGCTTTGGCCGCTTCATCTGCCCGGATCATTTTTTCCCTTTGCACTCTTAAATCAATAGTATCCCAAAACGGTGTATCCACCCCACCCATGTAAATATTGGTAATCCGGATCTCAGTCCGCTTTAATTCTTCCCTGATACTTTGCATCATCCCGACCAGAGCATATTTAGAGGCTGAATATACTGCTGCTCCCGCCATGGGTGTTTTACCCAATACACCGGGGATATTGATGATCAAGCCCCGCTTTTCGGTTTTCATATACGGCAGGAAAAACCTCAGCAGGTTAAATGAACCCAGCAGGTTTGCCTGTAAAGATCGCATCATGTCATCAGTAGTAAGCGACTCTAATGGTTTGATGATACCCAGTCCCGCAGCATTGATCAAAATATCAATCTTCGGATAACTTGAGAAAAAAGCAGCATGAAGGCCGGATACCTGTTCTTGATCAGAAATATCTGCTGCAAAACAATGCTGCTCCGGTAATCCGATTTCAGCCGCAATCGCCTTTAGCTTTTCATTGTTTCTGCCTGTCAGAAACAAATGAGCACCGGCTCCGGCAAAAAGCCTTGCTGTTGCCGCCCCAATTCCACCTGTTGCACCAGCCAGTAATACGTATTTCCCCTTAATCGGTTCCATAAAGATTGATTTGCCCAAACAACAAATCTTTGGAATTATTGTTGAGGACTTTAATGAACAGTTGCACACTCATTTTCCCCCACCAGCTTTTCAGGCATCACCCGGCCCTCTACAAAAGCAGACCCATTTGGATTGTGGAAGAATTCCTTTTTTTCCGCCAGTACCGTTTTCATCAGCAAAAGATCATGTTCCACCGTGCCAGTATGAAGGCCTACGCCCATTTCCTGACCGGACAAGGATACCAGGTACATTATATTGAAAGCAGCGATCACCAGTCTGATATTCGTATCCTGATTCGGGAAAGCAGCAATAAAGGCCCTGTTCATTTTTACTACTGTGATACTGTGGATGACTGGCTGGAAAAAAGAATACATCAGGCAGCAGAAGAAAATGCCTGTATTCTTACCAAAATGGATAGTCCCAATTTTCTGAATACCGAAGGAGAACTGGCTGATTATTTTCTGACGCATCGATACTACCAGACTGAATTTTATATTCATCAAAGAAAAAAAAGAGGATTGCTTTTAGAAACGACGGGAAAACCACTGGGCGGTAAATGGACCTTTGATAGTGAGAACCGGAAAAAAATGCCCGCGAAGGAACAAACAGCGTCCATCCGCTGGCCGGAGGAAAATGATTTTACAAATGAAGCCGGTGAATATACCCGCCGTTATTTTATGGACCATTATGGCAGTACCGAACAATTCCGTTACCCGGTTACACATCAGGATGCAGAAAGCTGGTTTCAGGACTTTCTTGATACCCGTTTCATCCATTTTGGTGTATACGAAGATGCCATGAAGCAGCAGGAAAGCATCCTGTATCATTCCCTTCTATCCCCACTAATCAATTCCGGCTTACTGGACCCCAATGAAGTCATTCATAAAATTATTCAACATGTCAATCAGCATGCCGTCCCGCTGAACTCAACAGAAGGACTGATCCGCCAATTGATCGGCTGGCGTGAATTTATCCGCGGAATCTATATACTGGAAGGCCGAAAACAAAGAACCCGGAATTACTGGGGATTCAGCCGTAAAATTCCCGCCGGCTTCTGGACAGGAGAAACAGGTATTCATCCGATTGATACCGTGATCCGCCGTATTTTGAAAACGGGATACTGTCATCATATTGAAAGACTAATGGTGCTCGGTAATTTTATGCTGCTATGCGAATTTGACCCCGATGAAGTGTACCGCTGGTTCATGGAAATGTTTATCGATAGTTATGACTGGGTCATGGTACCAAATGTTTATGGAATGACGCAGTTTGCTGATGGTGGAACCATGACCACCAAACCTTATATCAGCGGAAGTAATTACCTGCTAAAAATGGGCGACTGGGACAAAGGCCCCTGGCAGGAAATATGGGATGCCCTATTCTGGCGGTTCATGCACGTACACCGTTATTTTTTTGGCGTTAATCCAAGACTGGGTATGCTCCTGAATACATTTGATAAAATGAGTCCGGAAAAAAGAAACCAGCATCTTTTGACCGCTGAAAAATTCCTGGCCACATTGGACAGATGAAAACAACAAACAAAAAAAACCGGCCGGTCAAGACCTGTCTTGTTTGCCAGCGACCGTTTAACTGGCGAAAGAAATGGGAAAAGAACTGGGAAGAAATAAAGTACTGCAGCAGCCGTTGCCGGTCTGCAAAAAAGCCGGTGCCTGTGAGCTGATGCATCTTTGTTAAACAATTGCACAATGATGCAGCATTTCTGCCCAACAAAAACAGCATACCAGCAGAATTTACAACTTTCAGTGATAGCCGTTTGTTGTGATAGATATGCAATTCAAAACATTCCCAACCAGCTACCAGGCGATACTGGATGTCATAGATGCGGTTGATCCGGTAGCATATTCCCGGTACCGTAATCATGTAGATGGTCCGGTTACGTATTTATCTCCCTATATATCAAGGGGTGTCATCTCCACAAAGCAGGTATTGAATGCCCTGTTGGAAAAAGGTTATACACTGAAACAATCCGGAAAGCTGATTCAGGAAATGGCCTGGCGGGAATATTTTCAAAGAGTATGGCAATCCCTTGAAGATGACATTTTCAGGGATATCCGCAGCCGTTATACCGGTATCAGACATGCACAAGTGCCAAAGGCCGTACTGGATGCCAGCACTGGTATTGAAGCGATTGACCAGGGCATACAGGATTTGTATCAGTTTGGTTATATGCACAATCATCTGCGCATGTATACTGCCAGTATCACCTGCGTAACAGCAAAGGCCCATTGGCTCAATCCATCAAAATGGATGTATTATCATTTGCTGGACGGAGATCTCGCCAGTAACAGCTGCAGCTGGCAATGGGTGGCCGGAAGTTTTTCATCCAAACAATACTATTGCAACCAGGAAAATATCAATAAATATTGTGGTACCAATCAAAAAAATACATTCCTCGATAAGGAATACCATGAACTACCCCTGTTAGAAACACCTGCTGTGTTAACAGAGGCTGGCACATTTAATCCGGTTACCATTTTACCTGCTACTCAGGCTCCCCAACTGAATCATGAGCTGCCGCTCTTGCTTTATAATAGTTATAATTTGGATCCGAACTGGCGAAAAGACATAAAAGCCAACCGGATCTTACTGCTGGAGCCATCTCATTTCAGAGAGTATCCTGTGAGTGAAAAAGTAATCCGCTTTATAATCGCCCTTGCAGAAAACATTGAAGGCATACAGGTCTTTACCGGTGAATTGGCGGACCTGCCGGAATTACAAAAATTCCCGGCTGTCTATTCAAAAGAACATCCCGCGTTTCCACATTACCCGGGCATCAAAGATGAAAGAGATTGGCTCTTCCCGGGAATACAGGGCGTCCATTCCTCCTTCTTCAGTTACTGGAAAAAATCTGAGCGGGAGCTTTTCCGGTTATATGGAGAATCACCTTTTCCCCGTCCTGCCAAAATAAAGCGGCAACACGCTTATCTTTGAGCCGCGACTGAAATCAATCAGTGCCTAAAAAGCCGATATGGAAAACAAAAAAGCTGCAGAAAGTATTACGATCATGACCGAACTGGTGCTGCCCAACGACACCAATTTATTTAATAATCTCATGGGAGGTCGCCTGATGTACTGGATGGATATTGCAGCGGCACTATCTGCACAGAAACATTGTAATGCGCCGGTTGTAACCGCTTCCGTGGATAATATTTCATTTGAAAACCCCATCAAACTGGGAAACGTTGTTCATATTGAAGCAAAAGTGACCCGCGCTTTTACTTCCTCCATGGAAATTCATCTGAAAGTATGGGGAGAAGACCTGACACAACAATACAAATACAAAAGCAACGAAGCTTATTACACTTTTGTAGCCCTTGACCCTAACCGGAAACCAAGACCGGTTCCAGGGCTCCTGCCTGAAACAGAAGAGGAAAGAAAATTATACGATGGCGCTTTAAGGAGAAGACAATTGCGTTTGATCCTGGGCGGAAAGCTGAAACCGGATGATGCCACTGAACTGAAGGCATTGTTTGTAAAAGATTAATCCATCACCGGCTTTGCCTCCGGGTGCTGCCGCCCTTTCATCATGAAAGGCTTGCTTTGTTCAATAGCATCCATTACCTGTGCCAGTATGGTGGCTGCCGGTGCGTCATAATCTATTGTCAATGGCGCTTTAAAAGTAATACTGAGGGCCGTTCCCTTTTTTTTGAAGCGCAGCCCCTTTTTATTAAATGCCCGCCAGAAACCACTGATCACCACCGGAATCACAACTGGTCTGGTTTGCTTAATGATCATAGCGGTCCCCTTTCTTCCAGGTGCAAATGGTTTGGTCGTCCCCTGAGGAAAGGTAATCACCCAGTTTTGCTCAAGCGCCCGGAATATTTTACGGGTATCAGAAGGATCAAGTCCTTTTCTCACTTCCTTCCCTTCCTCCCGCCAGGTTCTTTTAACAGTGAGTCCGCCCGCCAGCAAAAAGATCCGGCTGATCAGGCTTCCTTTCATGGTTTCCTCTGCCGCAACATAATTCACCCGGGTAAAAGGATTCAGCAGGTAATATGGTATACCCAGCCGGTTTTTTTTGCCCCATTTCACAGCACAGAAAATATGCAGGAATGTAATCACATCAGCAAAATAGGTCTGGTGATTGCTGACAAAAAGCACATTTCGTTTGGGAAGGTTGGAAAAGTGTTCCGTTCCGCTGATGCGGAGCTTATTGACGATGGCGAGTCCGGGATACGAGAATAGCCCAACGAAAAAATAAACGATTTTTCGTATTGGATGGAAATTCTTCAGCCGGTTAATGATAGACGAAGCCATAAAAAGCAATCATTCAAATCGGTCTCAAATTAAGAAAACTAGACTTTGAATCAGCAAAGTCTGGCTGCAAAGCAAAAAAAAAGGCCTCCCCGAAGGGAGGCCAGTATCAGCTGTAAACCTTTGAGCATGAAATCAGCTGAAACAAAGATTTGGCAGCTTGCCAAGCATTTTTGGACGGTTTGGTTCTTCCAGGATAAAATAATATAGGGGTAAAAGATTCCCGGGGAGGATCTCCCCGGGAATAATTGTAAGAAATTATTGCAATGTCACTTTCTGACTGTAAGACTCACCATTCTCGGTATTCATGATTTTCATGATATAAGTACCGGCAGGGAGATTGTTCCTGTTCACATTCACGTACTGAACATTATATTGAACCAGGGCACGCTGTGAAGCCACTTCCTGTCCGCCCATATTGTAAAGGCTGATCAGGTACGCACCTTTTACATTGGAGAATTCGACACTCATATTGCTGACAGCCGGATTCGGGAACACCCTCACACCCTTGATGCTGCCTGCTTTACGAACTACTGCAATATTGCTGAATTTGTAACTGCCATCTTCATCCAGCAAGCGGAGTCTGTAATAATATACAGGAGCCTGCATGTTGAAATCTGTATGCGCATAATTTGATTCTACCACACTGTTACCCATGGCTGCCTTGGTGCCAACAACACTGAAATTGATTCCGTCAGAACTCCTTTCAATCTGGAATTCTTTGGTATTAATTTCAGAGGCTGTTTTCCAGTTCAGTTGTACATCGTTGCCATTCAAAGCTGCATTTAATTGCATACCAGTTGCAGGCAGAGGAATTAATTGTTCCTGTTGCAAGCTGGCAGCTATAAACCAGATATCACCGGTGAGCGGATTTCTTACACCTCCATTAACAGCAGTACCTGGAGCAGACCAGTTGAACTGAGAACCGGTAGCACCACGGAGATAAACACGGAAACGAAGGAAACGCACCGTCTGATTCACCCTAAAACTTCCGGATGCAGCACCAAAATTATTAAAACTGCCGGGAGCAGGTACCCCCTGGTCAGTTGATTCACCATTAGGTGTAGCCAGATTATTATTAACGATAAAATTACCAGATATTCCAAAAAACTGATTCCCTGCTATGCGATCCATTGGATATCCACCCACCAGTTCCAGTTCCGTAGTAAAGAAGGTAGAAATCCAATTGGCGGTATTGGAAGGATCCAAACCTGTTGGGCAATAGCGGTAAGAACCACCCAGACCGGCAATATGAATAATCGGATCCTTAACAAAGCGACTGAATGCAACGATCACATCACCATAATAATGGCGGGTGGTGGCATTATGGGCTCTGCCCAAATCAGCCATCACCTGAGCACAGGTGAAAATGCTAACAGCACCATTTGCATCATTGGCGGGTGGTGGCAATGTAGATTGTGCATCAATACCAGATCCCTGAAATGCGGGATAATATTGACCGGGACTTAATACAGGTGCCAGAGGATTTGAAATGAACATTTCATTTCTTGGACCCCAACCGTTACCAAAAGCACCTAAGAGATCATAGCTGTTCAAAGGGGAAGCCTGTTGTACATTGGGACTGCCAGGAGCAGTACCAGTGGCCTGTGATGGGCCTGCTCCAAAAACAAGCCCGCTATTAACCGCATTGGTTGTACCACCCAAATTGGTGGTACCGGCACCATAGGTAAGACCTGTGAACTCCTGTCTGTCAAATGAAATGGTAGTAGAGATGTAAGGCGCATTAATTGGGTTAGGATTGCTACCTTGAAGGTCAAAATTGCCATTGTCCAATCTGTCCTTATCAAAATAAATTACATGGTTTGTGGTCCTTGGACCAAATCCACTCCCGGCAATAGGCGTAGTAAGATGATTTAGGGTCATTTCCAGCCTTGCCTGGCCGAATGATGCTGCTCCCGCGAGAAGTGCGGACATGATCAGTGCGCAGCGTTTTGTGTTTTTGCTCATAACAGGTTTTTTAATTATTAGAAAGAGTTGAATATTTTATTAATTATCCGATTACAGTATCACCACCGCTGATTTTAATACCAAAATTGATATTGATCACACTGGTACCACCTACAGGAACGGTGATTCTACCGTCGTTAATTCCATCGCTGCCGGTTGGTAAGTTTGGCGGGTTGGCATTTTTCTGACCGGTATGCTCCCATCCTGAAGGCAGGATATTGGGAATAGAAGCTTCAGCAGTACCTACTGGAAGTACCAGACTGGTGAGGTAAACACGATAGGTTTTATTCGGTGTTACATTGTTGAAATTGTATGTACCAGTTGCACTTGAAACGAGGGTTACTTTTTCAATCAGTCCGGTGGTGGTATTTACCAGGTAAGCACGCAGACCAACAGGAATTCCGGCAGCCGGAGGCGCCTGTGCAGCACCACTATTATTAACCAGGTTATCATTCATCGCATTTACATCATGCCATACATTACCACTCAGGGTAACGAAGAAGGTCAGACCCACATCAATGTCCTGCCTGATCTGTCCGGGCACCAGTGTAAAGGCATCAGTCAGTCCGGTAGTAACATCAGCATTACTGTCATTGGCAGTAGTACTTCCTGCAGCATTCTTAGTTGTAAATACAGAACCGGTTGGTTTGTCTGTAAAACCAATAGTATAGTTAGCGCCAGCAGCCGGCACAGGGATATTATTGATAAAATAGTATCCGTTTCCGTCAGTTACCGCTGAAGCAACAGCCACATTGGAACTGTTATAAAGCGTAACGGTTACGCCGCCAACGCCTGGCTCACCTGCATCCTGGATACCATTTGCATTCAGGTCGTTCCATACAAAATCACCCACTGCGGCAAATTTGGTTACCAGACCTGCATCAATCGTTGTATTGGTTTGACCGGCAACCAGCGTAAATGCATCTGTTTTACCAGTGGCTGGATTCACATCGTTGTCTGATGCATCAGCACCATTGTCTTTGGTTGTAAAAGATGATCCGATCGGAAGTCCGCCGAAGCCCATAGTATATGAACCTGGTGTAACATTTACAAACAGGTATTTACCATTGGCATCTGTTACGGTAGTAGCAACTGCTGTACCGGCACTGTTGTACAAAGTAACCAGCACACCGGGGATTCCTGGCTCATTAGTACCCTGCTGACCGTTACCATCCACATCACTCCATACATAATCACCTACCGCAGCAGTCGTTGTACTTTTGATACCCAGATCCCTGCTCAGGTCAATACCGCCGGCAGCAAGGACAAATACATCGGTCGTCAATGTTCCGCCATCCGCGTCACTGTCAGTTGCATCATTCACAGGTGCAGCATCTTTTGTGGTAGCCACAAATCCTGCAGGCAGGTTGCCAAAGCTAACGCGGTAGTTACCGGCAGCCAGATCAGTGAACAGATAAAAACCATTTGCATCTGTAACCGTATTCTTAATCACGTTACCGGCATTATCAATCAGGAATACACTCACACCAGGCACACCTGGTTCTGTTGTACCCTGGAAACCGTTGGCATCGCTATCAATCCAAACATAATTACCGATACGGCCCAAAGTAGTATTGGTATTTCTAACCGCTGCATCAACAGTAGTATTAATCTGTCCGGGTAACAGGGTCACCGGCCCGGTTTTGCCTGTGCCAGCATCTGCATCACTGTCTTTCGCATCATTACTTCCCGCATCTTTGGTTCCGATTACATATCCCGAAGGCAGACCACTGAAACCAACTACATAAGTACCGGCATTCAGGTTACTGAACTGGTAATTACCCAGGGCATCTGTTGTGGTTGTAGCAACTACTGTTGTACCATCTGCAGCATACAGGGTAACGGTAACACCGGCAACACCGGGCTCACCTGCATCCTGAATACCATTATTATTCAAATCATTCCAGACGAAATCTCCAATACTGGCTTTTGAATCAAACACATTTGGATTGGAAACAATACCTGCATCCCAGGTAGTAATCACATTCCCGGAACCGGCAACAGTAATCGTTGCAGTACGTCCGGTAGCAGGGTTCACATCACTGTCAACGCCATCGGCACCTGCATCAGCCGGACTGAAAGCATAACCGGCAGGCAGGTTACTGAAGCCAATGGTATAACTGCCAGCAGCCACATCCGTGAACATATACAGTCCCTGCGCATTAGTAGTGGTTGTTTTTACTACCGCGCCTGTGGTGGCATTATACAGTGTAACAGTAATTCCAGGAACACCGGCTTCACCCGGATCCTGAATACCATTCTTATTAAGGTCGTACCATACAAAATCTCCAATACTATTCAGAGCAGTAGTGGCTCTTAAACCGGCATCGATGGTCATATTCACTGCATCTGCAATCAGTGTAAAGCTGGCAGTAGTACCTGCTCCGTTTGCACCGGTAACATCACTATCCTTCGTGTCATCTGCACCGGCATCAGCTGTTACTACATTGTAACCGGCCGGTGTGCCTGAAAATTTCACATAATAAGTACCGGGATCAACATTATTGAATACATAATATCCCAGTGCATTAGTAGTAGATGTAGCTGTCAGTACATTGGCACTGGTGTACAACTGAACAGTTACACCCGGAACACCAGGTTCGTTGGCATCCTGAACATTATCGTTATCAAGATCTATCCAGACATAATCTCCAACAGCAGCTTTTGTAACATCCGTAACATTCAAACCGCCGTCCAGTGTCAGATTCACGCCTGTCGTTACAGCAAATGGAGCTGTTCTGCCGGTAGCAGGAATAAAATCGCTATCAAGATTATCAGCAGCGGCATCCTGAGCAGAGAACTGGTATCCGGCCGGAGGCGTTACACCCAGGGTATAAGTACCAGCAGGCACGTCATTGAATTCGTAATGTCCATTGTTATCAGTGATGGTGGTTCTTACCGCTACACCACTATTATCATATAAGGTAACAACAACACCAGCGATACCCGGCTCGCCCGGATCCTGGTCGCCGTCCTTATTCAGGTCATTCCATATAAAATCACCGATTCTGTTAGGTTGTGTAAGATATAAGCCTGCATCCACATAAGTAACATTAGGTACGGCCGTGGTCAGGGTGATATTACCGGTTCTGCCGGTAGTAACATTCGCATCACTGTTTGCACCGCCAGTTACACCAGCTGCATCCGCATTCTGGGGAGAATATACATAACCCGGAGCCTGGCTGAAACGAACCTGATAGTTTACACCAGCTGAACTTACCGGGAGATTGGAAAACTTGTATAAGCCATAAGCATCTGTTACTGTAGAAGCAATCAGGCTGCCGGCATTGTTATAAAGAGATACAGTAACACCAGCCAATCCTAATTCACTGGCATCCTGAATACCATCTCTGTCTGTATCATTCCACACACGATCAGCAATAGAACCCGGAGCGGAAAATGTTACACACCAGAGATCCGTTTTTATCCAGCTGCCTGTTCCGTTGAAAGCAACATTGGTATACTTAGCACCCTGAGGAACAATAGCTGTCCACTGGTACTGCTGCGGACCAGCCGGGGCTGCGGACAGTACTTTGTTAACTTCAACAGCGGCCTGTGACATATAGTTCCAGTTCGCATCAAAGAACTGAACGGCTACCTGATGATAGAATGAGTTATCATGTGTTCCTGCATATACACTTACATTGATCTCTGTACCTGGTGCCAGATTGGTACCGATGGTCTGAGAAACCCAGTTACTCGCAGCATTGGTGATTTCAAAATCACCTGATTTTACACCACAGGCAATGGCACCTCCACCAGCAGAAAAATTACCACCTGACCAGCTCCAGCTGGTGGTGCCGCTTTCAAAGCTGGGGTTCAGCACAACATTACCAGGGCAGGAACAACCATCATTTAATATAAAAGTGATGGTTTCTTCATCACAAATTGTACCGGTAGCATTGGCACCACTGTAAATCTTAACATTCACAGCATAAGTACCAGCTGTACCTGTCCACGCACCTCCACCAGTGGCGGGTGAATTATAGGGAGCTGTATTTTCAATATTTGAGCTCGGAGTTGGCCCGGTAATAGTATATGCTACACTGCCTACTGTTCCGGTAGTTGCTGTCTCCAGATTATATAATGATCCTAACTGAGCAGTAGTAAATGTGGCACCATTTGTAATCGGCAGATCTGTTCCACCATCCAGCTTATTGAAGTACAAACTGGAAAACTGCGCCGTACAGGTTGTAGTGGCACAGGGCGTATTGGTTACAGCGATGGTATGATTGACACTGGGGTTACCTGAGTTCCAGGTATTACCCGCAGGCATATTACAGGGATTCACACCCGCACCATCAGAAATCACACAACGGATCACTAATCCATGCAGGGCGCTGTTGGGGTTATTAAAAACGATCGGAGCGGGATTTGTTGTGGCAGTAGAAGTTGCCCCGCTAACGGAATAGGTGTTTCCGTTGATCGTGTTATTTCCATTTACAATACATACCCAGGCTCCGGAAGCATTCTTGTACTGCCAGGCATAATTGGAAGCAGAATTGACATTAATTACTGTTGCATCAATACTGTAAACCGGACCCGTTGTACAACTGGCGGTATAACCGGTTACATCATGTGCGAATACGGATACTGAAAATAAAACGGCCAGTACCGTGAAAATTGTTTTCTGGAAAGAAGTTGATACAGAAAATGTACCGTTTCTCCGGGCGGATACGCTTGGTGTCATGCTCAATTATTTTCTTTAAAAGAAAAAAGGTTAATTGGCTTCAGGGGATACAGGTAATAAGCGATCTTTCGCAGGAATAGGGATACAGATTTATATTGACCTTATAGGGGGTCAGCTATCAACGAATTGATGCAAAGGATGGAAGGTTTCGGTCTTCGAGGTTAAATTGGAGTGGATTGTCCGGTAGGATGTTGGGAGAGCTAAGTGTTTCTTCTTAGGAGGACAAATGTATATTTCACATTTAACATTTGCAATGTTTTCCCAAGAATTTTTTTTTAATTTTTTTACCCTAAGATTTTCATAACCTGACACTTAGGCAAAAGTCATTTATCGTAAAATCCCTATGGCATTAAAACTGACGCAAAAAAAAAGCCGCAAATTGCGGCTTTTTTGATTGATTTTATGTGCTTTATTCAGCTTTTGGCTCAGTAGCGGCATCATCCTTCGCACTGCTGTCGAGTTTCTTTTTCAGGTCAGCCAGCACACCCAGGTCACCCAGGGTAGCTTTTTCCACCTTACTCTGAACAGTCTTTACAGCTTTACGGGTTTGTTCTGCCTCAGTCCTTGCTTCTTTCTTAACCGCCTCAGCAGCTTCTACCTGGCCTTGTTCCCAGATACGGGTGTGAGAAACAACAATCCTCTTTTCATTGCGATCAAATTCGATCACCATGAACTGGGCTGTTTCATCCGCACCAATACTCTTTCCATCTTCTTTTGACAGATGACGGTTAGGGGCAAATCCTTCCAGTCCGTAAGGAAGCTGAACAGTAGCGCCTTTATCATCTCTGCGGGTTACCACACCTTCGTGCAATGTGCCGATGGCAAAAGTATCCTGCAGCGTATTCCAGGGATCTTCCTCCAGTTGTTTGTGTCCAAGCTGTAATTTCCGGTTATCCTTATCGATACCCAGGATGATTACATCAATGTTGGTACCCACTTTCGTGTACTCACCAGGATGATTGAAACGCTTCAGCCAGCTCAGGTCACTGATATGAATCATACCACCAATACCGGGAGCGAGTTCTACAAACACACCATAGTTGGTGATATTCTTCACCAGACCGGTATGCTTGCTGCCTTCCGCAAATTTTGATTCGATATCACTCCAGGGATCAGGAGACAATTGCTTAATAGAAAGACTCATCTTGCGGTTCGACTTATCCAGTGTTACCACTTTCGCTTCATGCTCATCACCCAGTTTGAAGAATTCTTTGGCATTGATCGGCGTGTTTGCCCATGTAATTTCTGATACGTGTACCAGTCCTTCCACACCCGGCTGAATCTCCAGGAATGCGCCATAATCTTCAATATTCACTACACGGCCTTTTACTACATTGCCTTCAGCAATACTTTCAGCCAGTACATCCCATGGATGAGGCGTCAGTTGCTTCAGACCAAGGCTGATCCGCTTTTTCTCATCATCAAAATCAAGTACCACCACATTGATCTTCTGATCAAGCTTCAGCACTTCTGAAGGATGAGAAATACGACCCCATGAAATATCGGTGATATACAACAGACCATCCAGTCCTCCCAGATCCATGAACGCACCAAAGTCTGTGATATTTTTCACGGTACCCTCGAGCACCTGGCCTTTTTCCAGTTTGCTCATGATCTCGGCACGCTGTGCTTCGATATCGCTTTCGATCAGTGCTTTGTGAGATACAACGGCATTCTTGATGGTTTCGTTGATCTTCACCACTTTGAATTCCATTGTTTTTCCTACAAACTGATCGTAATCGGTTACAGGTTTTACATCGATCTGTGAACCTGGCAGGAAGGTTTCCATACCAAATACATCAACGATCAAACCGCCCTTCGTCTTAGAGGTAACCGTACCGGTAATAACTTCACCGGTTTTATGTACTTCCACAATTTTTTCCCAGGCACGGGTAATACGGGCCTGCTTGCGGCTGAGGTTCAGGTGTCCTTCCCTGTCTTCTTTTTCAACCACCATTACTTCCACTTCATCTCCTACAGAAAGACCGGGGATATCACGGAATTCATTCAGAGAAATCAATCCATCACTTTTGAAACCGATGTTCAGTACTACGTCAGTCTTGGTTAAACCAACTACGAGCCCTTTGATCAGTTCTCCATCATTCAGTTGAACAAAAGTGTTGTCGTACACATTGTGGTATTTCTCTCTTTCTTCAGTTGTGTAAGAGATCACATTGCGTTTGTCTACACTCCAGTCAAAATCATCATGCGCAGTCGCTACCACTTCTGCGGTCGCTGCTACAGGTGCAGTTGTTGTCGCTGTAGTTGCCTCTTCCGTGTTGGCGGAACCGGCAGACTCCTGTGCATCAGCGTTTAATTGTTTTGAAAAAACATGTTCAAACATGATAAATAGGTCCCGAAGGGTTTTATTTTCGGGTTTGCAAAGATAAAACTTTGTTTCGGGGTTCCGGCACGGACAAGGCAGTTAATTTTATCCAGAATTGTCTTTTCTAATGATTTGATTTTCATATTTTTAACCCACTCAGAAATGGGCCTTTCTGGCATACCTGGCCCGATCTGGAAAAGTAGAACCCAAAAGCCCTTGCTTTATCCCATCCTGAAAATATTAGCCCGTGCTTCCTTTTGGATATATTGCCGGAAGCTGGTCATGAATGAACCGGCTCTACTCCGCATCAACGGGCCGGTATTACTGGCCGCCAATCACCCCAATTCATTTTTAGATTCCGTGATACTGGATACCCTGTTCAGTAAACCAGTATGGTCTCTGGCCCGCGGTGATGCATTTAAAAAACCATTGTACAGCAGATTAATGAGGGCCATGAAGATCATGCCGGTATACCGGACCAGTGAAGGGGTAGAAAACCTGAGCAGTAACTATCAAACATTTAATGATTGTATCGCATTATTCCGCAATGATGCGATCATCTGTATTTTCAGCGAAGGAAAATGCATCAATGAATGGCATCTGCGCCCTTTGAAAAAAGGAACAGCAAGACTTGCCATCAAGGCATGGGAAGAAGGAATTCCTTTGCAGGTGATACCAGTGGGGATTAACTTCAGTTCATTCAGTCAATTCGGTAAAAATATATTTCTGCAGTTTGGCAAGATCATCCGCAGCACAGATATCAACCTGCAGCAGCCAGACGGGTTACGGCATGCAGCATTCAATACCCTGCTGGAAAAAGAATTACAGCAACTGGTTTTTGAAATTCCAAAAGATGATTTGAAATTACAGCAGGAAAAACTGGCCTTCCCTCTCTCCCTTCTGAAAAAATGGCTGCTGTTTATACCTGCTTGTATTGGCGCTTTACTTCATGCTCCGCTGTTTTTGCCGGTCCGGAGTTTTGTCAATAAAAAAACAAAGGATACTGATCACTATGATTCAGTGATGGTAGCCATCCTGATGCTGCTGTATCCGCTCTACCTGATACTGCTCACTATTGTAATTGGAGTATGGGCTGGTTGGTGGGCCTTATTAGTTTTAATCATATCACCAATCACCGCCCGTGCATTTGTTATGCTCAACCGGCAAACAGGAAGCTGATCAGCGGCTCATGGCAGCAATGGCATCCGCAGCAATCCATCCGCTGGTCCAGGCATGCTGAAAGTTAAACCCGCCGGTAACACCATCTACATCCAGTACTTCCCCTGCAAAGAATAAGCCGGGCAGCTTTCTGCTCATCATGGTCTGTGGATCAACTTCGGATAACTGAATACCGCCAGCTGTTACGAATTCTTCTTTGAATGTGGTTTTGCCTTTTACCGGGCACTCATAAAAAAGCAGGTTTCGGATCAGTTTATTCTGAACGGCTGAAGGCAGATCAGCCCAGCGCATGGAAGTGGTTACCCCTGATTGCAGGGCCAAAAATTCCCATAAGCGGGTAGCCAGTCCATAACTATTCCGCCCCATTATTTTTTGTGCCGCATGCATCATTCTGTTCTGCTGAAATTCCTCCCGGAGTTCGATCTCGGTCATTCCGGTGATCCAGCTGACCTGTGCAGTAAAAACATATTGTTTCTCTTTCAGTTCCCGGGCAGCCCATGCACTGAGTTTTAAAACAGCTGGTCCGCTCAACCCCCAATGTGTTATCAGCAATGGTCCTTCTGTTTCCAGTTTTGTGCCCTCTATTTTTACTCTTGCATTGGCAATACTCACCCCCATTAATGCTGTCAGCGGATGACCTTTTGTGCCGGTCATTCCTCCGGTAAGATTGAATGTAAAAAGGGAAGGAACCGGCTCACTAATCGTATGCCCTGTTGCTGTCAGCCAGCTAAACATCGACGACTTCGGGTACCCGCCCGAGGCAATGCATAAGTAGTCTGCCTCGGCTATTTTTCCATTGGAACAACGGATCTGAAAACAGCTATCAGTACGGTTGATTCCGCAAATCTCCTGTTTCAAAAGAACTTCCACCCCATATTGTGCGGCTTCTTTCAGCAGGCAATCAATTATACTTTGCGATGAATTGGTCACCGGAAACATCCGCCCGTCATTTTCTGTTTTGCAGGCTACTCCCCTCTCCTTAAACCAGGCGATGGTATCAGTTGTAAAAAAACGGTGAAAAGCTTTTTTAACAAACTGTCCGCCCCTGGGATAGGACTTGCTCATGGCAGTAATATCAAAACAGGCATGGGTGAGATTACAGCGGCCACCACCGCTCACTTTTACTTTGGAGAGCAGTTTATCTGTCTTCTCCAGCAGGATTACTTTCAATGATGGATTCAGCCGGGCCGCATTGACGGCACAAAAAAAACCGGCAGCACCACCGCCGGCAACAATCAATGTGGCTGAATCAGGCATAAAGGAAAAACAGCTTAACAATCAGCATGCGATCAGGAAGAGGTCGCTGCCATTTTGTTTTGTGTAAACAGGTTGGGGTTTTCTGCTTCCGCTTTTTCTATCGGGCGGTAGTCCGATAAAATATCGGCTTTTGTTTTACGAACACATACATCATGTTCAAAATGTACAGAAGGTTTTCCATCAATCGTTCTCACTGTCCAGCCATCATCTTCTGTATACACATCTTTCTTTCCCATATTGATCATGGGTTCAATGGCCAGTACCAATCCTTCTTTTAATTTGGTGCCACTTCCTCTTTTGCCATAATTCGGCACTTGCGGATCTTCATGCAGACTTCTTCCCAATCCATGTCCTACCAGTTCCCTTACCACCCCATAACCATTTTTCTTTTCGGTATGTTCCTGAATGGCAAAAGCTATATCACCGGTTCGGTTACCTGCTATGGCTTTTTCGATTCCTTTATACAGCGATTCTTTGGTAATACGAATAAGCTGCATCACAGCTTCACCCGGATCACCTATCGCAAAAGTATAGGCATGATCGCCATGCCATCCATCCAGGATCACACCAATATCAATGGATACAATATCTCCTTCCTGGAGTTCTTTTTTAGAAGGAAATCCGTGCACGACCACATCATTTACAGAAATGCAGGAATTGAAAGGATAGCCTTTATAATGCAGAAAAGAAGGGATGGCCTGATGATCTCTGATAAAAGTGCCGATTGCTTTGTCAATAGAAAGCGTGTCAATACCCGGCCGCAGCGTCGTAGCGATGGTTGCCAGGGTCTTACTCACCAGCAGGGCGCTTTTCCGCATCATTTCTACCTGCTCGTCGGTTTTGTAGATCATCATAATTGCAAATATCCGTAAAAAATAAAAACCCGGCAAGCCGAAGCCACCGGGTTCTATAATGAGGTTTCGAATTAAAGATTACATCTGAATCGCAGAGGTCGTTTGCCGTCCCTGGATTCTTCCGCTCTTCATCAATCCATCGTACTGGCGCATCAGCAGTTGTGTTTCAATCTGCTGCAGCGTATCCAGGATAACCCCTACCATGATCAGCAGGGAAGTACCACCGAAGAATGAAGAGAAGTTTGGCTGAACACCAAAACGTTGAGCAATACCGGGCAGGATACCTACAAAAGCCAGCAGGATGGCGCCGGGCAGGGTAATACGGTCCATGATGGTACCAATATAATCTGCTGTAGGCTGACCGGGTTTTACACCGGGAATAAATCCATTATTCTGTTTGAGATTATCCGCGATTTGTTTCGGGTTAAAGATAAGGGCCGTGTACAGGAAGGTAAAACCGATAACTACAATAGAGTAAATCAGCATATACCAAACATTACTGTGGTCATTCAGCGCCAGCAGAAAACTACCACCACCTTCTGGATTAAAATTGGCAAAAATAGTAGGGATAAAAATGATGGCCTGCGCAAAGATGATCGGCATTACACCGGCACTATTCACTTTCAGGGGCAGGAACTGACGGGCTCCGCCAAATTGCCTGTTTCCAACAATTTGTTTGGCATAGTTCACCGGTACCTTTCTTACACCCTGAATCAGCAGAATACAACCCATAATGATAGCAATCAGGATGGCGATCTCAATAATGAAGATCAGGATCTGTCCGTTCCGGACTGACTTTGTACTTAACTCTTCCAGGAATGACTGCGGTAAACGTTGAAGGATACCGATCATGATGATCAGTGAAGTACCGTTACCAAGTCCTTTATCAGTTATTTTTTCACCCATCCACATCACAAACAGGGTACCTGCCGTGAGGAGGAAAATGGAAGAAATCCAGAAATAATTGGCATAGGCCTGAATCATGGCGCCATTGCTCTGGTTCAACCCACGGATGTAGGTAACATAAGCAGATGCCTGTAAAACCGTAACAGCTACCGTGAGGTAACGGGTATACTGGTTGATTTTTTTACGGCCACTCTCTCCTTCCTTCTGCATCTTCTGGAAACTGGGCACCAGCACGGTCATCAGCTGCATAAAGATAGAAGCGGAAATATAGGGCATGATTCCCAGGGCAAAAATGGATTGCTGGTTAAAGGCACCGCCTGAGAAGGTATTGATCAGACCAAGCACACCGCCATTGGCTGTTCCTTCACTTAATTTGGCTGGGTCGATACCGGGCAATACAATCTTGGTTCCAACCACATAGATGGCAATCAATGTAATCGTGAACAGTATCTTGGATTTAAGCTCCTCGATACTCCAGATATTTTTTAAAGTCTGTATTAATTTTTTCACGGGGATCTAAAAAATTTAAATAGCCTTAAACAGAAAAAGACGCATTTAAAATGCGTCGTTGCAATTTAGTGATTTTACTTCACTATTTCTACCGATCCGCCGGCTGCTTCGATGGCAGCTTTGGCTTTTTCACTCACCGCATTCACTCTGAAAGTGAGCTTGGTTGTCAGTTCACCATTGCCCAGGATCTTTACTTTATCGGTTTGGTTAACCAGCCCGTTGATGTAAAGGTTCTCGAGAGTGAATTCGCTGATATTGTACTTACCGGCCAGTTGTTCTGCCTGTCCGATATTAAACACTTTATATTCCACACGGTGCGGATTCTTGAAACCGCGCTTGGGAATCCGGCGCTGGATTGGCATCTGTCCACCTTCGTGTGACATCTTCCTTTTGTAACCGGCGCGGCTTTGACCACCCTTGTTACCTTTTGTGGATGTACCTCCGTGTCCGGAAGCCTCACCACGTCCTAATCTTTTTTCTTTGTGAGTCGCGCCTTTTGCAGGCCTCAGTTGATGTAGTTTCATTGTATTGATTTTGTACTTACCGGGGAATCACCCCTCGCTTATTTTTAATTTGGAAATGTGACAGTGTAGAAATGTGAAAATAAAATCAATCCCTTCATTCTCACATTTACACATTTGCACATTTACACATTTGCACAATTACACATTCTCCACCTTCACCAGGTGTTCCACTTTGCGCACCATGCCCAGAATCTGTGCAGTTGCTTCTACTTCCTTGCTTCTGTTGGTTTTGTTAAGTCCCAGTGCCTGCAGGGTCAGTTTCTGACGCTCAGGTCTGTCAATGGGGCTTTTCACCAGTGTGATTTTTATCTTTTTCATAATTACTACTTGTGTTTGGCTTAGCCGTTAAAAACCTTCTTCAATCCAACGGTACGTGTTTTGGCAACATGTATTGGTTCCCTCAGCAGGGCCAGGGCCTTGAATGTTGCTTTTACCACGTTATGCGGGTTAGCAGATCCCAGTGACTTTGCCAGGATATCTGTTACACCGGCTGATTCCAGAACAGCACGCATGCTGCCTCCGGCAATTACACCGGTACCATGTGCGGCTGGTTTGATCAGTACTTTGGCAGCGCCTTCCTTGGCCCACTGGTCATGGGGAATAGTACCTTTCATCACCGGAACCTTGATCAGGTTCTTCTTGGCATCTTCAATACCCTTGGTGATGGCTTCCTGTACTTCCTTGGCTTTACCAAGACCATGACCCACTACGCCATTCTCGTTACCTACTACCACCAGTGCAGAAAAACTGAAAGAACGTCCGCCCTTTGTCGTTTTTACCACACGGTTGATGGCCACAACTTTGTCCTTCAGTTCGAGGTCACCTGCTTTTACCTTGTTTACGTTAAACTTTGACATTTATACGAGATATTAAAGTTTGAATAGAATTAAAATTGAAGACCTCCTTCCCTGGCACCATCTGCGAGTGATTTCACCCGGCCATGGTACAGGTATCCACCCCTGTCAAATACCACTTCCTTCACACCCAGTTCAGTCGCTTTGCGTGCAATAGCGGTACCTACCAGTTTGCTTTTATCGCCTTTGGAAGTTTTCTGTGCGGCAATTTCCTTATCGCGGGATGATGCAGAAGCAATGGTTACTCCGGTTACATCATCGATCAGCTGCACATAGATATCGGTGTTGCTCCGGAAAACAGACAAACGGGGTTTGGTAGCCACGCCGCTGATTTTGTTACGGATGCCAAAGCGAATCCTTTGTCTTCTTGCTGATTTAGTTTTTGCGTTCATCTCTTTATTTTTTGCCCTCAGCCCCTGAAGGGGTGTGAGGAAATTAAATGCTATTTCGAATTAAACTGCTCCTGATTCCCCTTAGGGTTTAGGGGCATTATTTACCTGCAGCTTTACCGGCTTTCTTACGAACCACTTCACCCACATAGCGAACACCTTTTCCTTTGTAAGGTTCCGGCTTGCGGAGACCGCGCAATTTAGCTGCTACCTGACCAATCAGTTGCTTGTCCACTCCTTCCAGAATGATCAGCGGATTCTGACCTTTTTCCTGCTGGGTAGTTACTTTCAGCTCAGAAGGAACTTCAATCATGATATTGTGAGAATAACCAAGTGCCAGATCCAGCAGGTTTCCCTGGTTGGCGGCTTTGAAACCCACACCGATCAGTTCGAGTTTGCGAATATATCCGTCTGTAACGCCTTTCACCATATTGGCAATCAGGGCGCGGTATAATCCATGCATGGCACGGTGACGGATCTGGTCAGTCGGGCGGATAAAGTTCACTTCACCATCTTTTATTTCAACCGTGATGTCACGGTCAATAGCCTGCTTCAGTTCACCTTTTTTACCTTTTACGGTAACCACATTGTCTTTACCCACTGTAATGGATACTCCTTCAGGGATAACGACCGCTTTTTTTCCTATACGAGACATTTTAAATGTTTTATTTGTTTTTAATTCTTGTTGCAGTCATCAACCGGTCAGCCTATATAGGTTCGGCTTAATGTATCGACAACTTTTTTATTATGACCAACCCCCACCGGGGGCCGGCATTAATATATATAGCAAAGCACTTCGCCTCCAATATTGCTTGCTTTGGCTTCTTTGTCAGTCATCACTCCTTTTGAAGTAGAGATGATCGCCACACCCAGTCCGTTCTTTACACGACGGAACTCAGCAGGCTTGGCGTACTGACGCAAACCAGGGCGGCTGACTCTTTCCATGCTCTGAATGGCCGGCTGTTTGCTGGCCGGATCATACTTCAGGGCGATTTTGATGACCCCTTGTTTGTTATTGTCTTCGAACTTGTACTTCAGGATATAACCCTGGTTGTACAGGATCTCTGTCATCCTTTTCTTCAGGTTTGAAGCAGGAATGTCTACCACACGGTGACCGGCCATCTGCGCATTGCGGATTCGGGTCAGAAAGTCTGCTATAGGATCTGTTACCATATTTTTTGCCCTCCTACGTCCCAACAATACTGTCGGGATAATTGGAAAAGTTTAGTTTAATAATTTAATTGTCACACTGAGCAATGTCGAAGTGTTACCAGCTTGCTTTTTTAAGCCCCGGAATTTTTCCGTTCAATGCCATGTCACGCAGGGCTATCCTGGAGATTCCAAAATAGCGGACATAACCCTTAGGGCGTCCGGTCAGCTGGCAACGGTTCTTCAAACGAACCTTTGAAGAATTCTTTGGCAGTTCATCAAGGGCTTTCCAGTCGCCTGCTTTTTTCAGCTCTTCTCTTTTTGCTGCATGCTTGGCCACCATTTTCTCCCTCTTCCGCTGCCTGGCTTTTACTGAAGTTTTTGCCATGTTTGTTTATCCTTTAGTTTGAATTAGATTTAGCGTTTTTGAACGGCATGCCGAGTTCTTTGAGCAGCTCGTATGCTTCTTCGTCGGTATTGGCAGATGTCACGAAAGTGATATCCAGACCCGTGATCTTATTGACTTTGTCGATATCGATTTCCGGGAAGATGATCTGCTCTGTTACACCCAGTGTATAGTTACCACGACCATCAAAAGCTTTTTCATTTACTCCTTTGAAGTCACGCACCCTGGGAAGGGCAACAGCCACCAGCCTGTCGAGGAATTCAAACATCTTGTCGCCACGAAGGGTTACCCTTGCACCGATGGGCATGTTCTTCCGCAGTTTGAAGTTGGAAATATCCTTTTTGGACATTGTTGCCACTGCTTTCTGACCGGTAATAGTGGTCAGTTCTTCAATCGCGATATCAACCAGTTTCTTATCAGACACAGCGCCATTCACACCGCGGTTCAGACAGATTTTTTCCAGTTTGGGAGCCTGCATTACTGAAGTGTAACCAAACTTCTTTACGAGGGCCGGTACAACATCTTTTTTGTACTTGGCCACCAGTCTTGGGGTATAAGTTGTAGTACTCATTATTTTTTACCTCCCTGTACTTTTTTTGTTTTGAAAACCCTTTCCGTTTTTCCTTCTTTTCTCACCCTTGTTACACGGGCTCCTGCTTTTTGGGCAGCATCCCAGAGCATCACATTACTGATATGGATGGGAGCCTCTTTTTTCACAATACCACCCTTGGTGTTCTGGGCAGAGGGCTTGGAGTGTTTAGTAACGATATTCACACCTTCCACGATCACTTTGGTATTCTTCTCACCAATCAGCACCTCTTTCACCAGGCGGGGTTTGGAAAGGTCCTTATCGTCACCGGTGATCACCACCACGTTGTCGCCTTTCTTGATGTTAAACTTGGGTTTGAATCTTGCTTTCATTTTCTTTTGAGCTTTGAGCTATTCGGTCCGGGCCTTGGCCTTTATCGATAGCATGTAACAAAGTTTTTTATCTGAATGGGCTTTTACTCACAGCCCCTCATTTTTTATAATACCTCAGGGGCCAGTGAAATGATTTTCATATAACCCTTGTCACGTAATTCCCTGGCTACCGGCCCGAAAATACGGGTGCCCCTTGGCTCATCCGCCTGGTTCAGGATTACCACGGCATTGTCGTCGAAACGGATATAGGAACCATCCTTACGGCGCAGCTTATTAGTAGTTCTTACGATTACTGCTTTAGCCACGGTACCTTTTTTGATCCCTCCGGCAGGCAGTGCATCCTTTACGGTAACCACAATCTTATCGCCAATCCTGGCATAACGCTGACCGCTGTTGCCGAGCACCCGGATACACAGCACCTCTTTGGCACCACTGTTATCCGCCACATTTAACCGGCTTTCTTGCTGAATCATCTTTATTCGCTTTTAGCTGTTGGCATTGAACCGGGGTTCTTTGCCTAAATTTTGTTATTGCTTTATCTCGCCACCTTCCCGCCACAACGGTAAAGGCCTGATGCTTACTTCACTTTTTCTACCACTTCCACCAGTCTCCAGCGTTTTGTTTTGCTGAGCGGACGGGTTTCCATGATTTTCACCACATCACCGATACTGCACTCGTTCTTGTCATCATGTGCATGAAGCTTGGTGGTTTTTTTCACGAATTTTCCATAAATCGGGTGTTTCACTTTTCGCTCAATGGCCACAGTAATGGTCTTGGTCATCTTGTTACTCGTTACCACTCCGATCCTGGTCTTTCTTAAATTTCTTGCTTCCATTTTATTTTTTTTAGTCGACTGGTTGTCAGTTCCGCTTACCGGTACTGACACCGGTCTTCAGAAATTATGCTTGCTGTTGCTTTAATTGGAGTTCCGTTTGCAGACGGGCAATATCCCGGCGCAGGGAACGGATGGTCATTGGATTTTCCAGCGGAGAAATAGCATGGGCAAATTCCAGCTTTTTCAAACGCTGCTTATCCTCTTCCAGCCTCGCTTTGAGGTCCTGCTCATTCATTCCATGAATGCTCTTTACAAAATCAGCTTTCTTCGACATGTTTATTAATTTGACAATTTGAGAATATGGAACTGTGAAAAATTTACCACGCCTCTTTCTTCATCTTCTCATTTACACATTTTCACACTTACACATTTACACATTTTTTACGCTGTAACCAGGTCACGGCGTGCAATGAATTTGGTTTTGATGGGCAGTTTACCTGCAGCCAGTGCCAGGGAAGCTTTCGCTACCGCTTCGGTAACACCATCTACTTCAAAGATGATACGACCAGGCTTTACAACAGCAGCCCAGAATTCCAGGTTACCCTTACCCTTACCCATCCTTACCTCGAGCGGCTTGCGGGTAATTGGCTTATCAGGGAAAATGCGGATCCACACATTTCCTTCCCTTTTCATTTCACGGGTCAGCGCCTGACGGGCCGCTTCAATCTGGCGGTCTGTGATCCAGTGACTGTCCAGCGCCTTCAGGGCATAAGAACCAAATGAAATGGTAGCACCACGCTTGGCATCACCTTTCATGCGTCCTTTCTGCATTTTCCTGTGTTTCGTTCTTTTCGGTTGTAACATTTTAAAAAAATTTGAAAATCTGAAAATGTGGAAATGTGAAAATTAACCACATTCAAAAATTATCTTTTATATCAGATGTAAGAATCATTTTCACATTTTCGTATTCTCACACCCGCACATTTATTTATTAGTTCCTTTTATCTCTTCCACCACCTCTTCTGTCACCACCACCTCTTCTGTCATCACGACGGTCACCTCCACGGTCATCCCTTCTGTCTCTTCTATCGCCCATGGCACCACCTTCTTTACCACCGGCAATGAAATTTGGATTCAGGTCTCTCTTCGTCAGCACCTCGCCTTTACAAATCCATACCTTGATACCGATTTTACCATATACTGTTTGTGCGAACACGTTAGCATAATCGATATCCATCCGGAATGTATGCAGCGGCACACGGCCTTGTTTGAACTCTTCGCTACGGGCAATCTCAGAACCACCCAAACGACCACTCAGTTTCACTTTGATACCTTCAGCACCCATACGAAGCGCAGAAGCAATCGCCATTTTAGTGGCCCTTTTGAAATTGATACGGTTCTCGATCTGACGGGCAATCGTATCACCTACGATCATCGCATCCAGCTCAGGACGACGAATCTCGAGGATGTTGATCTGCACATCATCTTTGTTTGTCAGCTTCTTCAACTCTTCCTTGATACGATCAACCTCTCCACCACCTTTACCGATGATGATACCTGGCTTGGAAGTGTGGATCGTAATGATCAGTTTACCCAGGGTTCTCTCAATCACAATCTTGGAGATACCGCCCTTGTTGATACGGGCATTCAGGTAAGTTCTGATTTTATGATCCTCGATCAGTTTGCCGGCATAATCTTTCTTGCTGCCATACCAGTTAGACTCCCATCCGCGGATGATGCCTAACCTGTTACCAATCGGATTTGCTTTTTGACCCATGTTATTGGTTTATTAAGTCTTTTAGTTTTTAGATTCTTTTGTATCAACGATCACTGTCACGTGGTTGCTGCGCTTGCGCACACGGTATCCACGGCCCTGGGGAGCGGGACGCATACGCTTCAGCGTACGGGCACCATCCACAAAAATGGTTTTTACCACCAGCTGGCTTTCATCACCACCTTCATTCTTTTGCTTCCAGTTACTGATAGCGCTCAGCACCAGTTTGCGCAGGGGAACTGCGGGGTGCTTCGGGTTATGCTCGAGCTCGGCCAGCACCTTCTCCACTTTCTGACCACGAATCAGGTCAGCCAGCAGGCGCATCTTGCGGGGCGATGTCGGATAATTTCTGAGTTTAGCTACTGCTTCCATTTTTATTTTCTTTTTTTGGGAGGCTGCCCTCCGCAATTGGATTAACCTTCTTTTTTAGAGTGTCCTTTGAACTGGCGGGTCGGGGCGAATTCTCCCAGTTTGTGACCAACCATGAATTCAGTTACATAAACCGGGATAAACTTGTTCCCGTTATGCACCGCAAATGTGTGGCCTACAAAATCAGGTGAAATAGTAGAGCGGCGGCTCCATGTCTTGATCACCCCTTTTTTGCTTTTGCCTTCGTTCATAGCCATTACTTTCTTGTCCAGGTGAGTGGCTATATAAGGACCTTTTTTAATCGAACGAGCCATGATGTATGTCGTTGTTTATTGAATGAACTTTTTTATTACTTCGCCAGTTTGCTTCCGTTCTTGCGCTGGATGATCAGCTTGTCGCTGCCCTTACCCCTGGTCCTTGTTTTCAGACCTCTTGAGTACTGACCATTCCTGCTCCGGGGCTGTCCACCGGAAGCCTTTCCTTCACCACCACCCATCGGGTGATCCACAGGGTTCATCGCCACACCACGGTTACGGGGTTTGATACCCTTCCAGCGGTTACGACCGGCTTTACCCATGCTCTGGAGACTATGATCGCTGTTGCTTACCACACCTACAGTAGCGTAGCAATTGATCAGCACTTTCCTGAGTTCTCCGGAAGGCATTTTCAGGATTGCGTATTTTTCTTCTTTGTTTGTCAGCTGTGCGGATGAACCGGCACTGCGGGCCAGTTTACCACCCTGACCAGGCTGCATTTCAATATTGTGAACATTGGTACCCAGGGGCATGTTCTTCATCGGCAGGGCATTCCCTACTTCAGGAGCTACATCTGCACCGGCTTCCACTTTCGCGCCTACAACCAGTCCCTGAGGGGCCAGGATATAACGCTTCTCACCATCAGCATAGGTAACCAGGGCGATAAACGCTGTACGGTTTGGATCATACTCGATGGAAGCTACCTCAGCTACTCCGGCTTTATTTCTTTTGAAATCAATGATCCTGTATTTCTTCTTGTGACCACCACCGATATAGCGCATGGACAGGTGACCAGATGAGTTACGACCACCGGTTCTTTTCTTGGGCTCAACCAGGGTCTTTTCAGGTACATTGGTTGTAACCTCTGCGTATGCGTTACCGATTCTCCAACGAGTACCGGCCGTTACGGGTTTAAATTTTCTTAATGCCATCTCTTTTTAATTCTGTTATTAGTTTGTTCCAACACTTCGCGGCGGTTGATTGCCATTCTTGACAGTCGTTTGTGTCTCACAAACGACAGCTATTTAAATATTCGAGTAGAGATCAATGTTCTCTCCTTCCGCTACCGTTACAAATGCCTTTTTATAGGCAGGCTTACGGCCTGAAATCACACCGGCTTTAGTAAAACGGCTTTTGTTTTTAGCGGGCGCTACTGCAGTATTCACACTGGTAACAGTAACACCGTAAAAGGTTTCCACCGCTTTTTTAATCTCCAGCTTGTTAGCCTTCCTGGATACCTTGAAAGCATAGCGGCGCAGTTTTTCCTGCTGGCTATTTGCTTTTTCAGTAAGGATCGGCTTTATCAGCACTTCAGAAAGTTTCATCTGAGTAAAATTTGAAAATTTGTAAATATGGAAATGTGAAATTGAGTTTCCTCCCTACACATCCCCCGTTATTTTAAGAACTTTTTGTGCTGTTCATTCTCACATTCCCACATTCTCACATTCCCACATTCCTCTCACCAGCACATCCACACATTCATTTACGCTTCAGCTTTTTCATCATCTGCAAAAATCTTTGCAGCACTCTCTGTCATGATCAGCACATCTGAGTTCACGATGTCATAAGTATTGATATCGCTCAGCAGCACACCCAGTACAGAAGGCACATTACGCATGGATAAATCCAGGTTATCATTGTATTCCGGATGTACAAACATGACTTTCTTATCAGCCAGTTTGAGGTTCCCGAGAATATCCACAAATGTTTTAGTCTTCGGCGTATCCAGATTGATATCTTCCAGCACAACGATCGCATTCCCCTTTGCCTTGTGTGAAAGTGCAGAGATCTTGGCCAGATCCTTTACTTTACGGTTCAGCTTGATATCATAACCATGAGGCTTGGGGCCGAAGATCGTACCACCACCTTTGTACAATGGGTTGCGGATATTACCCTTACGGCTTCCTCCGGTTCCTTTCTGACGATGCAGTTTACGGCTGGCACCCTGTACCTCGGCACGGGTCTTTACCTTATGTGTACCCTGACGCTGTGCAGCGAGATACTGCTTTACAGCCAGGTAGATCACGTGATTATTCGGCTCAGCACCGAAAATATCTTCCGGCAGCTCTACCGTTCTTCCGGTAGCCTTTCCTTTTGTATTTAAAACTTCAACTTGCATTTTATTTCTTTTTATGAGCCATCCGCGGACAAGCTCTGGATGACATCAATTACTTCTGGATTAAAACAATTGAACCGTTATGACCCGGTACAGATCCGCTGATCAGGATATAATTCTTGTCAGAGAAAATCTTCACCACTTTCAGGCCTTTGAGTTTTACCCTGTCACCACCCATACGACCAGCCATCCGCATACCTTTCATTACGCGGCTCGCATCAGATGAGTTACCCAGTGATCCCGGGGCACGCTGACGGTCATGCTGACCGTGTGACTGCTGTCCCACACCATGGAAACCATGGCGCTTTACCACACCCTGGAAACCTTTACCCTTAGTTGTACCCACTACTTCCACATCATCGCCTTCAGCGAAAATGTCGAGAGTAATGGTTTCACCAATATTTTTTTCAATGGAAAAGTTCCGGAATTCTTTAGAGAATTTCTTCGGAGCTGTAGATGCTTTTGCGAAGTGATTTTTTTCGGCTTTGTTGGAGTGTTTGTCGTTCTTGTCGCCGAAAGAAAGCTGAAGTGCACTGTACCCGTCGGTTTCTTTTGTCTTAACCTGGGTAACCACGCATGGACCCGCTTCAATGATCGTACAGGCGGTTTGTTTGCCTGTGGGATCGAAGATGCTGGTCATCCCGATTTTTTTCCCAATAATACCTTTCATGGTTGTTCAATTTGTGCCTGCAAGGTTATTGGGACAGCTTTGATGAGTGTCTGCACTCATCACCCGGCTTCGTGGGACACGAATCCGGGCGCTTCAATCCCCGTTTGCCACCGACCTTTTTCTTTATGGGAAAGTACCGGCAGTAAACAAACCCTGAATGGCTTGTTTTATGTACCCTTATTCTTTTGCTATCATTTAGTATAAAACTAAAGTCAGCGAAGAATAAGAAATTTACTTATTGTCAGAGCTCTTTTCTCGTTTTTGGTTCGTTTCAAACGAACCAATTCGTTCATGATTCGTGTTCAACGAACCACTCAACCACGGTTGAGAGATAACTAAATTTTTATTTATAAGAACTGTTGTGGTTCGTTTCCGACGAACCAGGTTTTGATATTGGTTCGTTAGAAACGAACCAACTCATTCTACGCTTTGATTTCAACTTCCACACCGCTGGGAAGATCCAGCTTACTCAGGGCATCCACCGTTCTTGAAGAAGAAGTGTAGATATCCAGCAAACGCTTATGCGTAGCCAGCTGGAACTGCTCACGGCTCTTCTTGTTCACGTGGGGTGAACGCAACACTGTAAATATTTTACGGCGTGTGGGCAGAGGAATTGGTCCTGTTACCACGGCACCAGTGCTGCGCACTGTTTTTACGATCTTTTCGGCAGATTTGTCTACCAGGTTGTGATCGTAAGACTGCAATTTGATTCTGATTCGCTGCGACATGGATGAAATCCCCATTTTTCTTTTGGGAGTGCAAAGGTAGGGCTGACAGCCTTACCCTCCAAATACTTAGGTAAGAATTTTAAAGGATGTGGACAAGCCGGGTGAAAAATTCAAAGAAATATTACAATGGCTTGATTTTCAATGACAGACAAGCAAAGCCACCCAGCTCTACATGCTCCACCCGGAAGCTGTGTTTGCCTCCCAGAGCCAGTTGCAATTTACGACGGGGAGATTCATCAAATGAATATTTAGAAGGATTCCACTCATCCAGTACCAGTTTTCCATCCACATATACCCTGACTGCATCATCCCAGGTAACCGATAACTCATAGTTACCAGGTAAAAAATCCCCGGTCCCGTCTGCCACCGTAAAAAATTGCGGATAACTCACTCCCTCCGCCCTGATCCCACCCCACCAGGCTTCGTCCAGCCGGTCTTTCTTTTGGGTCAGAACCGGTGCTTTTCTTTCCGTCATAGAAAAAAGCATCCCGGTCCGGATCGGGTTATGATAGGCGGTATCCATACTGTAATAAAGAATATCCCAGCTGATCGGCTGAAAGAATTTGCTGAACTGAAAAAGATAAGGCTTGCCTGCTTTTATGGGTTCCCCCATATTATTTGTAAACGCCGCACCCCGGTATTCCAGTTCCAGCAGAATATCTGTTCTTTCACTGCTTTGTCTGACTGCAGTAACTGTAGCAGGAAAACTTCCTTTGGTAGCTGATAATTTTTCCAATCCCCTGACTGATTTGATTTCCCAAACACCTTTCGGGCCGAGGATCTCAAAACGCAGGGTATCTCCTTTCTCAACAGGGTTAGTCTGCCAGATCATTGGATACCTGAAATCATAAGGCCCCCATTCTGTGATCATGATATTATGTTTCCCTGCCAGCTTCCCATTGCCTTTAAAAGGATCGATCGGATTGGGCACCACCGGAATGACCAGGGTGGTATCAACTAATTCCACATCAGTCGAATCCAGATTCGTAACAGTAGAATCGACCTGCCAGATGGCACCATAGCCCTCATAGCGGTTATTGGCTATTTGCAGACTATCTGTACCCTTCAAACTAAATACCACCGGATTGCTGTTAAAACTATTACCGGTGATGGTATAGCCCACACTGCGGGTGTCGCGGTATTTGGCATAGCCCCAGTCTGATGGCTGCGTTTTTCTGGACCATAATTTCACTGCTTCCCGGTCACCAACGAAAATATTATCAGTGATTTCATTGTACTGTCCATGTTCAACAGCAATACCAATCCGGTTATTCCGAAAATGATTCCCCGAAAATTTTGAGGCATAACTGTAACCACCCCAGATGCCATGATCACAATCAAATAAGCGGTTATTGGCCACCCTCACCCTGCTGAATGTCACTTCCACTCCATTAGTGGGGGCGTAGGAAAAATCATTCGAAACGATCTCATTATAATTGCAACCACCCCCCCCGCTATCCATGGTTGTTTGTCCGGCCCATAAAAAGAAACCATCCCCGCTATGCGTTGCAGAATTTTTATAGAAGATATTAAAAGAACTCTGTTCATACACCAAAATACCGGCACTATCCTGTCCACGATGATAAACCCCGTGACTATACCCCCTCACATTAAAATTGATGCGGTTAAATGCAATTTCATTGCTGTTACTGCGATAAAGTCCAATACCGATTCCTGAATTAAAGGAAAAATCATTGTTATAGATTTTACCGTTATTACAACGCATCATCATGAGTGCATTTTGTCCGCCCGTGACCCTGCAGTTCCGGACAATAGGTGCGTTGCAGTCTTTCAGGTAGATAGCAGCCCCATAACGCAGCCACTCATCCTTTTCATTCTGGTGATAACTCATCCAGTCGCTCATATCTTCCTTTTCGGCCGTACTGCCCAACTGCTGCCGGTAATTATAACTGAAATCGCAGTTCTCGATCAGGAGCCCCTGGGTATTCCGGGCAGTCAATGCAATTTTATACCCTCTTGCATTAAGGTTGCGGATGGTTACATTCCTGCTATTACGAATCAGCACCGCTACCCCATTATAAGTATCCGGTGTTTGTTGCCGGTCACCTCTCAGTTCCGTTCCCCCAAAATCCACCACAATGTTTACACCTTCAATGATGATAATACTTCGGGATGTATCAGCCGGTGCAGGTAAAAAAGTAATGCTCTTTGTAAAACGGGTTGACTTTGTAATTTTCATTCCGGTTTTGATGACCGGTTGCTGTGCATCTGCTGCTAAAGACAAACAGGTAACAAGTATCATCAGGCAGGGCCATTGGAAGATCCGGTTCATAGTAGAAACAATTTACAGTAAAATCATTGCCGGCTGAAAAAATAAGGGATCCGCAACCGGATCCCTTACCCAGGACTAGTGTTTTTCATAATCAGGCTTCGCCTTGAGAATCTTAAAAACGGAGATTATCTGTATCTGAGATACCAAATACAATGCCGTGTATCAAAAAAAACATTGATTTGAATTAAGTTATTACAAAATACTGCAGACCGCACTTATAAAAATCACTGTTATTTTTTCATGAATACGCGTGCAAGCGTTCTTGCTCCTGCCATCCACTGAATAAAATATATCCCTGAGCCTAATTGCTGAATCTCCAGCCTGGTCTGCGTACTGTTCCTGGCCGTTTTAATCTCCAGCACAGAACGCCCCAGAACATCCACAATTCGTAAACTTGCCGGAATCGTAACAGAAGAAGGATGCCTGATAACAATTTCTCTGTCACCCGGGTTGGGAGCAACCGTCAGTTCAGCAGAGTTAACAGACCCTGGTCCCCCTACTGCTGTGACCGTGGTAAAAGTAAAGCCGGCCAGTGAGGCAGTGCCTCCAGGAGTGGTAACACTCACCAAACCGGAAGTTCCGCTGCCCACTACTGCCGTTATTGTTGTTGCATTAACTACAGTAAAAGAAGATGCCGCTGTCCCTCCAAAGCTGACCGTTGTTGCGCCCGAAAAATTATTTCCTGATATGGTCACCGTCGTTCCGGTACCAGCTGTTAAAGGAGTGAATGAACTGATTACCGGGGCGGGAATAAATGTGAAGCCGGCCAATGATCCGGTGCCTCCAGGAGTGGTAACACTCACCAAATCGGAAGCCCCACTGCCCACCACTGCAGTTATAGTTGTGGGATTAACTATTGTAAAAGAAGATGCCGCCGTTCCCCCAAAGCTGACCGTTGTAGCACCTGAAAAATTATTCCCTGATATGGTCACTGTTGTTCCTGTACCAGCTGTCAAAGGAATAAATGAACTGATTACTGGTGCGGGAATAAATGTAAAGCCGGCCAGTGAGGCGGTTCCGCCAGGAGTAGTTATACTCACCAAACCGGATGTTCCGTTGCCCACCACTGCAGTGATTGTTGTTGCATTGACTACTGTAAATGAAGATGCCGCCGTTCCCCCGAAGCTGACCGTTGTTGCGCCCGAAAAATTACTCCCGGATATGGTCACTGTTGTTCCTGTACCAGCTGTCAAAGGAGTAAATGAACTGATTACCGGTGCGGGAATAAATGTGAAGCCGGCCAGTGAGGCGGTTCCTCCAGAAGTGGTTATACTCACCAAACCGGATGTTCCGCTGCCCACCACTGCAGTGATTGTATTGGTATTGACTACTGTGAAAGAAGTGGCAGCTGTACCACCAAAACTCACTGCTGTGGCCCCATTGAAATTATTTCCTGTAATGGTTACCGTCATTCCGGCACCTGCTGTCACCGGAGTGAATGAACCAATGACAGGTCCCGGAATAAAAGTGAAGCCGACAAGAGAATCGGTTCCAACGGGGGTGATTACCCTCACTGCGCCGGATGCGCCACTGCCCACTGTAGCAGTAATAGTGCTGGCATTGACCACCGTAAATGAGGATGCGGATGTTCCGCCAAAACGCACAATCGTTGCACCAGTAAGGTTACTGCCTGAAATCGTCACCAGGGTTCCTGTTCCTCCACTGGTGGGTGTAAAGGAATTGATGACCGGAGGAGTTCCGGAAAAAGCATCGGCCCCAATATCTACAGGTGTAAGGTTAGCCCTGGTTTCGTTATCATAATCAATGACCAGGGTATTTGCACCCGATCCCGCCGCATCAGCCGGAGAGCCGGGGCTCAGGTGAAGATTGATGGCATTGCTTGCCCCAGCCGGATTAATAAATAAGGGGTTTGAAAAAATAGCATTTGCATCCACACCGGTGGCCGTCCGCCAGGCCGCTAATGCCGTGTAAGGTGTACCAGAACGAATCCCCAAAACGCCACCGGTTCCGGAATAGAAATACATATTGTAATCCGAAACATAGGAGACCCCCACACTTACACTGGAATGTATGGCAGCACTGCCTGTATTCTGGTTGGAACGGGCATTGAAGAAAATATTGTTATAGCAATTAGTCAGGTTCACCGTAGCATTCATACAGGTACTGCCCGCATTCCCGTTAGCCACATTGCTGCCATTGATATAAACACTGTTATGCCGCAAAGCATCGGCCCCATCGATTCCGTAAATGGTTAATCCTGCGGCTGTGAGGCTGTTCCCCAGACTGTCAGTTCCCAGACTGATCATATTATTTTCGAGCCGGCCGGTATTGTTCGCCATCAAAATACCTTTAATCGTAGCAAATCCGGCGCTATTTGTGGTATAGAGATTACGTATGAAATTCTTTTTGAGATTCATAAATACTCCAGCCGAAATACCGGTCACATTCCCGCCACCGCTGACTGATTCCTGTACCAGGGAATAAATATTGTTTCCCTCAATCAGGTTGGCCAGCCCGCTAGATGTATTGGGCATTATTCTCATTCCAAATAATGGCTGAAAGCCATTGGCCCCGCCATTTCCGTTTTTTAAATGGAATATCGTATTGTAAGCAATGCTATCAATATATTCCCCCTGCATATGTATTCCCGCCATATGGGCGTTATTATTACCGTTATCGGAACTAATCCTGCAAATTGTATTGCCTATTACCCGGGCTGAGTTAACGGACAAAAGGCCAATTCCATAGGTTTGGCCGGCACTATTGTTGAAAATGCAATTAGGAATAGCCGGGTCCCCAATCGCATTATTCCGGATATTGGCATCCGTATTACCTCCGGCTGAAATCACCTTCAACATGATGCGTGTAACAGGAGAAGAACAACGTAAATGAGAGAACCTATTGTTACTTACCTGTCCCAGTCCGATCATTGATATCCCATTAACTTCCATATCAACGCTTGAACTGTTACTGGAAACATGCAAACTGTCACTCAGACTGGAAGAACCAAAATAATTATTGTCTATTACATAAGTTACCTGAGCGGGTACCAGCCGGGCCAGAATAAAATTGACTACTGAGTTGTTGATACTGTTTGATCCATTATAAAGCCTGACCCTCCTGAAATAATTATTACTAACAACTGCTTTCCCGGCAATATCAATAAATGAAAATGTGGAAAAGTAGCCTGCAGACATCGCGTTTCCCTGGCAATTGGCTGCAGTCCCCCCGAAATAGTTATTCGTAACCTGGTGACTGGCTGCAATAGCATTCAGTGATGAAATCTTTATGAAAGCCACATCTGATACATAATTGACCGTTGCCGTATTATAAAAACTATTTCCACTGATCACCCATCCGTTGCTATAATCAGAAAGCTGAATCCCAGATGCGGCGAAATCATAAAACCTGCAGTTGATGATTGAGTCATTATCGTTCACAAATCCGGCGGCACCCACCGAGGAGAGCATTATATTTTTAGAATTGGGTATGGCACTGGTACTATATATCTCACAATTCCCGAACCTGTTATTGTCCGAACCTGCTCCCTGAGACCCCACCAGATGAACCAATCCTTCCGGCACGGATGGCCCCGTATTACTTCCTCCGATTTTCAGGTATTCAAATTTATTACCGGATGCATTGTTCAGGCGGAAAACAGATCCGAAACTATTATTGATGACGCTTAACTGGCTGATGGTTCCTGTACCTCCCGGCCGGCCGTCGAAGACGACATAACTGGCACTGTCGAGCAAAAACAGCTGTGTGAAATTACTTCCTGCAATCTGCAAATTGACTGCAGCAGCCTGCGGACGAATGGTTACCCGATAATTGCTGATACAAGGCACCTGTAATGTTTTGGGGAAACTGATCGGAAACAGTTCACTGCTGCTGGTATAGGATCCGGTTAACTCAAACTGAACATTTCCTGCCACCCCTTTATACCTGATGCTGTCGATTGCATGTGTCAGGCTGGCATAATTTGCACCAGGACCTACAGTATATGAACCATTCAGCAAACAACTGGTGGTGGCATTTAAAGTGTTGGTACTTTGTAAAGATGCTCCCTCTGTGAAAGCAATCACTCTGAAGTAATAGGTATTTCCAAGCACCAGGCTCCCTGCCGTGAAAAAAGTTGAGTTGGGGCCAGTTGTTCCGGCTGTAACAAAATTGATATTGTCAGAAGATACAAGTATATGATAACCCAGTTCATTTGTACAGTTGTCATTCCATTTCAATGAAACAATGGTCGCTCCAATTTCCGTAATCTGAAATCCCGAAGGAGCTGATCCGCTGAGGGCAGGGGCGGTAAAAGAAAATAGCCGGCGCTGACCCTCTGTCAATGAATGCAGTCCGATGATATCACCAGCAACTGCAGTATTCACCAGGCTTTGCGTGGCAGGCTCCTGTGCAGCAATTGCCGTAAATGGAAAACTGCTGAGATTCTGTAAAGCCAGGAACTGGTTGTCGGTAAGCCCGTTTGTAAACCCGATTGAAGCAGTAACCGTTGAGGAAGCACTTACGATGCTCATGTTACCATACACATATTCGATTATTCCACTTCCTTCGTATATCCTTAACTGGAAGCGGGCACTGGGCGAAGGAGAGGGTGCACTTGAATTGATAATAGTATTCCACTCTATAACGCGGCAACGGTTAGGCGTGGTTCCGGTAATCAGTGTGCGGACTGTTGCTCCTGTTGACGGTGTATACATTTTATCCCAAAATGGGGCGAGTACAGGGGCATTGTTCACACCCGGCGGATAGACCACGGTTCTTGTGAGATCATTATTATCAGTCGCCCCGATTATTCCGGCGGCAGAATTAAATACCCCCAGTCCCAGATCACCATTTGAACCGGCTACAAAATGGGTATAATACCTGCCCATATACACAAAATCAAACCCGATTGGTTGTAATGCAGAAATTACATTGGTGGAAGAATTCGGCACCAGATTAGGCTCAGTGGAAAAGATGACAGGATTACCCGATTTATCAGCTGCCATGGAGCCAGTGGTAGTTGCTGCTGTTGTATAGTTCAATGAAGACTGTGATGCTGCAAGAACCGCATTAAAGAGGAACAGAGATAAGATTAAATACCGGGTAATAGTATTCATAACATTTTTATTTCATGGCAGCCCAGAGCGCTAATTAAATTTAAACATTTATACATACTTATACAAATATTGTAAACCCGCAGGCCTGCATGTTGAGTTTCAATCCTTGCGGAATGGATACCCCAAAAAAATATCCCACCTGTTTGGCGGGATATTTTTTTATTGGAATAAGTGATAAACTTAAGCGTTCACTTTGCCCTTTACTTTAGAGATCACTTCCTCTGCGATATTATTCGGCGCAGGAGCATAATGTGAGAACTCCATGGTAGAGGAAGCACGACCGGAAGACAATGAACGGAGCTGTGTTACATATCCGAACATTTCACTCAGCGGAACTTTGGCTTTGATTACCTCGGCACCGGCACGGTTATCCATTCCTTCCAGCATGGCACGACGACGGTTCAGGTCACCCGTTACATCTCCCATGTACTGGGCAGGGGTGATCACTTCCACCTTCATGATCGGCTCGAGCAGGATCGGCTTGGCTTTTCTTGCGGCCTCACGGAAACCTTGCTTGGCGCAAAGCTCGAAGGACATAGAGTCAGAGTCAACTGCGTGGAAGCTTCCGTCGAATACACGGATCTTCATATTGTCAACCGGATAGTTAGCCAGTACCCCTGTTGTCATTGATTGCTCAAAACCTTTCTGGATGGCAGGAACAAATTCACGGGGAATAGATCCACCAAACAGATCGTTGACAAACTGGTATTGCTTATCGGGGTTTTCTGCTTTCCATTCTGCATCCACCGGACCCAGACTGAACTGGATATCGGCGAATTTACCACGACCACCGGTTTGTTTTTTCAGGGTCTCCCTGTGCTCAATCGTAGCATTGAATGCTTCTTTATAAGCCACCTGAGGTGCACCCTGGTTTACTTCTACTTTAAATTCACGGCGCATACGATCAATGATGATCTCCAGGTGCAGTTCTCCCATTCCACGAAGGATGGTCTGACCGGTATCCTCATCTGTATTCACACGCAATGTTGGATCTTCTTCCACCAGTTTGGCAATGGCCATACCCATTTTGTCCACGTCAGCCTGTGTTTTCGGCTCCACCGCTACGGCGATTACCGGCTCAGGAATGAACATGTTTTCCAGTGTGATCGGATGATCTTCATCACAAAGGGTATCACCGGTTTTGATTTCCTTGAAACCAACGGCGGCTCCGATATCACCTGCTTCGATGAAATCGATCGGATTCTGCTTATTGGCAAACATTTTCATGATCCGGCTGATCCTTTCCTTTTTACCACTTCTTACATTCAATACATAAGAACCGGCATCCAGGTGTCCGGAATAGCACCGGAAGAAAGCCAGACGACCCACGAAAGGATCGGTCATGATTTTAAAGGCCAGGGCTGCAAATGGTTCTTTGGGATCTGCCTTACGGGTCAGCTCTTCGCCAGTATCAGGATGGGTACCCTTGGTATCGGGAATATCCACCGGTGAAGGCAGGTAACGGCAAACGGCATCCAGTGCAGTTTGTACCCCTTTATTTTTGAAAGATGAACCGCACATCATCGGAACGATGCTCAGGTCCACTGTTGCTTTGCGGATCGCTTCATGCATTTCATCTTCTGTAATGCTGTTAGGATCATCAAAGAATTTCTCCATCAGTTTATCATCATATTCAGCCACTGCTTCAACGAGGGATGCTCTCCACTCTTTCGCTTCTTCCAGCATATCAGCAGGAACTTCAATTTCGTCAAATGTCATTCCCTCTGTTTCCATGTGCCAGATGATCCCTTTCATTTTGATCAGGTCAACTACCCCTTTAAAATCATCTTCCGCACCAATCGGTAACTGCAGGGGAACGGCTTTGGAACCCAGCATTTCTTTCACCTGCTTAACCACCATCAGGAAGTCAGCACCAGCACGGTCCATTTTATTTACAAATCCGATACGGGGAACACCATAACGGTTGGCCTGGCGCCATACGGTCTCAGACTGAGGCTCTACACCATCCACGGCAGAGAACAGGGCGATCAGACCATCCAGTACACGCATGGAACGCTCTACCTCTACGGTAAAGTCCACGTGACCCGGAGTATCAATGATATTGAAAGAATATTTCTTGGTATCAGCAGTGGCTTTACCCAGTACGGTCGGGAAATTCCACTGACAGCTTACCGCTGCAGAAGTAATGGTAATACCTCTTTCTTTTTCCTGCTCCATCCAGTCGGTGGTAGCAGCACCATCGTGCACCTCACCAATCCGGTGAATCATCCCTGTATAACGGAGGATACGCTCCGTAGTAGTGGTCTTGCCCGCATCAATGTGCGCGGCGATTCCGAAGTTTCTTTGAAATTTTAAGTCTGCCATGACAATTGTTGTTTGTTACCCAAGGCCCGGTTTTCACCTTCGCCTCTTTTAATGATTGATTTTTTATTTTGATTTATTTGAAGTCCCGGTTCCTGTTCAACCTGTTCTTTTTCCCGATCCGAACAGTCCCCGTTATTTTTTAGATAAGATCAGCTCATAGAATAAATATCCCTGGCGGGAAAAAAGCTGATATGTAGATTTAGACTCTCATAGACTGCCACTTGAAGAAAAAGCCCGCCTCAGGTGTCGATCCCACAAATGCTCCTCTTAATGGCGCCGCAAAGGTAGGGAATATATGGAACAAAAAAGCAGGAAATCTCAAAGGGAAATCCATGTCTCCAAAACAAGATAGCAGATTGAATATCAATTACTAACAGTCCATATAGTAGGTTTACGGTGTCGGCCGGCCCCTGATCAACTTGTGATAGAACCGCTGTAGTTGAAAAAAAAATGTCCCGCCAAAAGCGGGACATTCCATAAATATTTCCAGTTCTTTTATTTGTAATAGCTAAGGGTAAGCTCAGAACGTCTGTTCTGCTGGCGACCGGTTGCTGTATTGTTAGTAGCAATTGGCTTGGTTTCACCATAACCAGTGGCAGCAATACGACTTTCGTCCACTCCTTTACTTACCAGGTACTTCTTCACGGCATTAGCCCTGTTTTCACTCAGTGTCTGGTTATAAGCATCAGCACCTACATTATCAGTATGACCATCAATAGCGAGTTCGATTTCCGGATTTTCGGACATGATCTTGGCTACATCATTCAGTCCTTTGAAAGAACTGGTTCGCAGGATAGACTTACCGGTTTCGAACAGGATATTTTTAGCAGCAACGCTTATCCGCTTTTTGATTTCCTCAGGAATAATGGGACAACCCTGGTTTTCAGGAACCCCTTTCAGGTTGGGACATTTATCTTCTTCATCATTCACACCATCACCATCTGAATCAGGAATCGGACAACCCTGGTAACGGGCTACACCTGGTACAGTCGGGCATTTGTCTTCCTCGTCATTGATACCATCTTTATCTGTATCAGGAATCGGACAACCCTGGTAACGGGCCAGACCGGGAACAGTCGGACATTTATCTTCCTCGTCATTGATACCGTCTTTGTCAGTATCCGGAATCGGGCAACCCTGGTATTTAGCCAGACCTTTTACATCGGGGCACTTATCGTCTTTATCCAGAATGCCATCTCCATCG
>Ga0075160_10000158_pt1 | contig 41858 bp, 42 predicted proteins | sample JI91814C2DNA_FD_70969 | JGI IMG/M metagenome (GOLD analysis project Ga0075160, IMG submission 70969) | Wastewater effluent complex algal communities from Wisconsin, to seasonally profile nutrient transformation and Carbon sequestration -... | ecosystem: Engineered > WWTP > Effluent > Algae... | reverse complement strand
GCCATGAAGGCGGCCACGGCCTCGCGCTGGTCGTCCTGCACGTTGATGATGAAGCGGTTGGGCGCATCCGCAGCGAGTGACAGCTGCCAGCGATCCAGCAGATCCGTGCGCACGAAGGTCAGCAGCAGCAAGGCCATCAAGCCCAGCCCCAATGCCGACACCTGCGCGACGCTGGTGCCGGCGCGGCGACTGACATTGGCCAACCCGTAACGCAAGCTGCCGCGCAGGCGCGAACGCAGGCGGCGCACCAGCAGGATCATCAGCCACGCCAGCAAGGCGAGCACGGCCAACGTGCCGAGGATGCCCAGCAGCATCGCCGTGCCGAGGGTGGCCGAACCGGCCTTCCACCACAGCAGTGCGCCGAGTCCGGTGAATCCGGTCAATGCCACCAGCCAGGCGCTGGGTTCGGTCGGATCCAGATCACGGCGCAATACGCGCAATGCGGGCACGCGACGCAACGCGAGCACTGGCGGTGCACCGAACGCGAGCAGCACCACCATGCCCACGGCGATGCCTTGCATCGCAGGCAACCAGCCGGCGGGCGGAATGGAAATCTGCATTTCCGCTTCCAGCCAGTGGCCGATGGCCCACTGCAGGCCGAAGGCGATCAACACGCCGACCGTGCACGCGATGAGTCCGAGCAACACCAGTTCACCGACATGGATGCCGACCAGCGTGCGCTGGCTGGCGCCGAGGCAGCGCATGACCGCGGTGCCGGACAGATGGCGCTCGCAGTGGCGACGTGCGGCCATGGCCACCGCCACCGCCGCGAGTACGACCGATACCAAGGCCGCAAGACCGAGGAAACGCCCGGCGCGATCCAGCGACGAGCGCACTTCGGGCCGTGCATCCTGGATGGTTTCCAGGCGTTGGCCACGTGCGAGTGCCGGTCGGGCGATAGCGACAAATTGTTCGACCGCGGCCGCATCGCCGGCGACGACGATGCGATAACCCAGCCTGCTTCCCTCCTGCACCAGTCCGGTGGCGGGAATGTCGGCGAGATTGAGGAAGGCCTTGGGCGCGACGTTGAAGTAGTCCAGCGACGCATCGGGCTCCTGCACCACCAGCGCGGCGAGCTTGAGTTCGATGTCACCGATGCCGATGGTGTCGCCGAGCTTTGCATCCAGGGTTTCGGCACCGGACTGGCTGATCCACACGGTGCCGGGCGCGGGAATGCCCTGCGCATAGTGTTCGACCGGATTGGCGGCGTCGATGATGCGGAAGCTGCCACGCAACGGAAACCCTTCTCCCAGCGCGCGCAGGTCGCCAAGCCGCAGCTGTTCACCGGCGCGGATCATGCTGTCGAGGCTGAGCGTTTCGGTGCGGCGCAAACCGCTGGCGCCGGCGGCATCACGGATCACGCCCGTTATCGGTGCATCGCCGCGGACCAGCACGTCGCCGCCCATCAAGCGGTTGGCCTCGATGGCCAAGGCGCGCTCGGCGCGATCGGTGACGAAGCCGACGGCGGTCACTGCGACCACCGCAAGCACCAGTGCAGCGAAGAGGATGCGGATATCGCCTGCCGCGACGTCGCGCAGCAGTTGTCGCCACGCCATGCGTAGCGTCTTCATGCAGCCACACCCTCGTTGACCAGCTCGCCACTGTCCAACCGCAGGATGCGGCCGCAGCGCTCGGCCAGGTGCTCGTCGTGCGTGACCAGTACCAGGGTGGTGCCGGCTTCGGCATTGAGGGCGAACAGCAACTCGATGATCGCTTGCCCGGTGTGGGTGTCGAGGTTGCCGGTGGGTTCGTCGGCGAACAGCAGCGCCGGCCGCGTCACGAACGCACGCGCCAACGCGACGCGTTGCTGCTCACCGCCGGACAGCTGGCGCGGGTAGTGGTGCAGGCGTTCGGCGAGCCCGACTTTCTGCAGGATCTGCTTCGCCGGCGTTTCCACATCCGCATCGCCGCGCAGCTCCAGCGGCAGCATCACGTTTTCCATTGCAGTGAGCGATGGCAGCAACTGGAAGCTCTGGAACACGAAGCCGACTTTCTCGCCACGCACGCGGGCGCGGCCGTCCTCATCCAGCGTGGACAAAGATTCACCGTCCAGCACCACGCTGCCGTCGCTGGGACTGTCCAGCCCGGCCAACAAGGACAACAGCGTGCTCTTGCCGGAACCGGACGCACCGACGATGGCGACCGTATCGCCATGGCCGATGTCGAAGCCAACGCCCTGCAGGATGGTCAACTCGCCCGAGGGCAGCGGCACGCACTTGCCCAGGGTGCGTACCTGCAGTGCGAGGCGCAGCGTGGGCGGCGCGACTTCAGCGCGCAGTTCGGGGGAATCGGCCATGATGGTCCTTGTTATGCATCGGAGACGTGGGATGACTTCAGGTTATGCGGGTTGGCGACGCCGTGTTCAATGTGCCATTGGTCTTGTGGTGCTGGTCTTCACGGCGCTGGCGATGCCCGCATTCGCCCAGGCGACAGCCACCAAGGCACCGCGCACGGTCCTGGTGATGGGTGATTCGCTTTCCGCCGCCTATGGCTTGGGTGCATCGCAGGGCTGGGTGGCGCTGGTTGCCGACCGCATCAGCAAGACCCAGCCGGGCTGGCGGGTGGTCAATGCCAGCATCAGCGGTGAAACCACGGCCGGCGGGGCCGGGCGCATCGCCGCCGAGTTGAAACGCCACCGTCCCGCAGTGGTGGTGATCGAACTGGGGGCCAATGATGGTTTGCGTGGACTGCCGCTGGCGCAGACCCGCGCCAACCTGGAGAAAATGATCAAGGCCTCGCAGGCCGCCGGGGCCAAGGTGTTGCTGGTTGGCATGCGCATGCCGCCCAACTACGGCCGCGACTACACCCAGGGCTTCGAGCGTACCTTCAGCGAGTTGGCCAAACAGCACGGGACGGCCTTCCTTCCGTTCCTGCTGGAACCCATCGCGCTGGACCGCACCGCGTTCCAGCCCGACAACCTGCACCCCACCGCCGCCGCGCAACCCAAGCTGCGTGACCACGTGTGGAAATCATTGTTGCCCTTGCTCAAATGATCCTCGCCGCGTGAAGTCCGGATTACGCCGCACGCGGCGGTGCTTCAACGCAAGTTTCATACAACGCCAACAATCGCTTTGCGATGATCCACCCCGCTAGATGGATTCCTCCACCCCATGGGAGAACTACGATGCGTGCCTTGTTTGTTGGTGGCGTGGTCGACAACAGCGAAATGGACCTGGACGATAGCCAGCCACCCGTGCATTACCCGCAGAACAGCGGCAGTGGCCGTCCGCGTTACCGCCTGCACCAGGTCGGGCAACGCGACGATGGCAGCATTGCCTACGCCGTGTATGGCGCACCCGACCTGCCCGACCAGGAAGTGGACCGCGTGGCCGACGAGCGTGGCTATGCGCGACGTTTCGAAGCCACGCCTACGCTTGCGGAACACTGAGAGAAAATGAGAAAGGGAAACTCAGACCCACAACAGCAAGCGTGGTCTGACTCCTGAAACCTGTTCGGGATGTCTTCCGGATCAAGTCCTGGGCAGGCCGTGTCGGGATTACCGTTGGGCGTGGGCTTTGAAGAAATTCCGTTCGTGGAGAGCCTGTCAAACCACGCTCTTGCGATAGATCGATAGATAGATCGCATCAGCCCAGCCTTTGCGCGAAAAGCGTGGTTCGACAGGCTCACCACGAACGGGATTCTTTAGATGCCGCCCACCACAAACGGGATTCTTTAGATGTCCACTACCCGCGGGATGCCCTGGAGCCCAAGTAGGGACCGGACTAATTTGTTCAGCGCTTCGCTGGCTTATCTGAAATTGCCAGAGGTAGACCGCAAAATAATGTGTGCGTAGGGTTTTCCCTACCCGCATGCCCGGCATTTACCTAAAGTGATCTCGCGCACAAAAGTCCACGCTTGACCGCAGTGCCGGCCACTTGCCCGGCGACCATTGTGGGATCGATATGCAACGACTCTTGTTCACCCTGGTTCCGATAGCGACCGGCTGGCAACTGTACGAAGGCCCCCAAGGCCGGACATGCTACCCACGCTTTGACGATGCCCGCGACAGCGCCGGGCTGATGGCCGCCACCCTGCATGAGCATCACGGCATTCCCACCGCAGTAGTGGTTGGCGTGGGAGCGGAATCCGTGATGCTGGCCGTGCACGGGTAAGCCCGCACCCTGCTTCACTGCGCACCAGTATCCGCCGCAATCCCGGCCAGTTGCCGCAAGGCCTGCTCGAACAGTTCCACCGGCTGACCGCCCTGGAGCAGGTGCTGGTCGTTGAAGATCACCGAGGGCACCGCGCTGATGCCCTGCTGCTGGTAGAACCGTTCCTGCGCACGCACCGCGTCCGCGAACTCATCGCCTGCCAGGATCTGCCGGGCACGCTCGCCATCAAGGCCTGCGCGTTCTGCGGCCTGCACCAGTATGTCGGGCGATGACACATCCTCGCCCTCGGTGAAATAGGCGCCCAGCAAGGCATGTTTCAGCGCCAGTTGCCGCGATGCCTCCTGTTCGCCCGCCCAGTGCAGCAGGCGGTGCGCGTCGAAGGTGTTGTAGACGCGGCGGCGCTTGTCCATGCGGAACTCAAAGCCGAGTTCCGCGCCGCGCGCACGGATCGCCTCGCCATTCTGCGCGGCCTGCTGCTCGCTGATGCCGTACTTGCGGGTCAGGTGTTCGACGGCGTCTTCACCCTCGCGTGGCATCTGTGGATTCAGTTCGAAGGACTGGAAATGCAGCTCCACCTGCAAGTCACCACCGACGCGGGCGATGGCGGCTTCGAGTGATTTCAATCCCACCGCGCACCACGGGCAGGCCACGTCGGACACGAAATCGATCTTGATGGGGTGCGGCATGGGGCTCTCACTGTGGTGGTGGTGATGAAGTATCGGTATCCATCAGATGGGGGCGCATCCACGCCTGTCAATCGCATCCGCTTCGAATCGGTTAAAAGCGCGTGATGCATCCGTACGCACGTTGGCGGCGTAAGACCTTGCAACTCGTGCAGGTGCGGCCCGTGCAACGCGCATGGCCACCCCGCCGGGTGTATCCCAACCCTTACGGAGCACCATCCTGATGAACAAGACCCTGATCGCCACCGCCCTGCTGGCCTGCATTGCCGCCGCCTGCTCACCCAAGACCGAAGCCGAGACCACGGTACCCATGGCCGACGCCGCACCCGCGGCGGGCATGCCCGCCGCCATGCCGGAAGCGGCAGCGATGCCCGCCGCCAATCCGATGGTCGGCGGTGCCGAGATGTTTGCCGACAAGGACATCATCGACAACGCCGTCAATTCCAAGGACCACACGACCCTGGTCGCCGCCGTGAAAGCGGCCGGACTGGTGGATACGCTGAAAGGTCCCGGCCCGTTCACCGTGTTCGCGCCCACCAACGCCGCCTTCGACGCCCTGCCCGCAGGCACTGTCGACACGCTGTTGAAGCCTGAAATGAAGGGCGACCTGACCAAGGTGCTGACTTACCACGTGGTCCCGGGAAAGATTGATGCCGCCACCCTGGTCGGGCTGATCCAGGCCGGCAGCGGCACCGCCACCGTGACCACCGTGCAGGGCGGCACCCTGACCGCCACGCTGGCCGGTGAAAACGTCAATCTGACCGATGCCAAGGGCAATGTGGCCACTGTCACGACGGCTGACGTTATGCAGAGTAATGGCGTGATCCACGTAGTGGACAAGGTCTTGATGCCGTAAGCGTCCTCGTCGTCGCTTGCGGGTCACCCGAGGGGACGGCTCAGGCCGTCCCCTTTTTTGTGGGTGTTGGGAAGCCTGTCCAGACAAAGTCCCACCAGTAGCGCGTCGCTCTTCCTCGAAACTGTCGCTCTCTCCTCGAAAGCGCCCCTCTCCCCAAAGCCGTCCATATCCCCATCGAAAGTGCCCCTCTCCCCTTGTGGGAGAGGGGCGCGATCTGTGACCGCGATGGATTTCGGAAAGATGATCCCGCGGCTGCGACTCTTCCATATTCCAAAAACTGCGCTTCCTGCATCGCCTGCCCTTCCATTTGTCTAGGACAGCAGCCAAGCACCACAAACCCCCTGTCACAAAACTGGCATCACCACCGCGTAACGTCATCGTCATCCAATTGTCTTGAACGCTACGACTCCCGCCACCCATGCTGGTCACTGCTACCGATGCGTTGCCGTTCCGTGGCATGCCCTGCCTTATCTGGGCCTATGGCTTCGACGCAGAAGGTCACGGCGGGCCGTTGGACGTCACCGCACTGGATGACGATCGCTTGCAGCAAGCGCGGCAGGAACATGCTTGGCTATGGCTGCATTTCGATACGAGTGACGCACGCACGCCGCAGGCCATCGCAAGGCTCGGCTTACCGGAAGAGATCACCGAGGCGCTGCTCTCGCACGACACCCACGTGAGCCTGCAGAGGGAAGGCGCGACGGCGTTCGGGGTGTTCGTCGACTGGCGTCACCAGCGTGGCGTGGAGATCGGGGCACATTCATTCGCCCGCAGCGAGAAGGAAGTGGGCTGGCTGCATTTTGCCGTCGCTGGGGATCTGCTGGTAACGGCACGACGGCAGGCCTTGCGTTCGGTGGAACGGGTGCACCAGCACGTGCGCAGCGGGGTGCGTTTTGATTCTGCGGCCGAGCTTCTGGAAGCCATTGTGGAACAGTTCGCGGCGTCGGTTGCGCATGCAACGGATGAGTTGGGCACGGAGCTGGACCGCATCGAAGACCGGGTACTCACTGATCGCCTAGGTGAAGAGCGCCGTGACCTGGCGGTCTTGCGCCGGCAGGGCGTGCACATGCATCGCCCGTTGACGGCGTTGCGGCGGGTGCTGAAGCAGTTCGAGCAGCGCCATGCGGCGACTTCGCATCACGACCTGGTGCAGGCGGCATCGCGGTTGTCGCAGCGCTTCGATGAGCTGGACAGCGACGTGGTGACGCTGCAGGAACGTGCGCGACTGTTGCAGGAGGAAGTAGCGGCCAAGCTGGCCGAGCAGACCAACCGCCATCTGTTCGTGCTGTCGGTAGTCACGGCCTTGTTGTTGCCGCCGACGCTGGTGGTAGGCGTGTTCGGAATGAACATGCACAACCTGCCGCTGATTACGAGCCCGCACGGATTCGGGATCGCCATGGGCCTGGGGATTGCATCCAGCGTGTTTGTCTATGTTTTGCTGCGGCGGTTTGGGGTTGGGCGGTGATTATTGGCTTATACGGGTCCGATTCATTCCCTTTGGATTGCGGCTCCGTCCGACGTCAACAGGGGAGTTGTTGAAGTTGGAGCGTTAATTCACTTGTCACTGCTGCGTCCGTAAAAATAATTAAAAAGCAAGATGAGCGTCGATATCGCAAGGAATATCCAGCAGATTGCAAAGACGACGCCAGCGATCCAAGCGCCTAACAGAAGCGTGAAGGCAACACCGTCAAGATCGGAAGCTCTAGCACCCCATGACAGCAGGCCAAGAATCACGGCCGTTAGCCACGCAATAAAGGCGTAGCGCTTTCCTCGCGTAATCAGACTTGCATCGGTCTCTGTAACCGTAGGCATCAATTCCCTACATTCCCTATTCGTTTGCAGGCGACCGAAGTGGCACCTAACGCCTGAGTTAAGTCGACCTGCGAAGCGGTTCCGGCCTGAATAGATGGTTAGACCTTTTTCCTAGCCACTACAGCGCTGACTAGAGTAGCGCAAACGGCAATGGCTAGACCTGTGAGAACGAATGGTGGACGCCACATCAAAGCGGTAAAGCCACTGAACAAGGCCGCGGCACCGAAAATGTGCGGAGAATAGTGCCATCTACGCAGATACGGGAGGAGGCCCGCCGCAAGGAGTGCGGTCGCAAGCGTCGCGGCCAGGAATGTGATGGGGCTGATTTCACCTCGACGAAGGTGACTCATTGCCGTTGCGGCATAGAGAACGGCTAAAAGGAGCTGAAGCACAACTAAGGTTGAAACTGTAAGGGCCCACCTGCGCGGCAAGGCTGATCCAGAACTCAACGGTGTGGAGGGTGGTTGATATGGGTTTTCTTGGCTCACGAGGAATTTCTCTACAAAAAATCTAACTGGTTGATAACCCGTAATCAAAATCATAGTAATGCTTCCCGCCCTCTATCCGGATCCCAAGCGTCCCGGATATCCCCACAAGCTCACCTGTCCCCGTATCCGGCACCACTTCAATCACCAGTCGCTGCGCTTCACTGGTCATCACGCCCTTGTGCACCAGCACGAAGCTGCCTTCGCGGCCATGCAGCGTTCCGGTGACGCGCTCGATGGCGACATAGGCCGCGGACGTGGGAATGTCGCTGCGTGCCGCCAGCATTTCGCCCTTGCCCATGGCCTGCAGGTCACCGCTGAATTGCTTGTCCAGCGACATCCGGCCCAGGCTGGAGCCGGCGGCCACATCGCCCTCGCCCAGCGGCTGCATTTTTACTTCGAAGGTGCCGCTGGCGTGCTGGATCATGGGGTTCTCGATGAAGGTGCCGGCGACTTGCCGCCATTGGACTATGGTGTGCGCGTCCCCATGTCGGGTCAATGCGGCGGCTGGATTTCGCACTCCACGCATGCGACTTGCCGCACACTGCCCTCCTCTTGCAACGCATGACCACTCCAGGAACTGCCATGAGCGATTTCGACCTGACCCCACCCAGCGCCGCAGAACGCGAAACGTTGATTGATGGCCTGAACAGCGAAGAACGCCGCGTGCTGCTGGAACACGGCACCGAAGCCGCCTTCTGTGGCGTGTTCCTGGACAACAAACTGGAAGGCGTCTACACCTGCCGCCTGTGCGGCCTGCCGCTGTTCCGCTCCAGCGCCAAGTTCGATTCCGGCACCGGCTGGCCCAGTTTCTTCCGGCCCTACGACGACGCGCACGTGAAGACCATCCGCGACACCAGCTACGGCATGATCCGCACCGAAATCGTGTGCGCGCGTTGCGACAGCCACCTGGGCCATGTGTTCCCGGACGGCCCGCCGCCTACCGGCGATCGCCATTGCCTCAATTCGGTGTCGCTGGGCTTTACTGAACACGGCGCACGCCTGCCCGATCCTCTGCAGCGTGGAGGTGCCGAGGCCCTGCCTGCGGCCTGATCCATGAATGTCCCGCAACCATGGCCGCGACTGGCGCCGCCAAAGGCTGTTCCTGGCCGCGGAGTGGGTGCAGACTCGGCCACGCTTACCGATCGGAGAATGAAGATGAAACTTCCACTGTTCATCGCCGGCCTTGCCGTCGCCGCCCTGTTGTCGGGCACGGCCGACGCAAGGTCACGCAACGTGACCGACGCCGACGCACCCCGCAGCCTGCCCGCCAGCGGACCGGTCAGCGTGGCGTGGACCGATCCTTCCGAGTTTTCCGACCTGCGCTTCAGCGGCAACCGCTGGGCCGCGCAGCGCGGCAACTGGGTGGAACAACTGGCCCGCCACCTGCAGACCCGCGCCAACGCACGCCTGCCACAGGGCGAACGACTGGAAGTCACCATCACCGACATCATGCGCGCGGGCCAGTACGAGCCCTGGCGCGGCCCTAACCTGCAGGACGCACGCATCGTGCGCGAGATCTACCCGCCGCGCATGACACTGACCTTCAAGCGCCTGGATGCCCAGGGTGTGGTGATCGACGAAGGCACGCGTTCGCTCCGCGATTCCGGTTTCATGATGAGCGCCTCCTCGGTTGGCTCCAGCGACCCGCTGCGCTTCGAGAAGAACATGATCGATGACTGGATCCGTAGCGAGTTCAGGCCGCCAACCAGCGCCTGATACCAACCAGGCGTCGCGATGGCCATGCATGCACGGCGCGCCTGCATGGCCACCCGGACCACGCGGACTGGAGGGCTTCGCGAGGCGATGTGCGGGGCAGTTTCATTCAGCCTTGTTCGTATCCAGTTCACACTTTTTGGCCTTGGCTCTCACAGTCTTAACGTTTTCCACGACACACTGTCCCTCAACGTCACGTCGCCGCACGGAATGATGCTTCTGCACTCCGGCGCGCATTGAACCCAGGGACCGCACGCATGAACCAGAAGCTCAAGACCGGCTCGGTAGAGCTGGAAGCCGCGTTCATTGAATGGGTGAAGAGCAACGCCTACAACCCGGCTGAAGCCATCGACCACTTCATGGAAAAGTCGGAGTACGTGCTGAACGCCATCCAGGCCGTGGTGGAACATACGCGCGACAAGATTACCGAACGCACGCGCCAGCACCTCACCCGCCTGTCCGAAGACACGGTATTCACCGCGCAGTTCCCCATGGTCTACGCCTGCCAGAACCTGGAAGGCAAGGCCATGCGCTACACCATTGCATTGACCATCGGCGACCACGATGCCGAATGGATTGGCCGGGTGTGGGCCGACGGTGATTACCTGGGCGAAGTGCACGGCAGCGGCAGTGGGCCGCGGGCCAATTACATCGAACTGGCGCGCATGCACATTGAATCGCACATCAGCTGCCCGGGCGAGTTCAAGCCGCGCCTGCGCAGGTGATCAGGCGCGCCTGGCCAAGCCTGTGTGGTCAGAATGAATCACTGCCCGGTCGCAGCTCGATGTTCAAGGCGGTGGCGACCAGGCGCATGGCTTCGTCGTCACGGCTGCTGGTGATCCATCCACCATAACTGTCGCTGCCGGTATCCCAGGTCCACAAGGTGTAGCCGTGTTCGCGCAGACGGTCGTAGGCGGTGGACATCAGCGCGGGGATATCGGTGTTGTCCAGGAACTCCTCTTCGGTCGGATCGCCACCCCAGTCGATGTCCAGGTTCCAGCGCCGCACCAACTCGGTCACGCTGTCGACGAAGGATTCGCTGTCCTTCCAGTCGACATAGAAACCGGACGTCCAGTCGATCGCATCCTTCAGCAGCCACACCGGCTCGTCCACGTCGCCGGCCTCCGCCGAGGCCTCGCGGTAGTGCGAGAACTGGCGCAGCGCGGTTTCCTCGTCGCCCGGGTTGATCAGCAGCAGCAATTGCCAGACCAGCGCCTCGGGGGTGAGTGCATCGGCATCGGGATCGTCTTCCGGATCCATTTCGAAATCGCCGTAATCGGCTTCGTTGTCGGGCAAGGTCATGGGCGGCGCCGTGGGTTATTCGTGCGCAGATAGTGTGCTTTTACCCCGCGCAGGGAAAGTACTTGCTTGCGTCGGACGGGAGGCATGGACCACCTGCATTCGCGTGCAACCGGGCGATATGGAAAACTGGTCGCATCCAACCGCACGGGAGCCATGCCATGCAATGCCGAGCGACCGTGCGCACGCCATGACGGTCTATGTCGACGACGCGGTGGTGTTGTGGCGCGGCCAGCGCTGGGCGCACCTGATGGCGGACACGCTGGACGAATTGCACGCCATGGCCGCCGACCTGGGCATCCCACGCCGCGCCTTCCAGGACAAACCCAGCGGCGCGCACTACGACGTCACCCCAGCCCTGCGCGAGCAGGCCCTCACGCTCGGCGCTACCGCCATCTCAAGGCATGTGGATCGAGAACAGGTGCGCGCCGTGATCCGCAACGCCCGCGCACAGGCCACGCCGCGAATGTAGCGTGCGCCATGCGCACGATCGGGCATGGTCGCCTCGTGCGCATGGCGCACGCTACGCGGAAGCACAACCGCTTGCCTTGGTTTATCCTCCTGTCCCCGCCAAGCCAACTCCAGGCCCACCATGTCCGACACGCCTCCCGATCACCTGGCCATCAATCCCGCCAGCCCGTTCCACGATGAAGCCGCGATCGACCGTGGCGTCGGCATCCGCTTCAACGGCGTGGAGCGCGACAACGTGGAGGAATACAGCATCAGTGAAGGCTGGATCCGCGTGCAGGTCGGCAAGTCCAAGGATCGTCGCGGCAACCCGATGACGGTCAAGGTCAAGGGCGAAGTGGTGGCGTACTACCGCGATATCGCCTGAGGGTTACGCTGCACGCTGGCAGCATGCGTTTATTTCGCCTGGGCGCCGCCGAGGTGGGTGGCCAGGAACGCCAGCAAACGCGTGTAGTACTCGCGGCGATGTTCTTCGGTGAAGAAGCCGTGGCCTTCGCTCTTGAAGTACAACGATTCGACCGGCACGCCTGCCTGCTGCAAGGCCTTCTCCATCTTGCGCGTGTGCTCGACCGGAGCACGCTCGTCCTGGCCGCCGGCGGCGAGGAAGACCGGCGCCTTGATGCGTGCCGCCAGGTTGACCGGTGACACTTCGGCAAGCGTATCTCGCTCACCGAGCCATTCGTTGGTCCACGTCTTCCAGGAACGGCTGTACTTTGCGTCGTCCTTGTGCATCTTCTCCAGGTCGTACACGCCGACGTAGCCAACCGCGCACTTGTATAGCGAAGGCTCCTTCGCCGCGCCCATCAGCGCCGCGTAGCCGCCGTAGCTGGCGCCGTAGATGCAGATGCGCGACGGATCCGCGATCTGTTGCTCGATGGCCCAACGCGTCGCATCGGTCAGGTCATCCTGCATCCGCTTGCCCCACTGGCGCGCACCCGCCTGGTAATAGTCACGGCCATAGTTGCCCGAGCCGCGATAATTCAGGCGCAGCACCGCATAGCCGGCGTCGGCCAGCATCTGGCTGTCGTCATCGAATTCCCAGCGATCGAAGACCCCGAATGGCCCGCCATGCGGCATCACGACCAACGGCAATGGTTTCTCCTTCCCGTTCGGCAAGGTCAGGTAACCATGCAGCTGCATGCCATCGCGTGCCTTCACTTCGATGGCGCGCGCAGGCGACACCTTCGCAATCGGGAACCACTCGCGCCGGCTGTATACGAGGTCCGCTTCCTTGGTCGTGGTGTCGAACAGGTAGAAGTCGCCGTTGTTGCGGTCGCTCCACACTTGCAACAACGCCAGGCGGCCATCGCGGGTGGTCGAGGTCACTGCGACAGCATGGCCGGGGAAGGCTTTTTCCAGGCTGCGGTACAGGCGCGCAGTGGACGATTTCTCATTGAAGAAACGGCTGCGGATGCCATCGCCCATGAACCATGCGCCGGCCGGCTCGTGCGAATCCAGTCGCTCGATGATGCCGAATGGATCAGCGACCGCATCGCGAACGAGGGGGCTGCGCGTATCAGTGGCCGGATCGTAAGCAAGGATTGCATCCGGTCCGCCCGGCACTTCACTTTGCAGGTAGGCGGTCTTGCCATCCTCGGAAAAACCCAGTGCCCCCACCACTGCACCACTCTTCGCCTCGTCGTTCACCAGGCGCCAGTCCTGGCCACGGGCCTCGCGGTAATACAGCTTGCTGACGTTGTCGTATCCCGCGCCACGGGCGAAGCGGACCTCGCCCGCACCATCGATGGCGAAGGATGCATTGCGTACCGGCGCCGTAGCGACCGTGACCCGGTTCCGGTTGTAGATGTTCATCTTCTCGACCCGCGTCTGCGGGTCAGTGGTCAGCGGCATCGCCGAGACCAGGATGTTGCTGTCGTCGCCGGCCAGCGGATCGATCATGAACACCGCCGCCTCGGGCGTAAGGCGGATGGTGCCGCCCACGTTGGCCATGTCGCTGACGCCGTTGGGGCTGGCTAGCAGCATCGGCTTGCTGCCATCGGCATTGACTGCATGCAGTTCGCCGGTGGCGTACGGGGCGTCCTGGGTTCCCAGGCGCTGGGCCATCGCCACTACCACGCGCTCGTCGTTGGCCCACCAGAAATCGTTCACCAGGGAATGTTCGCCGCCGATGGCCTTGGCCGTGATGGCCTTGTCCGAGCGACGCACGATTGCAAGAGCAGTGCGATCTTCCAGCGGCACGGTCACCGCCAGGTATTCGCCGGTCGGCGAAATCTTGATGCGCTCGTACTTGTCACGCTTGAGATAGGACTCAAGATCCACCTGTGCCATTGCCGGCGCGCAACCACCGAATGCCAGCAACAACGCGACCACCTTGATCGTCCGCATGATTTGCGCCCCCTTTCCCTAGGTTCCCTGCGTCACAGCATACCGGTCAGGACTTCAGTTTCCACCCGGTTTTGAAGATCCACCACACCGCGACTAGGCAGAGCGCCAGGAAGCCGAGGATGGCTGCGACGCTGATGCCCACGTTGACGTCGGCCACGCCGTAGAAACTCCAGCGGAAACCGCTGACCAGGTAGACCACGGGGTTGAACAGGGTGATCTTCTGCCATGCCGGCGGCAGCATATGGATGGAATAGAACGCGCCGCCCAGGAAGGTCAGCGGCGTGACCACCATCAGCGGGATCACCTGCAGTTTCTGGAAGTCGTCGGCCCACAGGCCGATGATGAAACCGAACAGGCTGAAGGTGACTGCAGTCAGCACCAGGAAGCAGACCATCCACAGCGGATGCAGGATTTCGTACGGCACGAACAGTCGCGCCGTGGCCAGGATCAAGACGCCCAGCATCAGCGATTTGGTAGCGGCCGCACCCACGTAGCCGATCACCACTTCAATGTACGACACCGGTGCCGACAACAGTTCGTAGATCGTCCCCGACCACTTGGGCATGTAGATGCCGAACGAGGCATTGGAGATGCTCTCGTTCAACAAGGACAGCATGATCAAACCGGGAATGATGAAAGCCCCGTAGCTGACCCCATCGATGTCGCCCATGCGCGAGCCGATGGCCGCGCCGAAGACCACGAAGTAAAGCGAGGTGGACAGCACCGGCGAGGCGATGGACTGGGTCAGCGTGCGGAAGGTGCGCGCCATTTCAAAACGGTAGATCGCGCGGATCGCGTGCCAATTGAACGAAGCACTCATGCGCGCGCCTCCTGCTTGCCGGCATGCACCAGGCTGACGAAGATCTCTTCCAGCGAACTCTGGCTGGAATGCAGGTCCTTGAAGTCGATGCCCAGCTCGCCCAGTCGCTTGAGCAGCGTGGCGATGCCGGTTTCTTCCCGCTGGGTGTCGAAGGTGTAGACCAGTGAATGACCTTCGTCGGCGAGTTCCAATGACAGATCAGCCAGCGCAGCGGGAATGGCAGCAAGCGGAGCCTGCAACGTCAGCGTCAATTGTTTCTTGCCCAGCTTGTGCATCAGCACGTGCTTGTCCTCCACCAGGATCAGTTCGCCCTTGCTGATCACGCCGATGCGGTCGGCCATTTCCTCGGCCTCCTCGATGTAATGCGTGGTCAGGATGATGGTCACGCCCTGCTCGCGCAGCGCACGCACCATCTCCCACATGTCGCGGCGCAGCTCCACGTCCACGCCGGCGGTGGGCTCGTCCAGGAACAGGATGCGTGGCTCGTGCGACAAGGCCTTGGCGATCAGCACGCGGCGCTTCATGCCGCCGGACAGCGCCATGATCTTGCTGTCCTTTTTCTCCCACAGCGACAGGTCGCGCAGGATTTTTTCCAGGTAGGCCGGATCCGGCGCCTTGCCGAACAGGCCGCGGCTGAAGGTGACCGTGGCCCACACGGTTTCGAACGCGTCGGTGGAAAGTTCCTGCGGCACCAGCCCGATCTTCGCGCGCGCGGCGCGATAGTCGCGCACGATGTCGTGGCCGTCGGCGACCACGCTGCCGCTGCTGGCGTTGACAATGCCGCAGATGATGCTGATCAGGGTGGTCTTGCCTGCGCCATTGGGGCCCAGCAGGGCGAAGATCTCGCCGCGTCGTATCTCCAGGTCCACGGACTTGAGTGCCTGGAAGCCCGATGCGTAGGTTTTCCCCACTCCCTGGATGGAAAGGATGCTGCGCGTCTCCATTCGCTGGCCCGTTGCAAGGTGGGGGTGAATCCTACCCGATGGCAGGCCACGCGACTGTCCCACCCGCGGGAAAAACCGTCCCTGCCCTTGGCTTTTGCTTAGAATCCCCGCCTCCCACTTCGAGCCACCACCCATGTCCAGGAACTCCAAGGCCAAGCGCGACAAGAAGCGCAAGCAGCAACCCAAGCGTCCGTTCCAGCGGCTCAACCGCGACATGGACGTGGAGAACCACGCGGTCATGCAGGACGACGAAGGCAACGTGGTGGCCGCGATTGGACTGCAAGGTACCGAGTGGCTGCTGTCGGTCGGTGGCCAGACCATGGGCGGTGGCGACAACCCGGTGCCGATGCTGGCCATGTTGATGCACCTGCAGAAGCTGCAGGAACGCGAAGGCAAGACCGTATCGTTGACCTATTCCCAGCAACTCACCCAGTTCGTCGCCGACCTGGCTGCGGATGAAAACCAGACGCCGGAGGAATACCTGGCACAGCTGGCTACCGAGTTCGAAGCCGATGCTGCCGGCGACGGAGAGAGCCAGGGCGACGACGAGGGCGACGAAGCCGACCCAAGCGAGAAGCCCGCCGCATAAGGTTCGCCACGCATCAGGCCGCCGACGCGGGCGCTGCCGAAGCGGCCCGCGCCCGACAATCACGGTTTCTTTGCCCGCAAGGGCGCATAGTGGGGCCTGGACGGCGTATTCCACGCCATCCGCATGGCCACGAGGTGCATTCCGCCCTCGCAGGAGGGTCTGGATGAAAGTGGTAAAGAAGAGCAGCGGCAAGGGCACCACCACCAAGGGGCCGCCGACCGGCAGCGACGGCAACCTGCACAAGCGCATCGAGAGCGAGCGCATCGCCAGCGACATCGCCGATTACGAAAAATCCGGCGGCAAGGTCGAGAAACTCGGCGTGACCCGCGTGTTGCAAACGGTGGAACCGGCCAAGTCCGGCGAAGTGGCCAAGTCCGTACCGCAGGCGCGTCCGCGCTCGCGCTGAGAAGATTTCCAGATTCGCTCCGCGGATGGCCGCGGAGCGATGCCGGGCTGGACACTCTTCAGAGCTTCAACGCGCCGTTCTCGACGATGACCTTGCCGTCCAGGGTGACGGTACTGTTCTGCAGCGATACGTCGTGTCCATACGCCACCGAGTTGTCGCCGCCGGCCCACAGGTTGTTGCCCATGCCCAGCGTGACCGCACCGGCCGGCACCCAGTTGCCGACCTTGCTCTCGGCCGCCAGCTTGATGTTGGGATTGATGCCCAGGTCGACGTAACCGAACAGGTCCTTGCGCGCATCCTCCGTCGCGTCGTAGGCCGCCTTCATGTCGGCGAAGCCGGGGCCTGATCCGGCCATGCCCGTCAGCTTGCCTTCGGCGAAGGTGAGGGTGAGGTCATCGACCTGCTTGCCGCGGAAGAACGAACGCGGTTCCACCACCTTGCCGGTGGCCGTACCCGGCACCGGCGTGACGAACACTTCGCCGGCCGGCAGGTACACCGCCACCGCCGAGCCGCCCTGCTTGAGGTCTTCGGGCGAAATGATGCCGTCGCTTACGCCGACCGGACGCCCTTGCACCTGCACCGCAAGGTCAGTGCCGTTGGCATTGGTGATGCGCATTTCCTTGCCGGCGGCCAGCGCGGCCTTGATCTGTTCGCCACGCGCCTGCAGGTCGCCGTAGTCCACGTTGACGCCATTCCAGAACATGTCCGCGAGGGCCTGTTCGGACATGCCGTAGCGCTCGGCCCGCCATGCGGTCGGATACAGGTTGTTGCCCACGTCCACCGTGCGCACGTTGTTGCGACGGAAGGCCTGCTGCACCGCTTCGCCGGACTTGCCGCGCGCGGCGACGCGCTTGGGATCGGCGCCTTCGAACAGGTTTTCGGTGGTGCCGTTGCCCAGGCTGATCACCACGTCCAGCACGTCGGCGAGCTTGGCGCCCAGTTCGTCGGGCCGCGCGTCGTACTTCTCGGGCACATCGAAGAACAGCCGCTTGGACATGCGGTCGCTGCTGTAGTCGACCATCGGGTAACCACCGGCCTTGGCCACTTCCACCGCGATGTTCTCCATCAGCTCCGCGTCCTGCGAGCGACCGGTGATCATCACCACTTCACCTTCCTTCACCGCGGCGCTCTGCGTCACCAGGCGCTGCGCCAATGCATCGAGATCGGTGGGCGCAGCCTTGGCAGGCTCCGCCACGGGTGTCGTTGCAGGCGCAGGCGTCGCAGTGGCCGCCGTGTCCGTGGCACCGGTAGCAGGACGTTGGCAGGCTGCCAACGCGCAAACGGCGACCGCAATCGCGGCCGCAAGTAACGGCTGTTTCATGGCACGGTTCTCCGACGTAGCCCGACGGGGCAGGTTTCCATGCCAACGCGCGCCCACCTTGGCAACGGACACCGTTGGTCGGTCGCGTGGCCCGCCTGCAGGCCGCTTGGCACCGCGGTACGACTGCTAACATCGCCCGCAGCCAACCGGGCTTTAGCTGACAGGTACCGCATGAAGCGTCTCGCCATCTCCCTGCTTTCCGTTTCCGTCGGGCTGGCCCTGCCGGCCGCACGCGCGGAACAAGCGCCCGCGTTCGACCCGCAGCGCTTGTCTGCGATGGTCAAGACGCTGTCTTCGGACGAATTCGAAGGCCGTGGCCCCGCCACCGCCGGCGAGACCAGGACCGTGGAGTACGTGATCGAACAGATGAAGGCCGCCGGACTGCAGCCCGGTGGTGATTTGAAGGACGGCAAGCGCGCCTGGACCCAGGCCGTGCCGCTGTTGCGCGCCGAGATCACCGGTACCCCGCAGATTTCGCTGCAATCCAACGGCAAACGCCAGACGCTGGCACAGGGCACCGAGATCGCGTTGCGTGCGGCGATGGACGGCTCGGCCTCGGTCGACATCGTCGACGCGCCGCTGGTGTTCGTGGGCTATGGCGTGGATGCGCCGGAACGCAACTGGGATGACTTCAAGGACGTGGACCTGAAGGACAAGATCGCGGTGGTGCTGATCAACGATCCGGACTTCGAGGGCGGCGAAGGCGATTTCGGCGGCAAGGCCATGACCTACTACGGTCGCTGGACCTACAAGTACGAGGAGGCCGCGCGGCGCGGCGCCAAGGGCGTGCTGGTCGTGCATGAAACCGCGCCGGCGTCGTACGGCTGGGCCACGGTGAAGAATTCCAACACCAACACCATGTTCGACATCGTGCGCGAAAAGCCGCGCGACTCGCACACGCAGGTGGAGGGCTGGATCCAGCGCGACACGGCCGCGGCGATGTTCAAGGATGCCGGGCTGGATTTCGAGGCCTTGAAGCAACAGGCCCGGACGCGCGATTTCAAGCCGGTGGAACTGGTGGGCCAGACCTTGTCGGCGAAGTACGACGTGGATGCGAAAGTCATCACCTCGCAGAACATCGTCGGCCGCATCGACGGCCGCACGCGCCCGGACGAGACCGTGATCTACAGCGCGCACTGGGACCACCTGGGCGTGGGCCAGCCCGATGCCAAGGGCGACCGCATCTACAACGGCGCGGTGGACAACGCCACCGGCACCGCCGCATTGATCGAACTGGCGCAGGCATTCGCCAAGACCAGGCCGGAACGTTCCATCGTGTTCCTCAACGTGACCGCGGAGGAAAAAGGGCTGCTCGGTTCCGAGTACTACGCGTCCAGGCCCCTTTACCCGATGGGCAAGACCGTGGGCGTGTTGAACATGGACGCGCTGGACCCACACGGTCCGGCGAAGAACTTCACCACCTCGGGCAGCGCCAAGGTCGACCTGCTTGACCAGCTGGTGGACACCGCCAAGCACTACGACCTGGCCTACAGCAGCGATCCCAAGCCCGAAGCCGGCCACTTCTTCCGCTCCGATCATTTCCCGTTCGCCAAGCGCGGCGTGCCGGCAATCTCGTTTGGCTCGGGCGATGACCTGGTGGACGGCGGCGTGGCCGCGGGCAAGGCGATGGAAGAGGCCTACGTCAAGGACCGCTACCACCAGCCCGCCGACCAGTGGGAAGCCGACTGGAGCTTCACCGGCATGGCCCGCGACCTGCAGTTGCTCTACCGCGTAGGCAACGACCTGGCCAACTCCAACCGCTGGCCGAACTGGAGCAGCGATTCGGAATTCCGCGCCGCGCGCGACGCGACGGCGGCGGACCGCAAATAAGCGGCGTGCCGGTTCCCGGCGCCTGCCTACGCGGCCTCCCTTGCCTTGCCAGGGAGGAGTGAAAGACTTCACTCCTCCCACCCACACACGACACACCAGACACCGTTACACTGCGGACGCCGGGTTTGGGGATCCGGCTTCCCCCGTGTACCACCAGAGGTGTCGGACCGATGGCTGTTACTGCGCTGGCTGATACAGCCATGAGTGTCGCGTTGCAGGGTTTTGACGAAGACTCCTGGGACGATCTTCTCAACTACATCGAGGAACGCCGGGTCATCCCGATCATCGGGCCCGACCTGCTGCGCGTGCAGACCGACAGTGGTCCACGCCCCTTGTACGAATGGCTGGCGGAAAAACTCGCCGGTCGCCTGCAGGTGGACACCGCCGGCCTGCCGCAACCGCTGACGCTCAATGACGTGGTGTGCTGCTACCTGGGCCAGCGCGGGCGTCGCGAGGAAGCCTACACGCGCCTGCGCTCGATCCTGCGCGAAGTGGAATTCGAACCACCGCTGGCCTTGCGGCAGCTGGCGCAGATCACCGACTTCGATCTGTTCGTCACTACTACGTTCGATCCGCTGCTGGAACGCGCGGTCAACCTGGAGCGCCACGGCGGCCAGCCGATGGCCGACGTCATCGCCTACGCACCCAACCGCGTCGCCGATTTGCCGGTGGAACGCAGCCAGTTGCAGCGCACGGTGGTCTACCACCTGCTCGGTCGCTTGTCCGCTTCGCCGACCTACGTGGTGTCCGACGAAGACATGCTGGAGTTCATCTGCGCCTTGCAGTCCGAGCACCTGACCCCGGAGAAACTTTTCCACGAACTGGAACACAGCCACCTGCTGCTGATCGGCAGCGATTTCTCCAACTGGCTGGCGCGCCTGTTCCTGCGCATGGCCAAGCGCAAGCGCCTGTCCGATCCGCGCGACTTCAGCGAAGTGTTCGCCGACGACCACACCATGAAGGACGATCGCCTGGTCGCGTTCCTGCAGCAGGTCAGCGTGCGCACGCGCGTCTACGGTGGCGCCGAAGCCTTCGTATCCGAACTGCATGCGCGCTGGCTGCGCCGGCAACCGGTGGCGTCTCCGTCGAATGCTTCCGCCGGCAACGCGCCGCAGCGTTTCCTGCCGCCGTCGCGCGAGATGCCGGAAAACGCCATCTTCATCAGCTACGCGCGCGAAGACCTGCCCGCCGTGCAGCGCCTGAAGGGCGCGATGGATGCGGCCGGCCTGACCACCTGGTTCGACCTAGACCGGCTGGAAGGCGGCGACGACTACGACCGCAAGATCCGCGCGAACATCGGCCGCTGCAGTTATTTCATGCCGGTGATTTCCGCGACCACCCAGCGCCGGCAGGAAGCGTATTTCCGCCGCGAATGGAGCTATGCGGTGGACCGTTCGCGCAACATCGCCGACGGCGGCGTGTTCGTGCTGCCGGTGTGCATCGACGACACCAGCGAAGCCGAGGCCCTGGTGCCGGAACTGTTCAAGGCGCTTCACATCGTGCGCCTGCCCAACGGCGAACCGGCGCCGGAATTCCTGCGTCGCCTGCAGGACCTCTTCAGTGGAGCGCGCGCATGACGTCGACGGACACTACTTCGCCGCAGCACCTCCTGCCGGAAGACAACCGCATCGCCGCCGTCACCCTGGATCCGGAGAATCCCTGGCTGGGCCTGTTCTCCTACACCGAGGAAACCCGCGCCTACTTCCACGGTCGCGACGAGGAAACCGCGGAGCTCGCGCGCCGCGTGCAACGCAAGTTGCTGAGCGTGCTGTTCGGCCAGTCCGGCCTGGGCAAGACCTCGCTGCTGCGCGCCGGCCTGGTGCCGCGACTGCGCGCGGAAGGCCTGTGCCCGGTGTACGTGCGCGTGGATTACGCGCCGGAATCGCCCTCGCCTTCGGAGCAGATCAAGGAAGCGATCCTCAAGGCCTCCACCGAAGCCGGTTACTGGACCCAGGCCGGTGTCGCCGTGGAAGGCGAATCGCTGTGGGAATTCATGCACCACCGCGGCGACCTGTTGCGCGATGCGGATGGCCGCACCTTGATGCCCTTGCTGATCTTCGACCAGTTCGAGGAAGTGTTTACCCTCGGGCAGGCCGATGACGCCGGCCGCCTGCGTGCGCGCCAGTACCTGGAAGACCTGGCCGACCTGGTGGAGAACCGCCCGCCGGCCGCGCTGGAAGCACGCATCGAGGAAGACGATGCGGCCGCCGAGCAATTCGATTTCGCGCGCGCCGATTACCGCATCCTGATTGCCTTGCGCGAGGATTACCTGGCGCACCTGGAAGGCGTGAAGACCATCATGCCGTCCATCACCCAGAACCGCATGCGCCTGGCGCGCATGAACGGCACGCAGGCGCTGAGCGCCGTCGCCGAACCGGGCGGCAAGCTGGTGTCGCAGGAAGTGGCCGAGTCGATCGTACGTTTCGTCGCCGGTGGTTCGGAGCTGGGCAACGCGGAAATCGAACCGTCACTGCTCAGCCTGATCTGCCGCGAGTTGAACACGGTGCGGCTGGCACAGGGCCGCAGCGAAATTTCCGCCGACCTGCTGGCCGGTTCGCGCGACACCATCCTGAGTGAGTTCTACGAACGCGCATTGGCCGACCAGCCGGCGGGTGTGCGCCGCGTGGTCGAGGATGAATTGCTGACCGATTCCGGCTACCGCGAAAGCCTGGCCGAAGAGCGCGTATCCAAGGCGCTGGCGGCGGCGGGTGCGCCCGCGGATGCATTGGCGACGCTGGTGAACCGGCGTTTGCTGCGCATCGAGGATCGCCTGGACATGCGTCGGGTCGAGTTGACCCATGACGTGCTGTGCAACGTGGTGCTGGCCAGTCGCGACCAGCGCCACGCCAACGAGGCACGCGAAGAAGCGGAACGCCAGCTCGCGGTGCAGCAGGAACGCGAGGCGACCACGCAGCGCGCCCTGGTGCGTGCACGCCTGATCGCCACCGTGTGCAGTGTGTTGATGGTGGTCGCCGCGATCAGCGCGATCTTCGGCTGGGTCAGCCTGCGCCGTGCGCGTGCGGCCGATGCGCAGGCGCAGCAGGCGCGTGCGGATGCGGAGAAACTGGTTGGTTTCCTCATCGAGGATTTCTATACCGAACTGCAACCCACCGGCCGCCTGGAAACCCTGGCCAAGCTCGCCCACATGAGCGTGGCCTATTACGACGGATTGCCTCCGGAACTGGTCACGCCGCGCACGCAGACCTTGCGTGCGATGGCCCTGATCCGCGAAGGCGCCGCGCTGTATGCCAGCAACGCCGACGAGGACGCGGCGTACCAGAAGTTCGGCGAAGCCCAGGCGACGTTCGAAAAGCTGCGCGCGGACGGCGACACCAGTGAAACGGTTACCTATGGCCTGGCGCTGGCCTTGTTCGAACAGGGCAAGGATGTGGTGGGTGGAGGCGGCGTGCGCGGCACCCCCCAACAGCTGGAGCAGGCCGCAGCCCTGCTGCGTCCGCTGGTGTATGCGCCCAAGGCCTCGCGCCAGTCACGCCAGACCTACGCCGAGATCCTGAACTACTTCAGCCATACCCAACCCAAGGAAACCGGCGTTGCCACCACCCAGGAAGGACGCAAGATCCTGAAAGGCCTGGGTGCGCTGGAGCTTACCGACCTGCAGGCCACGGCCGCTTATGCGGACACCGCCGATTCCGAGGCCCGCCACCTGACCGTACTGGGTCGCCTGGAGGAAGCCAAAGCCTTGGCCCGTGAAGTCTACGGCTTGGCCGAAAAAGTGCTGGAGCAGCGCCCCGGCGACCTGCAATCGCTGGCCAACCGTTACCTGGCTGCCGATATGCTCAGTACCCTGGCCGATCGCCAGCACGATGATGCGGCGGCCAGCGACTTTGCCCAGCGCGGCGTAGAGGCCGCCGAGGAAGCCATCCGGTTCAACCCCTCCAACATCGACTATTGGTCTTCCCTGAGCAGGGCCATGGGCGGCGTGGCCACGCTGCAATTCGAACGCGGCGAAGTGGCGCAGGCGCTGGCTACCGGCCGAGCCGCGATGGCACTGGCACAGGACAAGCGCGCACCTGAAGGTCTCGAGATTACCCTTGCCCAAGGCTTCGGTGGCCAGCTGACCCAGGTGCAGGCGTCGATGGGACAAGCCGCCGCGGCCGAACAGAGCCGGCAGGCGTGGGAGCGCGGACTGGAAGCAGGCCTTGCAAGGTATGTCGCGGACGACCCGAGGCGACTGATCCTGGCCAACTACGGCGGACGCACCCTGTCGCGCCTGCGCCTGGCCGAAGGCCAGCCGCAAGCCGCGCTGTCGCTGGCGCGTGCGGATCTGGATCGACTGGAGAAACTCGACTTGCCCGCCGACAATGCGGGCGTGCAGCGAGTACTGAACAATGTGCTACGCGCCGACCTGAGTACCGGAGCCAACGCGGCCCTGCGCCTGGGGCGTGGGGCGGAAGCCGAGGCGATGATCCGGCAGTGGCAGGCACTTCCGATGGATGCGATGTCGCGAAGCGATAGCCCGGAGGAAACGTCGGCACTGCTCTCCAGGGCGCTCGCGCATGCCGTTGTCCTGCAGGGCCGCACCGAAGAGGCGCGCAAGCTGCTGGAACCGGCCTTGTCCTATTACCGGAAGCAACAGCAGGATGGCGCCAAGGGCACCTCGTTCCGCAAGGATTTCGCCACCACGCTTATTGTCAGTGCCCTGGCCCAAGCGGCAGGCACGCCACAACGCGCGCAGGCCCTGGCGGAAGCCCAAGGCCTGCTCGATGGCACGTCGGAAGAAGTGCAGCAACTGTCGGACTTCCGCGAGTTGAATCGCTGGATCGCGGCGGTGAAGACGCAGTCGCAGTAACACGCGGCGTTTGTGGGAGCGACGTAAGTCGCGAAAGCTCTGATGTCCAAGTGCATACCGGCTTTCGCGACTTACGTCGCTCCCACAAAAATAACCAGACCGCCATCTTTGACATATCGAATTGCCTGAAGGCTTGGCGCGGTATGCATCGATCCAAGCCTTCCTCACGGAAACTTATCGCAAGCACTGCGTAAGCTTCCCCATTCGAAGGAATCTTCACCGATGAACCGATACGCCTGGATGCTGTTCCGCGCCTACCTGCCCGCGATGGTCGCCTTGGCCGTCGCGCTGGGCGCGATGCTGTGGACGTCGGCGCTGGGCGACATCGACGTGCTCAAGCGCCTGGTGCCCTACGCCAAATGGCTGCCACCGATTGCCTTGCTGGCTGCACTACTCGCCGGCGGCATCGCCACCCTGCGCATGTGGCGCTGGCAGCGTGGCGAAGAGCCCGCCTGCAGCGGCTGCGGCGGCGCACTCGGACGCCTGCGCCACGCACCCACCGGCGACTACCGCAAATGCATGTGTTGCGGCGGCAAGCAACCCATCTCACCCTAATCAGCAAAACCCTATCACCGCGCGTAGGAGCGACGTAAGTCGCGACAGAAAAAAGAATTTGGCACGGATAAAGGCAGATAACAGCGGAAAACATGTAAGCCACTCCGATTTTTTCCGCCCTTATCCGTGTCCAGAAAGAACTTGAAAAATTCCATCGCGACTTACCTCGCTCCTACAAAATCCATGCATTATCTTGTCGAGTACGCCCATGCAACTCCGTCAATGCATCGCAGCCCTGCTCGCCCTGCTCTGCCTGCACACCACAAACGCTGCTGTTCCCGATCAAGCCGCGCTCGACGCGGAAGTCGCACGCGCTATGGCCGCGACGCAGGCAAAGGGCCTTGCGATCGCAGTAATCGAGGATGGACAGGTGGTGCACGTGCGCAGCTACGGCGCACGCAACGCGGCCGGTGATCCGCTGGACACCGATACCGTCATGTACGGCGCATCGCTGACCAAGGCCGCATTCGCCTACACCGTCATGCAACTGGCGGAAGAAGGAAAACTGGACCTCGACACGTCCATCGCCGAGTACCTGCCGCGCCCGCTGCCGAACTATCCGGATGAAGACAAATACGCACCGTGGAAAGACCTGGCCGGCGACGAACGCTGGCGCGCACTCACCCCGCGCATCCTGCTGACCCATAGCGCGGGCTTCGCCAACTTCGCCTTCCTGGAACCCGACGGCAAGCTGCGCTTCCACTTCGATCCCGGCATGCGTTACGCCTATTCCGGCGAAGGCCTGATCCTGCTGCAGTTCGTGCTGGAACGCGGATTGGGCCTGGACGTGGGCGAGGAAATGCAGCGGCGCGTGTTCGACCGTTTCGGCATGGCCAACACCAGCATGATGTGGCGGCCTGATTTCGCGAACAACCTCGCCGATGGCTGGCGCGCCGACGGCAGCGTGGAGCCGCATGACGAACGCAGCAAGGTCCGCGCCGCCGGTTCCATGGACACGACCATTGCCGACATGGCCAAGCTGGCCGCAGGCACCATACGCGCAGAGGGATTGGGCACGGCGGGCGCCATGCAAATCGTGAAGCCGCAGCTGCCCATCACCACCGCGACGCAGTTTCCGTCATTGCAGCCGGAGCTGCCCGCGGAAAAGCGCCGCGCCGACCTTGCCGCCGGGCTGGGCGTGATCGTCTTCGACGGCCCGCAAGGCCCCGGCTATTACAAGGGCGGCCACAACGACAGCACCGGCAACACCTGGGTATGCGTGCAACACGGACGCCGCTGCGTGGTGATATTGGCCAACGACGTGCGCGCGGAAGCCGCATTCCCGCACCTCGTTGCCTTCGTGCTCGGCGAGACCGGCGCGCCATGGGATTGGGAATACGGCGACATGGCATTCTGGAAGCCGGAATGAAGCGAGCCTGCGCGTGATCTCGTTCGTGATCCCGGCGCACAACGAGTCACGCCTGCTCGCGGGAACCCTGCACGCCTTGCACGACGCAGCCCATGCGGTCGCAGAGCCCTTTGAGGTGATCGTGGTCGACGATGCCTCCGACGACGGCACCGCGCAGGTCGCCGCTGACAACGGAGCACGCGTGCTGCAGGTGGGGCATCGCCACATCGCGGCCACGCGCAATACGGGCGCGACGGTGGCAACGGGTGAACGACTTGTTTTCGTGGATGCGGATACGCTGATCGACGCCAGCGTGTTGAAGGCGGCCCTGCAGGCCTTGGATCAAGGTGCGGTTGGGGGCGGCGCACGCGTGGTCATGCAAGGCGAAGTGCCATGGCATGTGCGCGTGGCCACGGCATTCTTCGCGTGGGCCTTCCGCCTGACTGGCATCGCACCGGGATGCTTCCTGTTCTGCACGCGGAGCGCATTCGATGCAGCCGGTGGTTTCAACCAGGCGTTCTATGCGGGCGAAGACGTGGCGCTGAGTCGCGCGTTGGCATTGCAAGGCCGCTTCGTCATCCTGCGCGAAGCGGTGCATACCTCCGCCCGCAAACTACATACCTTCAGCATGTGGGAGCACCTGAAGCTGGTGTTGCGGTTTGCGTGGCGAAGGCAGCACCTGTTGACCTCGCGCGAGCACCTGGACCTCTGGTACGGCAAGCGCCGCGATTGACGACGCCTGCCATGGACGGTGACGCAACCCTCACCGATTGACTGGCTGCGCGAGGCCATTCTTGATGGCCTGGTCGAGCAACCTGCTGGCTTCGCGCGATGCACGCTCGCTGGCCGCGGCTTGCTTCTTGCCGAGCGCGGCCTGCTGGCTACCGAGTGCGGCCTGGCGTTCGCCCAGGAATTCCATCTGCTCGGCCATGCCGCGCTGCTGCGCTTCCAGCGCCGCCATGCGCTCGCTCTGTGCCGCCTGTGAGTTCGACGTCGCCCGGCCTGCCGCCTGTGCGGCACTCTGCCTGGCCTGTTCTGCGGAAATCGTGGCCGCTTTCAATGCGATTTCCGCCTGCTGTGCGCCCAGCTTGCCCTGTTGTGCGCCGAGTTCGCCTTGCTGGGCACCGAGTCGGCCCTGCTGTTCGCCCAATGCATTCATTTCGTCATGCATGGATTGCAACTTGCGCAGCGTGGCCGGATCACGCACCACGTAGCGCGCGTTGCCCTTGCGCACCCACAGCAGGTCTTCGTCGCCGCGGCGCTGTCGCTGTGCGTCGCGCATGTCCTGGCTGGAACCGGCGGCAATGGTTTCATTGCCACTCATCATCACGTAGGCCTGCGCACCGTTGGTCACATGGGTGAAGCTACCGTGCGTGACCAGCGGTTCCGGCGGAACGGGAGGCGCGGGAGGCGCGGGCGGTACGTCTGCAGGCGGCGGCGGGGGTGCCTCCGTCGGGGGCGCCGGCGACTCGGGAGCAGGCGGCGGTGGCGGTGGCGCAATGCCTGCTGCCGTCGTCACCGCGGACACGGCCGCGACCGGCGCGACGGCCGACGTGGCGGAGACACGCGTGGCTGCGGCAACCGGTGCAATCGATGGCGTGGCGTTGACGCTGCCGACCGGAGCGGTGGGCGCAATCACCGCAGGTGTGGCCGCGGTGATGCGGTAGGGCATGACGCCAAGCACGGCGACCACGCCGAGTACCAGCAGCGCGACGACGCGCGGGGTGGTGGCGGTGTTCTGCAACATGAGCAGTCTCCTCTTGAGGATGTGGAAGGTGGGCGACGCGCTGGCCAATCCAGCGCTGGGCCGTGGTGCGACGCCCAGGCGAACCAGCAGGCGGCCGTAATCGCGTGCGCAATGGCGATTGCCTGCGACCACGGCGGCATCGCAGGCGGCTTCGCGGGCGAGTGCGTATTCGCGCGCGGCGACATGCGCGAGCGGGTTGAAGAAGAACAGGTGCTGCGCGATCGCCGGCAGCAAGCCCCACCACAGGTCGTGGCGCTGCAGGTGGACCAGCTCATGGGTCAGCGCCATGTCCAGTTCATCGGCATGCATGGCCTGCGCGTGGTCATGCGGCAGCAACAGCACCGGACGCCACGGGCCGATCAGTTGCGGTGAACCGATCGTGGACGAGAGGCGCAGGCGTGGTGTTTTCTCCAGGCCGTGCGCTTCAGCCGCAAGCTGGAGTGCATGCAACAAGCTGCGATCGCGGCAGGGCTGTGATTCGCGCAGCAATTGGCGCGTGGCGAGGTAGCCACGCAAGGTACGTGCAATCATGAAGGCGAGCCCGAGCATCCACGCCCACGCCAGTGCCAGCGACCATGTCACCGTCGTCGTGGCTTGCACTGCAGCCATGTCATCGAACGTTCCGGCGCCGACCGGAGCCGCGACTTGCATGGCTGCGGGCGCGAGCGCCACGGCCTGCGGCGACAGCGTGATGGCGTGTTGCACGCTTTCTGCAGGCAGCAGCGGCAATGCAAGCGGGCTGGACCACAGCACGCCTACTACCAATTGCAGTGCGACCAGCCACCACAACCCGGCGCGGGCACTCGAGGACAAACGTGGAAACAGCCTGCACACCAGCAGGACGGCAACCACGACGAGCACCGACTGCACGCTGGCAGCCAGCAGGCGCGGCAGGAGGGTATCGCTGATCAGTTCCAGGGCCATGGCTCAGGCCTCCTTGCGCTTGGATTGAAGGGTGGCGACCAGGGCTTCCAGTTCGGCCAGTTCGTTGTCGCTGACCTCGGTGCGCTGCGACATCCACGCCACGAACGGCGAGACGGAACCCTGCAGGGTCTTTTCCACGAAGCTGCCGACAGCATTGCGCACCACGTCGTCCTGGCGTGCGGTCGTGGAATAGCGGAACACCCCCACCCCCCCATCCACCTGCTTGCGTTGCAGGTAGTCCTTGGCGCGCAGGCGCTCCATCATGGTCAGCACGGTGGAACGGGCCAGGCCGCGCGCCTCGCCGAAGCCGGCGGCGACTTCGCCTACCGAGGCATCACCCTGTTCGGCGATGTATTGCAGCAGGGCCAGTTCCTGGTCCCCGATGGTCTTGTTGCGCATGTCCTGACCGCCCTGTGACTACACTTGTAGGCATAGTGCATATGACTACAGATGTAGTCAATAGGTCGGAGGTCACGATCTTTCAAATCCGAGCTTGCCCGGATGCTGTTGCCCTTGTAGATCCGAGCTTGCTCGGATGCTCTGCGCGAAGATCAAAAGTAGCCGAGCAAGCTCGGCTCTACGGGATGCGCTTACTCGCGGCCATAGCAAGCCAGGAACATCTGCACTGCCGAGCTGGCCACTTGTTGCTGCATCGCAAGCGACAAAGGCGGCTGGCCCAGGGTGATCTGTGGCCAGAAGGCGAAACCTTTTACCAAGCCCTGCAATTGCTGGGCGGCGAATTCGGGATCCAGCGGTTCCAGCCGTCCATCCGCCAGGGCGGCACGGATCCAGACGGTCACGCCCTCCTCTTTTTCACCCATGCGGGCCACGATCTCGCGGGCCCGTTCCGGTGAATGGATCGTTTCGGCAATCGCCACGCGGGCCAGGTCGATAAACCCCGTCTCGCTGAGCATCGCGAGCTTTTGCAGGATCAATTCCTGCAACTGCGGCTGCAGAGGCGCATCGGCGCGATACGCCAGGTCCACGCTGGCCATGCTGCTTTCCCACAGCTGTTGCAGGATTTCCGCGAACAGCACTTCCTTGCTGGGGAAATGGTTGTACACCGTGCGCTTGGAGACCCCGGCCGTGGCCGCGATGCGATCCATGCTGGTGGCCTCGAAGCCGGCGCTGCGGAATTCGTCCACGGCGGCACGCAGGATGTCCTGGCGTTTGCGGTCGGTCAGGCGTTGCGGCTGGGGCATCGACGGGGCCGTCTGAGGGTGATTACGCGAATTTTACACCGAAGGGTTTACTTTTGACAGGAAGTGAAACTACACTGTGCAGTGTAGAAACAACAGCGATCCATTTTCCATGAAGCGCCTCTTCCTCCTCCTGCTATTCGGAATCCTAGCCGTGACCGCCCATACCGCCTACGTCAGCCACACCTTGCCCACCTACCCCGCCTCGTTGCAGCAGGAGGACGGCCGCTTCCGCAACGCCATCCCCACCCCGCACATGGGCCTGTGGAAGACGCTGAAGCTGGCCTGGACATTCTTCTTCGACAAGCCGACGGACACGGTGCCGGCCAAATCCATCCCGGTCGACACACTGACGCGCGCGCAACTGCTGGCCGCGCCGGATCGCAGCCTGTTCCGCCTGGGTCATTCCACGATCCTGCTGAAGTTGCGCGGCGAGTTCTGGCTGACCGACCCGGTCTTTTCCGAACGCGCCTCGCCCGTGCAATGGGCCGGTCCCGCGCGTTTCCATGCACCACCGATCAGCATCGCCGACTTGCCGCCGATCAAGGGTGTGATCCTGTCGCACAACCATTACGACCATCTGGATCACGCCGCCATCCTGCAACTGGCGGGTAAGACCGAACACTTCCTCGCGCCACTGGGCGTGGGCGACCAGTTGATTGCGTGGGGCGTGGATGCGGACAAAGTGCAGCAACTGGACTGGTGGCAATCCAGCGTGGTCGACGGCATCCGTTTCGTAGCCACGCCGTCGCAACATTTTTCCGGGCGCGGCCTGGGCGATCGCGACAAGACGCTGTGGGCGTCGTGGACCATCCTCGACGACGAGCTGCGCGTGTTCTTCAGCGGCGACTCGGGTTACTTCGACGGCTTCAAGGCCATCGGCGAAAAATACGGGCCGTTCGATATCACCCTGATGGAAACCGGTGCCTACGACCCGCAATGGCCGCACGTGCACATGCAGCCGGAGGAAACCTTGCGCGCGCACCAGGACCTGCGCGGGAAGTGGCTGCTGCCGATCCACAACGGCACCTTCGATCTGGCCATGCACAGCTGGCACCAGCCATTCGACCGCATCACCGCGCTGGCTACGGAAAACAACGTCGCCATCACCACGCCGCGCATGGGCGAACACGTCGACATCACTGCACCGCAAGCAGGCAGCGCATGGTGGCTCGAAGCCCAGTAGGGTGGGCCTGGGCCCACCGCCTTTTGTTCGACCGCCCTCGCTGTCAATGACACGGTAATGGTGGGCCTAGGCCCACCCTACGAAGATTCTGATCCATGTAGGTCCCAGCTTGCTCGGATGCTCTTGATCTTCGCGAAAGGCATCCGAACAAGCTCGGAGCTACAACAACCTGGCCTGCTTCTTGTGGGCGGCATCATCCAAGGCAGCGCAGCAAGCTACGCTCCACGCGGCGCACGACTGTCGTAGAGCGTAGCTTGCTGCGCTGCCCTGGTATGGATACTCCACATCAACTGCCCCCAAGGAAATCAAAGGCGAGAGCTCGCGGCGGGACGCCGCTCCCACCCCGCGTCCACTTCGTCGCAAACACCACGTGCCTGCCCACTTCGCCGCTGCGTTAGTAGCAGGTGATTCCAGCGTGATGCGCGTGCGCAGCGCGATTAACACGACTCCTACTACGCTGGGGACCAGTACGTTGCTCTCATCGCGTACGCGCGATGCATCACACCCCACGGAGGAAGTCCATGACCACCCCACAGGAACTTGAAGCCAGATTCTGGAAATCACTGAAATCCGACCGCACCTTGATGCTCGGCCTCGACGGCGTGGAAGACGGCCATTCGCGGCCGATGACCGCGCAGTTCGAAGGCGACGCGGGTGGACCGATCTGGTTCTTCACCGCCAATGACAATGCCGTGGTCAAGAAACTGGGCAACGGACACCGTGCGATCGCGGCGTTCGCGTCCAAGGACCACGAACTCTTCGCCAGCATCAAGGGCAACCTGAGCGTGGACACCGATCGCGCGGTGGTCGAGCGTTTGTGGAACCCCTTCGTGGCCGCGTGGTACGAAGGCAAGGACGATCCCAAGCTGGCGTTGCTGCGCCTGGATGCGGAACACGCCGAGATCTGGCTCAACGCCTCCAGCCTGCTGGCAGGTGTGAAGATGCTGCTGGGCGTGGATCCCAAATCCGATTACCAGGACAAGGTGGCGGAAGTCGACCTGCGCTGACTGTCAATGCCGGCATCGTTCGATGCCGGCATTTTTCAAGATGCCAACAATCCGATCAGGGCTCGCGCGGCTTGGGCTTGTCCGGATCGGCTTCTTCCGGAAGCTGCTTGCCATCCTTGGTCTGGTGCTGGCCGGGTTGGCCACGCGGATCCTGCTGTTCGCGATAGCCGCTGCCCGGGCCGGGTGTCTGGGGTTGCCTGGTGTCCGCCATGGAGATGGTGCCCGTGTGATGGGAAGGACGTGCAGGCTTCCACGCGTCATGTTCAGGCGCGGTGAGCAACGCACTGGGCGTTGGCCACGGGCTTCCACTCGATTCCGGAATTCCTGTCGCAGCCACGCTTTCCCAAACAAATTCACGTCACTTGCTGCCGCGATAGGGTGCGAAGTGCCGGCTCTGCGCATCGCTGGAGGCTCGATTGCGCGCATACGCCATGGCATGAAGCTTGCGCCTAGGCATGGGCGGTTGGCTGGAGCAGCAGGAACACGGCGTGGTCGGATCAATGACCAACCCACGGCCGTCGACGATCCTGCCCGCACACGCGACACCGACCACACCCATGCACACGGAACAGGAACGATGAACCTCGTACAGACCCGCCGCCTGACCCAGGAAATGGTGGACACCTATCGCCGCGCCTTGACCGGTGGGCCGTTCTACGCGGCCGCCTGGCTGCTGGTGGGTTTGTACGGGGGTGCGTTCGCGCGCGCGCCATGGATCAGCTGGGGGCTGCTGCTTGCCTTCGTCGGCCTGTCGATCTGGCGTTTCCTGCACCGACCGCTGGACGACGCCGCGGGACCACACGTAGCGCGCTGGCTGCACCTGCATTGGGCCATCGTGCTCTCGACCACGGCGCTGTGGGGTGGGCTGTTCTGCTGGGTCACGCTGGATATGCGTTTTGGCGAAGCCCGCACCACCGCGCTGCTGTTCACGTTAGGCCTCGCCACCGCCATCGCGCATGCCTTCAGCATGCGTCGTGATTTCGCACTGGCCGGCGTTGCCCTGCTGTGCCTGCCCGCACTGTCGCTTTTGTTGTGGAGCGGTGCACCGTCCGATCGCGCCAATGCCTTGATGATGGCGGTGTACCTGCTTTACGTGTTGATCGCCCTGGTGCGCAGCCACGCCGAATACCAGCAACGGCTGGACCTGGACCAGGAATTGCGCAACCAGCGCGACCTGTTTTCACGACAGAGTCGCATCGACCCGCTGACGGAGCTGGCCAACCGCCGGCAGTTCGCCGACGTGCTGGAGAGTGCCGTCGCGCAAGCCAGGACCAGCGGCGCGCCACTGACCCTGTTGCTGCTGGATGTCGACCACTTCAAGCAGGTCAACGACAACCATGGCCACGCCGTGGGCGATGCCTGCCTGCTCGCCATCGCCAAACGCCTGCACGGCAGCTTCCGTGAAGCCGGGGACCTGGCCGCGCGCGTGGGTGGCGAGGAGTTCGGCGTGGTCCTGCAGGCGCACACGCTTGGAGACGCCATGCTGCGTGCCGAACAGTTCCGCGCCAGCCTGGTCCAGCACCCGATCATGCTGGACGGCATCCTGCTGGCGATGACCGTGAGCATCGGCGTGGCCGAGTTCAACCCCGGCCTGCACGCGGGCGTGGATGCGCTGTACCACGCTGCGGACAGTGCGGTGTATCGCGCCAAGGCCGAGGGCCGCAACCGCGTGTGCAGCGACACCCGCGAACCCCTGGCCGCCTAGCCGCGAACCACCGCGACTGGTCGCACGGCGCGCCACGACGACGCGCCGCACAGGGACTGCGGGTAGCATGGCATCGGCATGGCCATGCCCCGGGACGGATGCCGCCCGCGGCATGCCGCAGCTCTCCATCCCCTCCACGGACCAACGCATGAAACGCAATGAAATAACCGCGGAACTGGAACGCGCGGCGTTCGAGTTCAACTACTGGTTCTCCAGGTTCGAGTTCTGCCTGAAGGAAGCCGGTTTCCTCAAATCCGACCGGCCGGGCAAGAAGGCAGAGCCGAACTGGGACATGTTCGTCAGGGCCAAGCGCCTGCAGTACACGCTGTCCGCCGATGCCTTGGCCGTGGTGAAGGCAAGTCCGCAGCAGCAGGTCATGGCGGGCAACGCGAAGCTGGCGTGGAACGGAATCAGCTTCGATGCCAATGAACATGACCTGCAGAAAATGGCGATCCTGTTGCGCACGGTACGCAACAACCTGTTCCATGGCGGCGCCCGAGGCAGCAACGCATGGGACGACGTGGCTGCGACGGTGAAGCTGCTGGGCCACGCCACGGTCGCGTTGGCTGAGCTCGCGGAGCTGGGTGGTTTCAAGCGCGACTACCTGCGCAACTGATCACGACGCTTCGCAACCACGCAGGCCAGCCATTGCGCGGCCCTGCTTTCGCCGGGGCGCGTCAGCCCTGGTCGTGCAGGTTCCGCCCAGGCAGGTCACGGATCGTGTCCGGGTCCTGGGGAAATGCATCCAGCAAGGCAAGCAAGAGTGATTCCATTCTTTCCACGCGCGCTTCAAGTGCATGCAGGCGTTGCATCGATTCCGTCGCGGCACCGGCTTCCTTCGGCGCGGCCTTCAGGTCGCGTCGCTGCAGGATGTCCCGCTGCTGGCGCACGAGGCGCTGCAATGCGGGCAACCTGTGGTCGCCATGCAGGCGCGTGCACACGAAATCCCAGACATCCAGCTTGGTCCAGCGCACGAATCGCTGGTAGACGATATGGAAGTTGCCGTAGGACGCCGGCAATTGCGGCCAGGTGGAATCGGTCGCGGCTATCCACAGCACGGCCTCGATGAAACGGCGCGTGTCCAGTCCATTCACCGATTTCCCCGCAAGCTGGCCCGGAAGGCGCGACGACAGGTCGTACCACCTGCGAATCGACAGCCGCCCTTCGATGGGATCTTCATGCCTGGACGACGGGACCTCGCCTGTCGCGTCGGTTCCGATCGCTGCTTTCCCACGCTGCGCCATCACCCGCCCCTTTCGCAAACGCCACCCCACTACAACGCAGGCATGTCGCCACCACGGCCATGGACGGCAACGACGAGATCCAGTCATGCCTACGGGGCAAGCGCAGGAGGCTGCGTCGATGACCGTGCCGGATGCCGCGGACAGAGGGACAAGGTATTCTGCACGACAGGTTTTTCACTCTTCTCCGGCGCACTTCCTGCAGGCCCCGCCATGCCGAAACCGAAACTCGACCCGATCCGGGCACGCAACCTCAGCAACGATTACGCCAAGTGGCTGCTGCAGGAACAACGCGAGCGCACGCCGGCCAGCGGCAAGCTGTTCGCCCAGCGCCACACCACCGGTGGCCGCCGTTACCACGGCTTCAACCAGGAACAGATCTGCACCATCATCGGTGGTGGCTACTACGAGTGACCGCGTCCAGCGCGAAACCGGCGCCGGGTTGATGATGTCCATTCCGGAAGGAACGCATCATCCTCCACGAATACATGCAATATCCTTCGCCCAATGAAAAAGCTCGAGTACAGCATGTCGGCGCGACGGGATTGGCAGAGCTACCTGGCCTTGCTGGTCGGCCTTGCCTTCACCTACGCCGGGGCCACGATTGATCCGGCCAGCAATTGCGATATCAGCGGACGCGACTGTGCGCCGTGGCTGGTGTACGTGGCGTTTGGCATGGGCCTGCTGGCCATCGCGGCGGCCGTGGGATTGCTGGGTGCGAACCGTCGATGGGGCAGTCGGCTTGACCTTTCGCAACGGCAGTTGACCTGGTGGGACACGGCAGTATCGGAAGACCACCAGCACATTGCGCTGGATGCCATTGACAGGATCAAGGTGGTGCGGCCCAGCGAAAGCAGGGACCAACTGCATTTCTACGGTCGTGACGGCGCAAAGATCCGCTTCACCGACAAGCACGTGCTGCCCTACAACGTGCAGGACTGGGCGCGCGACGTGGCCAAGCATTGCCCGAACGTCGTGGTCGAAATCGAAGGCCACTAGCGGCACTGTCTTTCCATGTGAAGCCGAGCCGAAAGACATGCAGGTCGAAAACCGTCACTGGGCCGCATCAGGCCGCTACTATTGCCTTGGTTGATCCTGGATGGATTCAAGGCAGGGGGTAGCGTGCGCTTATCTCACAAGATCGTTTTCCTGGTCGTCATCAATCTGTCATTCGGCCAGCTTTGCGCGCACGCCGCGGGGCCTCATGCCAAGGCCGGGAGTCCGATGAATCGGATGGTGGTCGAGGTTGACCCGGAGGCACCGCTCGCCGATCAGCTGGATTCCATGTTCATGATCGCCAAGAGCGAACCCGTGCGTGCGCGTGAGTTGCTGGAACGCCTGCTGGTGGACCCCCGATTCGCGGCGCAGCACAAGGGCGTGCGCCACGATGCCTATTCGTTGTCCACCTGGCTCGCGCTGCAAGAAGGCAATTACACACGGGCATTGGCAAGCGCAAGGCAACGCAAGGCGGCGGATCCGGATGTCAGGGAAGACTGGTATCCACTGGCGACATTGGAGTACGAAGCGGGCAATCGCGAAGCATCGGTACTGGCGATCATCCACCTGGTGCGGACATGGCCGGTGCAAGAGGACGTGATTGATACTGGACTGGTATCGCAGCTGTTGTACCAGTCCGAGTTGCCGGCGCCGGCCAGGCTCGGTTTATTGGAGGCACTGACCCAGGCGGACTGGATGCAGGGCAGAAGTCAGAACAGTAGCCTGTGGTACGAGTTGACCTTGATGCAATTGCTTGCTGGCCGCGTTGGACAGGCGCGCGAATCCGCCCAGCACGTGGACTCGCCGGAATCCATCGTGAAGCTTCGCAGCGACCGGCAGTTCGATCAGCTGATCGATCGCAACGCACCGCGTTTCGATGTCGGGCTCGCCGCGAAGAACCAGGTCGAAACGCTGCAGCGACTCGCCAGCGCGACACCCGACTCGCTGCAATTGCGCAATGAACTGAACGACGCCATGTTGACTGCCGGCATGACCCAGGCCGCGCTGCACCACGCCGACCTCATCCTGTCCAAGATGGCACAGATGGCCGAAGAGGACGCGCTGTTCACCGACATGGATGCGAAGGCATGGACGATGAACAATCGTGCCGTGGCGTTGCGCAGGCTGGGTCGGCCTGAAGAGGCCATCCAGCAATTGGAAACCGCTAGCCGACTGGATGAAGGCGGGGGCGCCAACGTAAGCCAGATACTCAACCTCGCGCAGTTGTACAGCAGCATGGGTCGTCCCCAGCAGGCCCGTGCAACCATGCTGCGGCTGGGCGAGGCACTGTCGCCGTACGGCAAGATGGTGAAGGCCTCGACCGAGCATCGCATCGCGGTGCAGACCGGCGACGACGCTGCCGCCAGAGAGGCCATGCAGTACCTGCGCAAGCATCGCAGCACCTCGCATAGCCTGTACCTGTGGGCACTGCTGGAAACAGGACAGCTTGACCAGGCAGCCGAGCTGCTGAAAGTACTCCTGGCTTCTCCGGATGACCGCAGCGAAGCCCTCGGCTGGGCCCAACACTCCATCGAGATCGCCCCTCAAGCCGCGGACGTCGTTCCAGAAGCCAATTTCAAGGCCGTGTTGGCGCGACCTGATGTAGTGGCCGCCATCGACAAGGTTGGGCATGTCGAACGCTACCCAATCTTCGTGGGCTACATGAACAACTGAAGTTTGCAGTGCCTAGTATCCTGCCCTGCAACGTGCAGGACTGGGCGCGCGACCTGGCCAAGCATTGCTTGCGCATCGCGCTTGAGGTGGAGGGTGGACGGAAGGTTCCATGCCATCACTCCGATGGTTCTGAAAGCATCGACATGGCACGGGTAGCGCCAGGCCCAAGCCTGCACGTCAAGCATGTTCCAGAGCAAGGAAGTTGCGCATCCGTGCCAGCTCCGCCTGCAGTCCCTCCTTGAAGCATGGATCGCGCGGTGCCGCCCCGCCTACATACTGCAGCTGTGCCTGCAACACGCCTGCGACCACTGACAGGTTGCCCCAGCCGATCACGCGGTCGCCCCATAGCAAGGGCAATGCGTAGTAACCGAGCTTGCGCTTTGGCGCTGGCGTGTAGGCCTCGAAACGATACGCCCAGCCCCACAACAGTTCGAAGCGACGACGGTCCCAGACCAGCGGATCGAAGGGCGTCAGCAGGCGCACGTTTTCGTCCGGCTTCCAGCGACGGCTTTCTGCGCGCTCATCCGACGGCCACAACCAATCGATACCCTCCACGCGCGCACGTTGCAGGCGCTTGCGTGCCCGCAGCAGCGCCGCTTTGCGCGCGCCATCCCATTGCGGCACGCCACGGCCCAGGTAGCCAACCAGTTGGCCGAGGCTGGCGTCGGGCAAGGGCGCGTACTTGCGCACGATCACGTCGATCAGCGCATCCAGCCGTGCATCGATGCCGGCCTTGTCCACCGGCGCGCTGTCTTCGCGCACGGCATACGTGCGCGTACCGCTGGCACGCCCCGCCACGCGCAGCAGCCCGCGATAGTGCATGCCGTCCAGCAACTGGGTGCTGGCGTTGGACGAACCGCCAAACCAGTTGGTGGCCTTGCCATGGGCGAAATGCGCGTCGACTTCGCGCGGATGCACGGTGCCATGTTCGGCGATGAATGCGCGCACCGCCAGCGCCTGCTTCCAGCGCGTCGGCGTCCACGCCTGCCGCGCATCGCGCGGATGCATCAACGCGTGGTGCGCGCGCGGCAGGAATCCGTAGTTGACGAAGAAATCCTCTTCCAGTTCCAGCCGTGGATAGCGGCGCTCCAGTTCGCCAGCCTGGTAGCCGATGACGCGGTGGCGCAGGGTCAGGTCCTGCGCCCGCGCCGGTGCGCGAATCGGATCGGCCTGCACGAAGCCCAGTTTCCCAATCGCGCGCATCAGCGTGGTCGGCTTGAACAGCGTGCGCGCGATGGCGTAGCGGCGCAGGTGATCCTGGGTCAGGGGCATGCGCGGATGATGCCAGCCTTGCGTGCGGAACGGCATCCCGGCGCGATTGCGACACCTGCGCCGGCCATCCGGGTAAGGCATCGGGAAGGCGTGCGCATGCATGGGCATGCAGCGCACGGTCATTCGCACGCGGCTCACATTCGATGGGTTAGAAACACCAATCTCCTTGCTTACCTGCCGGAATCCCGAATGACCCGACGCATCCGTACCCTGCCCGCGATCCGCTGGCCCGCCATTGCCACGACCCTGGTGATGCTGTCCGCATGCGCGACCGCGCTCGCGGGTCGTGCCTTCACCATCGGCCAGCAAGTCGCCATCGATGGCATCGTGGTCAGCGTGGATACGGCGCCGTGGGCCTATGACGGCAACGCGGTCGTCACCCTCTCCACCACGACTGCGCGCGGCGTGCGCGTGCAGCTGCCCGCGCGCTGGAACCTGTGCAAGGCGGCACCGCCAGGCGACGTGCAGGCGTTGCAGCCCGGTGATCGCGTGCAGGCCATCGGCACGGCGACTGCAGCCGATGAACTGGTGGTGTGCGAGCAACCGCAGCACCTGCTGCGCGCGCTGCCGTGAACGCGCGCGACCCGCATGCGGGACGACCTTGGCCTATTCCTTTTTGAGCCAGCGCCCATTTTCCTGCGGCGTTACCTCGAAACGCGCCCATTGGCGGAATTCACCGGCGCTGCATTCGCCTGAGTCGTTCATGCCGTCGCCGGCCAGTACCTTGTAGCGCAAGGTTGCGTCTGCGGCCGGCGCCTGCGATGTGCTTGCCTCCACGACCTGCCGCACGCTCCACAACTTGCCGAGCTTTCCGTTGCTGTAGAAATGCCCGGCGAGGATTTCGCCGGGATGAGTGATGTTGCGTTCGGCGTGCTGCTTGGCCAGTTCCAGCAGTTCGGTAAGGCTGTCGGAGGTGATGTCGACGTAGGAGTTGAGTTGCTCCATCGCGGCGTACAGGTCTTCCTGGGTCAGTTCGAACTGGCGTTGCGCAGGCTGGGTGGCGGGTGAGGCTTGCGTGCGTTTGTGCAGGTGCGCGGGATAGCGGCGCCACGGGAACAATGCGTTGAAGGCCAGCGCCATCAGCAGGATCGCGGCGACGTTGATCAATACGGGCGCAAGCAGGTAGTGGTATCCCAGTGCATGCACTTCGGCGCCGCCGATCACGGCGGCGAGTGCGGTGGCGCCACCCGGCGGATGGATGCAGCGCAGGTAATGCATGGCGCCCACGGCCAGGCCGACCGCAAGCGCCGCGGTCCATGCGTGGTCGGGAAACAGTTGCTGGCAGGTCACGCCGATGGCGGCGGAGATGAGATGGCCACCGACCACTGCCCATGGCTGCGAGAGTGCGCCGTGCGGAACCGCAAACAGCAACACCGCCGATGCACCCATCGAAGTGAGCATCACCACGCCGCCCGGCGTGCCGGTGAACCCCTGCGGGAACATCCAGCGGGTGATCCCGTACACGCACAGGATGCCCATCAGGGCGCCGATGCCGGAGATCCATTTCTCGCCATGGCTGGTGGTGTTGCGCTCGATGCCGAGCCACAGCCGGAGTTCTTGCAAGGTGGACGTGGAAGTCATGGGCAGCGGGCCTGTGGCATGAGCCCGGGATTCTAGGCGATGGCCGTGCCTGGGCGCGCCGCCCGGTCATCACATTGACGCATGCATGCGATATCTTCGCGGCAATGAGGAAACTCGAATACAGCATGTCGGCGCGGCGGGATGTAAGTAGCTACCTGGTGCTGCTGGTGGGCTTGGGCTTCCTCTGGGCCGGCGCTACCGTGGATCCTGCCTCCAATTGCGACCCAAGCGGTCGCGAGTGCGCGCCCTGGCTGATCCCCATCGCGTTCCTGATGGGCGGCGTGGGCACGGCGATGGGCCTGGGATTCCTCGCCTTCAACCGCAAATGGGGAAGCCGGCTGGACATGGCACAGCGCCGCTTGTTCTGGTGGGACAGCCTGGTGTCGGCCGACACCCACAGCATCGCGCTGGACGACGTTGCCAGGATCAGGGTGCAACAGCACAGTGAAAGCAGTGACCTGGTTTTCCTGTACGACCGTGCAAACGCATTGATCCGTTTCCCGGAAGAGCGCGCCGTTCCCTACAACCCCGAGCAGTGGGCGCGCGACCTCGCCAGCCACTTCCCGCATATCAACGTCGAGGTTGAGGGCGCGTAGGACGGATTGGCCGAGGGCCGCATGCGTTTTGATAACCGGCAACTCGTTTTGCGACTGCCGTCGCGGAATGTGATTGCGGGTTGAGTGATGCGCCCGGAAATCGCGCAACGAGGGGGTAAATGATGCTGCCTTGTGAAGTATTTACGTTGCCATGGCCCTGCACCTCTACGGACAATGGCCACGTGATGGCTCCAGGCACGGAGCCGCCACATCCGCAGGATGTTGGCATCCGCGGGTTCCGGTTTGCGCCGTGAATTTTTTATTCCACCACGCTTTGGAGAGCGCATTGAAGAGAAGGATCAACCGGTGGCTCGTGGTGGCGGCGACCGC
>Ga0075160_10000156_pt1 | contig 42447 bp, 32 predicted proteins | sample JI91814C2DNA_FD_70969 | JGI IMG/M metagenome (GOLD analysis project Ga0075160, IMG submission 70969) | Wastewater effluent complex algal communities from Wisconsin, to seasonally profile nutrient transformation and Carbon sequestration -... | ecosystem: Engineered > WWTP > Effluent > Algae... | reverse complement strand
ATCTTTCCAAGTTCAGTCATATTATGCGGGAGACGCTCGAGAGTACTTACAAAGATTATGTTACCGTTGAGCAGGAAATGATTTTTTTGTCAGAATACCTCGATGTGCAGAAAATAAGGTTCCCCAAAAAATTTGAATACAGCATTACAGCAGATAAAGAACTGGAAGCTGACCTTGTTCAGATCCCGGCAATGATCATCCAGCCTTTTACCGAAAACAGTATTGAGCACGGCTTTAGCAATATAGATTATTCCGGGCGGATCAGTATTCATTTTGCCGGGGTGGGTAATGAATTGCTGGTGACTATTGATGATAATGGAAAGGGGCTGCCCACTGGTCCTAAACAGGAAGCCGACCATATCAGCAGGGCCAGTCAGATCATTCGTGACCGGATTTATTTGCTCAACCTTAAACTGAAATGCAACGCCAGCTTTAGTATAGAACAAAACAAAGAGGGAAAAGGGGTACAGGTAAAAATTAAACTCCCTTTACTATTTTTAAATAACAACCATGAATAATATCAAAATACTGATCATTGATAATGAAGAAGAGCTAAGGGCTGGTCTTCGGGCAATGATCAGCAAAATTGCAGGGGCAGATCAGCAGATTGATGAAGCGAACGGTGTAGCATCCGGTCTGGAGGCCATTCGTACACTGGAACCTGATATCGTTTTCCTGGATATTGAAATGGAAGATGGAACAGGTTTCGATTTATTGCAGCAGGTCAGCGCACCCAAATTTCAACTCATCTTCACAACCGCTCATAACCAGTATGCCATACAGGCATTTCGGTTCAGTGCCCTGGATTATTTATTGAAACCCATCAACCCCGATGAGCTTCGCAGCAGTCTCACAAAGGCGATGGACAATATCAGTCGGCATGATATAGCCGCACAACTGACCGTGATGATGCAGCAGCTTCACCAGAAAGTGGATCACGAAAGAAAGATCGTCCTCAACGATAAGCAGTCCACTTATTTTGTGCCCATTGCCAGCATCCTTTTTTGTGAAGCCGAAGGGCCCTATACCCGTTTTTTTATCAGCGGGGGAGACCCGATCCTCGTTTCGAGGAACCTGAAAGAATTTGAAGAAATGCTTACCCCGCTTGGCTTCCTGCGTACCCATCACTCTTATGTAGTGAATCCGGCAAGAATCAGGATGTATGATAAAACAGACGGTGGTGCCCTCATCCTGGACTCAGGACATAACGTACCGCTCAGCCAACGCAGAAAAGATATCGTACTTCAGTCTTTAGAGAAAGATAATTCCAAGCCGGCGAAAAAGTGATTGCCTTTTATCTATCCATTGAGTAAGGTTTTGCCACAAAGGCACTAAGGCACAAAGAATAGCGCCTAAATTTTACTTTGCCAATTGAATTCGTGAATTCGTGGCAAGCATTAATTCGTGCATTCGTGGCTATACATCCTTCGTGGCCCCCATTAAAAAAGCCCCGATCGAAATCGGGGCTCTGCAGTTAGTCTTGATCGCTCTATTTACCGGTACACCACAATCTTCTTCGCAGCCAGTTCTCTTGATTTAGTATCGTAGACTTTAACGATATAAACACCAGCTGGCGGGTTGCCCAGATCCACATCAATCCGGCTATAAGCATCAGCTGTGACCGATAAGCGGCTGTAAAGCAACTGACCGGCACTGTTGAAGACCCTCACGGTCACCGGTTCTCCAAAGCTATTATAGTACCTCACCTGGAACCTGCCGTTATTCGGACTGGGATAGACCCAGATTTTCGGTGATTCAAGCGCAGAGAGTACAAGTGTGCCAGAATTGGATACACAACCATTGAGGTCGGTGTAGGTTAACTGGTAAGTACCCTGGTGATCTACTGTGAGTCCGTCCAATACTTCATTTTGGGCGCCAATAACCACATTGTTATTTCTTCTCCATACATAAGTGCCCCCCGCAGGACTTACCGTTGATTCAATCGTCGTGTTCTGCGAAGGAAGCAATTGGCTCAGCGGGCTGAAACGTATTGACACAACAGGTAGCGGATTGACAAATAAACTGGCTGCTGCGGAATTAACAACGCTGCAAAGTCCATTGAGCACTACCCGGTAGGTAGAAGCGTTAATAGCAACTGTAACATTGTTTACTGTAAAGCTGGATGCGTTAGCGCCTGAGATATTGACCCAGGTGTTCCCATTCCATTGCTGCCATTGGTAAGTAACCACGTTGCTGGCCGTAACAGTATAGGTGACATTACTACCCGAACAAACGGTTTGAGTGGCAGGCTGTGAACTGATCACGGGCAGTTGTCCGTCCAGTACCGTTACAGTAAATGAGCAAATGGGAGAAAGATTGCCTGCAGCATCTATCGCTCTCCAGCTAATCGTTGTACTGCCGATTGGGAAGGCAGAACCACTGGCCGGACCGCTGATCTGTTGGGTGCTTACACCCGGACAATTATCAGCGGCATTCACGGTATAATTAACAATAGCGGTACAGGATCCGATGGGTGTAGTCACGGTAATATTAGAAGGGCAAATAACCACTGGATTTTCCAGATCCCTTACTGTTACTGTATAAGAACAAGTGGCTGTGTTTCCGGCAGCGTCTTTCACAGTATACGTAACCGTTGTTACCCCTTTGTTGAATAAACGGGTACCGGCAAAATTAATTCCGGTGGTAGCGGAAGCACCTGTGGTAGCTCCGGATAAGGTCCAGGTTAACATTGTTGTCGCACAATTATCTGCAATAGTCGGATTAGGTGTTTCCACGGTGGCAGCACAGATACCGGGATCAGTATTTGCCTGGATGGAAGCCGGACAGGTAATAGTTGGATTTTCCGTATCGTTTACTGTAACGGTAAAAGAGCAGGATGCGGTTCCGCAAATATTGGTAGCTGTCACAGTAACTGTAGTAGTGCCCACATTAAACAAAGAGCCGCTGCCATTTCCGGAACCACTACCGGAGGTAGCACCACTCAAAGTATATGTAAGATTGGGTGCCGGTGCACCAGTTACAGCAGTGTTGAAAGTAACAGTTGTGCCACAAACTCCGGTTGTATTATTCGTAACAATATTAGCAGGACAAATAATAGTTGGCACGGCATTCACCAGTACGGTAGCGGTGATGGGTGCCCCGGTACAGCCATTAAATATTGGGATGATCGTGAATGTTACTGTGACGGGTGTGGTAGTGGTATTGAATAATGTCCCGGTAATATCACCCGTGCCACTGGCAGTAATACCCGTTACCGAAGCATTGTTATCTCTGGTCCAGTTAAATGTAGTACCAATGATTGAGGATGACAGCAGAATATCTGAAATGTTACCGGAACATATGGTTTGTGTTACTGGTGTGGCAATTGCTACCGGCAGGTTTTCATTTACCGTAACGGTAACGGTAAACGGCGTGCCTACGCAACCACCAATACTTGGCGTAACGGTAAAAGTGACGGTAACTGGTGCATTGGTTGTATTGGTCAGTGTTCCGCTGATATCACCATTGCCGACTCCCGGAATACCGGTCACAGTGGCCAGGTTATCACGGGTCCAGTCAAAACTAATGCCGGGTACATTTCCTGTAAATAGAATGGGATTGATCGCCGTCTCCGAACAAACGGTTTGTGATGCCGGATTGGCCGTACCGGTTGGTACCGGACTTACTGAGATGGTAAATCTTTCAAGTGTACCCGGACAAGCAGGTTGTAAGGGTGATACTGCTGTGACGGTAATGATAGCCGTTTCAGTGCTGTTACCTGCATTGATAGCAGTAAATGATGGAATATTTCCAGTACCACTTGCGGCCAGGCCAATGGATGGGTTGCTGTTGGTCCAGTCATAAGTTGCGCCGGCAATATTACCGTTAAAGTTGATGGCGGAAGTGTTATTACCTGTACAAACATTTTGACTGCCAACCGGATTGACAACCGGAGATGGATTAACAGTGATTGCAAAGATTTCCGGTGAACCGGTACAGGCAGCTCCGGGTGTACAGCTTGTAGCAAGATCCTGGATCTCGGTTAATGAAAGCATTCTGCCATATAATCTGAATTCGTCTAGAAACGAACCTGCCGTTAACGGGGAAGATTCTCCAAAACCAATTCTCATCCTGAGATTATTTGAATTTGTCAGGTCTACAGGGTTTAAAGCGGTGACACTGCCAACCAATACGCCATCTACATATCCATCTAGTACAAGTGTTGCGCTATTATAAACGATGGTAACGCTTTTAGGGACAGATGATGTGCTTACACCTCCGGGAATATCCAGATTGGGGAAAGTTGGTCCAAGAAGTCTTATGATATTATTTGAACCGTTGATAAAACCATTCACTCTTACCGCACCAACCGATGTTGGAATATTAAAGATCCCGGATAGTGAAGTGGCAGAGAGATTGGCGTTTCTGAATGATATTGACCATGAGCCTGAGTGGTTTGGTTGCCAGTTTGTATTTAATACATCTGCATTACTGCCTCCTCCGATAAATGATCCACCGCAGATTGGTGAGCTTCCTTGTGAGGCGGCACCTCCAATTGTAGCACTAGCTGTTCCTGCTGGTGGGTTGCTGGACAAATTTGGAACCGATGTGCCAGCCCCGTCAAATTTGTAATATAAAATATCTGGAACAGCGGAACCAAATGTAGGTGTAACTGTAATGGTACTGGTAACGGGGTTGCCACTCGTATTTACAGCAGTAAACGAGGGGATATTGCCACTGCCACTTGCTGGTATTCCTATTGAAGGATCGCTATTGGTCCAGGTATAATTAGCGCCGGGTACACTACCGCTAAAATTAATGGCGGAAACAGCTGCATTATTACACACAGTTTGACTCGCTATATTATTTACATTCGGTATGGGGTTTACCGTTATCGTAAATACCTGGGCTGATGCCGTACAACCCGGACCACCTGTAACAGATGGAGTTACCGTTATAGTAGCCACCTGTGTACTGGTCGTTGTATTTAAGGTCGTAAAAGCCGGGATATCTCCGGTACCGCTTGAGGCCAGCCCTATCGATGGATTGTCATTGGTCCAGTTAAAAGTCGCACCGCTTGTGCCTGTAAAATTGATGGCAGCTGTTGGAGAACCGACACATAGTGTTTGATCCGCAGGATCATTCACTAGCGCATCAGGATAAACCGTGATAATAAAAGTTATCGGAGTTCCTGTACATGCAGGATTTCCAAAAGAAGGGGTCACCGTTATTGTACCGGAAATAGGAGCATTGGTGCTATTTGTAGTTGTAAATGCTGGAATATTGCCTGATCCGCTGGCGGCTAAACCAATCGCAGTATTTGAATTCGTCCAGGTATAGATGGTACCATTAACAGCACCTGTAAAATTAATTGCTGATACGGGGGTATTTCTGCAAACTGTTTGGTCTGTAATGGTATTGACGGTAGGTATAGGATTGACCCTGATGATAAACGATTTGGAGGAAGAGGCGCAAACCGGACCTCCCGGTAAGGTTGGTGTAACAGTGATTGTCGCTATTAATGGACTGGTTCCTGTATTTGTTGCAGTAAAGGAAGGGATATTTCCAGTGCCACTGGCTGCTAGACCAATTGCCGTATTATCATTGACCCAGCTAAATGTGGCCCCTGCTGTTCCTGTAAAATTAACTGCATTCGTGTTGGTGCCACTGCAACGGACTTGACTTGCAGGAGTGTTAACGACTAAATTCGGATAGACAATATTGTCAAAACCCTGGCTGGGTCCTATGCAAACCCCACCAGCCGTACAGCTGTTCACTAATCCTTTTACTTCCGGCAGTGCAATTGCCCGGTTATACAAGCGAACCTCATCAAGTAAACAACCGCTAACCATTGAGCTGTTTCCTCCCGGAGCTGATCCGCCTCCTATATAAAAAATGCTGGAAACAATATTCACTGAGTGGCCGGAGGTAGAAAGTGTGGTGGTAAGCATTCCATCCACATATCCTTTCAACTGATTGGCATTTCTATCGTAGACGATTGTGATTGTTTTTTGGGCCGGACCTGTCGAGCCTTCTATGATCATGGATGCGGGAAACCCTGTTGTGGAAACGGTATATGTTAAATAGAATCCGATGGAAGGAGTATAGCTGACCACAATTGGCGAAGTCCCGATCACTGAACCTATTAACCTGTAATCATCGGATCCGGTTGCAGGAAATCCTGCGGCCTGAAACGAAAGCGACCAGGAGCTATTGCTCAGGGAAGGTGCCCATCCGGTATTAAAAAAGTCGGTAGTATTAGGTGTTGTACTGGTGGTTTGCAAAGATCCTCCACATATGGTATTACCTCCCTGAAACATATTTCCATTCAGCGTTCCCGTTGTTGTGCCTGATGGTGGATTGATGGCTAAGTTTGGAGCATTGGCTCCCGTTCCATTAAACTTATAGTATAAAAGCTCAGGTTTTGCAGATGTTCCAAAAGCCGGAGTAACGGTATATGTGCTGGTAATTGGAGCACTGCTACTATTGACTGTTGTAAAAGAAGGGATGTTCCCAATACCTGATTCTGCTAATCCTATTGAAGGGTCAGTATGACTCCAGGTATAAGAAGCTCCACTAATTGTTCCGCTTAATGTGACAATAGGGGTGGCAGTATTATTACAAAAAATACCATCTGGGATGCTGTTTACATTTGGTATCGGGGTTACAGTGATTGTAAATGTTGCCGGCGCACCGGTAGATGGTGTTACAGTGATCGTAGCTGTTACCGGAGCTGCAGTAGGATTGATGGCTGTAAAGGGGGCAATATTTCCTGTTCCGCTTGCACCCAGTCCAATTGCCGTATTATTGTTTGTCCAGGTAAAAGTGGTTCCGGAAACTGTGCTGGAAAAGACAATAGTATTTGTCGTTGCACCACTGCATATGGTAACATTGTCTGGTTGTATTACATTGAAAGGGGAAAAACGGTCTCTGGTAAAATTGTTTTCATCAAGTGTATAACCAGCCCTGATGGTATTCGCAACGCTGATCATTAAAAGGACAAGAAGGTAGATTTTTCTCATAGAGAAGATTTTTAAATAAATGATAGCCTTTTGTAAAAGGCAGGATTCCTTCATAAAAATATCCTTGCTATTCATCTGTTTCGGGGCAGTTCAACGCAATGAGCCCCACCCTTAACAGGTGGGGCTTGATTGTTAACAGCCGATTTTAAAAGGGGCAGTTTTCGTTTGTGCTGTCTCTTAACTCATTTTAATCCGATCAGATCAGTTTTATTTATAAATGAATGTCACGGAGGTTTCGCGTTTTTTCAACAAATTATCGTTGTCTTCTCATCCGCATATAAGACCATGCCTTCTGTATTTTATTCTTCCCGAATCAGTTTTCTTATGTTTTCTTCAATCAACACTTCAACTCCCTGACCGAATCCCGGTAAGGAGAAAGCTATATTTCCTTTTTTGTCTACGAGGTAAAAACAGGGATAGCCCTGTATGATATAGTTCTTTGTTGTAGTGTCGTCTTCCGGAAATATGACCGGATACGGCATTTCATATTTCTTGATAAAGGAACGGAGTTGCGCTTCTTTTTTATCCACCGGGTTCACCCCCAGTACCACCACGCCGCTATCTGCATACTTCCGGTAGATTGCTTTGATATGCGGAAAAGACAGGATACAAGGAGCACAGGCCATATAAAAGAAATCAATCAGTACGACTTTTCCTTTATAATCATCCAGTGATATTTTCTTTCCGTCAATATTTTTGCCCGATAAAGCAGGTGCTGTTGTTCCATTGACTAACTGTTCTTTTCTTTGATAAGGTTCGTAGTTTTTTAGCCGGTAATAAGCAGGGGCATCGGTAATATCGTATTTCTTTTTAGTGTCCGGCCAGTTGATGGAATAGGTTTTGAGCGTGTATAGGGCATATTGCTGCATGGGCATATTCCCGTTCATCATGTCAATCGTAGTGGCATATTGAATGGGCAGGTAATTATCCTTAATAATCCAGAAATCGAAGACTACCTGTTTGACTGCAAAACCGGAAGTATTTGATTTTTCTTTGTTGATGATTCTGATATGGTAACAATCCCGGCCTTTTATTTTTTCATCTTTTTCGGTAATAAATAAATTGGTCGTGTCCGTGAAATCTTCCCCGCTGAAGAATAATGGTTTACTCCTTGCTGTTAAAGGCCTGAAAAGATCGGCTTCTTTTATTGCTTTTTTTACTTCAGCAGGCCAGAGTTCTTTGCTTAAGATGTTCCCGGTACTGTCTCTGGCGAAGAGATAAATAAAATCCTCGCCAGAATAAATATAAGTATGTGAAAGTTTTTTCTCCCAATGCCTTTCCACCCTGAAGCTGGCCGGACTGATACTATCAGATTCCAGTTTCGAGTATTTGCAATCGTATTTTGTGACTGTTGTGTCCGTGCTCATCAGACCTTTAAATGTGACGTCCATTTCATAACTCCCCCATTGAATGGTTTTGCAAAATGCTTCTGCTTTTTTCAGAATGCTGACAGCATCCTGTGTCATGGCTGAACCGGATAGAAATAATACAAACAATAAAAACAGGCTATACTTTTTCATGCTAAACAGTTAAAGAGTAATCAATACTGAGACAGTTGAAACTCATTTCAATTTAGATTTTCCCCGAATCCAATTTGGTCATGTTAACAGCTAATGAGCCTTGTTTAATAACGCCAACAGTATTATATACAGTTGACCCTGGTTTTTTTTAACTTAGGTCTTTTAATCATGCTGATTAACCTGCATACACATCGTCAAACCAAGGAAGGGGAGAAGTCTATCCGGAGTCTTTATGAAAATTTCGGCGAAGCGGCTGAGCCGGGTTATTATTCAATAGGCGTACATCCCTGTCATATCAGCAAACCCTGGCTGGCGCAGTTCAAAGAAATAAAGGACCATAGCCGTCTCAGTAATGTGGTAGCGATTGGAGAAACAGGACTGGATAAAATTTGCAGTACAGAATGGCCATTACAACAATTGAGTTTTACCGCCCATATTCAATGGGCGGTTTTCCTGCAAAAGCCATTGATCATTCATTGCGTTAAAGCCTGGGATGAAATATTTGCAGCACTGACTAAAGAAAAAGTGTCGGTGCCCGTTATTTTTCATGGGTATGCAAAGAATCTTCAGCTGGCGCAGCAAATAACCCGGCAGGGTTACTACCTTTCTTTTGGCAAGGCATTGGAGCAGGAAAGGCTACAACAGGTGTTGAACGCAATACCAGTCAATCAGTTTTTTCTGGAAACCGATGATGCGGATATTGAAATTGAAACAGTTTACGATTATGCGGCCGCTGCTTTATCAATTGACCGGATTTCACTTAGTTTGCAATTACAAAAAAACGCAGAGGCTGTATTCGGCCCCTCTTTTATCGTATGACAAAAGATTTGTCCTGGTTATCCCGTACTAAATTATTAATCGGCGAAGCCGCCCTGCTGAATCTTGCCTGTTCCCATGTAATGGTGGTGGGTTTGGGTGGTGTGGGTTCTTATGCAGCTGAATTTATCGCCCGTAGTGGTGTCGGCAAAATGACCATCATTGACGGAGATGTGGTAGATCCTACCAACCGCAACCGGCAATTGCCGGCCCTGGCGACCAATCATGGTCAATCCAAAGCCCTGATCATGGAAGAAAGACTGAAAGCCATCAATCCCGAACTGGAAATAAAAGTGATCCGTGAATTCATCAACCCGGAAATGGTGCTGCAACAGCTGGATGAAAAACCGGATTATATCATTGATGCAATCGACAGTATCACTCCCAAGGTGACCTTCATCAGACTGGCCCATGAAAAAGGGTTAAGGGTTGTCAGCAGTATGGGAGCAGGCGCCAAGCTCGATCCTACCCGGTTAAAAGTGGTTGATATCTCTAAAACCTGGAACTGTCCCTTTGCACAACAAGTAAGAAAATACCTCAAACAACATAATATCCGCAAAGGAATCAAAGTGGTGTTCTCTCCCGAGCAACCAATTAAAGAAAGCCTGATGCTGACGGATGGAAAAAATTATAAACGCTCGGCTTATGGAACCATTTCTTATTTACCGGCGGTGTTTGGAGCCGTAGCGGCTTCCGTAGTGATCAGAGACCTGATGAATCAATAAAGAATTACTGGTTCTCCTTGCCCTGATTGGGATTATTAGGTTTCTGCTGATTATTCCCGCCCTGCTGATTGCGGTTTTGATTACCACCCTGCTGACGCCCGGGATTATTGGGCCGCTGCCCCTGTTGATTACGGTTGGGATTGTTTTGCTGTGATCTTTGCTGTGGCCGGGGTTGATTGCCCTGTTGTTTATTCTGCTGTCCCTGCTGCTGACCTTTATTGCCCTGTCCCTGTTGACCCTGACCCTGCTGTCCTTGTCCCTGGCCTCTTTGTCCCTGATTGCGGTTGGGCTGCGATTTTTCTCTTTGCTGTTGTTTCTTTTTCTTTTCTGCTTTCTCCAGGGTGCGTAAGCTGATCTGTCCAACGAGTTCAACCATTTCTGGTTCTTTCTCTGTTGTTTTAGAAGCAGCGAGGTCTACCGGCTCCAGTTCTTCCGGACGAGTACCCTGCTGATTCAATGTTTTTATTTTTCTGACCCTTTCCAGACTCAACGGATATTGTTTATTGCTATCCGGCAGTGTATACCACATCAGGTTCTTGAAAATATCTTTTTTGATCAGGAAGGCATTGCCCTTGGCGACCTGCAGTACATCACAATTTTCAGGGAAATGTTGCAGGGCATCGAGATAAGTATCCAGCTCATAGTTCAAACAACACTTTAATCTGCCGCACTGTCCGCTGAGCTTGGTCTGGTTGATGGATAAATTCTGGTAACGGGCAGCAGCGGTATTCACTGATTTGAAATCGGTGAGCCAGGTGCTGCAGCATAACTCACGGCCACAGCTGCCAATACCACCCACTTTACCCGCTTCCTGCCGGGCACCAATCTGGCGCATCTCTACTTTTACCTTGAATTCGGAAGCATATACCTTGATCAGTTCCCTGAAATCCACCCGGCCATCAGCGATATAAAAGAAAGTAGCTTTTCTTCCATCGGCCTGCATTTCCACCTGACTGATCTTCATGTCCAGCCGCAGTTGCTTGGCAATGGCCCGGCTGCGGATTACCGCTTCGGGTTCACGGGCTTTGTTCTGGTTGCGGACTTCAATATCACGGTCGGTGGCCCGGCGTAATACTTTTTTCATCTCGGGGTTGTCTTCCTTTGCCCCTCTTTTCTTCATCTGCAGCCGCACAATTTCACCGGTCAGCGACACTTCCCCTACATCAAAACCACTCACGCCTTCCACGGCAATCAGGTCTCCTTTTTCAAAATGTTGTAATGTAGTGTTGCGGAAAAAGTCTTTTCGGGTTCCCTGGCTAAAGCTTACTTCGATCACTTTGCAGGCACTGTCCAGGTCGGCAATGGGCAGGTTGCGCAACCAGTCGTATGCATTCATGCGGTTACAACCGCCGGAACTGCATCCGCCATTGCTCTTACAACCATTTGGCTTACCGCCGGTAGCGGTTCCACATCCGGAACAACCCATGCTGCTGTTTTAGTAAAAATTAATTGAAGAGGAAGATGAACCCTGGGTCAGATGGCGGATGGATCCCTGTATTATTCCCGGAGCCATTTAGGCAGACTCCTGTTCTATATGGCTGAACAAAGGCTTGAATACCTTTGATTATCAATACTATATAGATTTGAAAATGAATACATTACTGTGCGCACTCTGATTCCGGGATGCTGTTCACTACTCACTGTTTTCCCCACACTCTCCCTCAATCCATCAAAAATACAATCTTATCCTGAATAATATGGTATAGTTTAATGGTCAGGGCATGAAAGAGCATTTTGCCATTGGCATTGCGTTCGATGTAATAACTGGCCCGGTCCAGCTCCTCAATAATGGCCTGTTGCTGTTCTACTCCTGCAATTTTATTCAGTCTTTCGGCAAAATCCTTTTCGGTACCAAATGCCCCGGGGGCATGACCCATGGCCCGGAGCAGGACCGCCTGTTCCAGCAGGTGATTGAAATAGCGTAGAAATTGTTTTTGCTTTTCCCGGCCCAAACGGCTGATTTCTTCCACCCACTTGGTCTGGGCCACCGGACCGGTTTTCAAAATCGCATTCAGCCATTCCCGCAGCAATGCCTGCCAGTCTTCTTCCGCATGTTGCACCAGTTGCAGGGCTTCGCGGTAATTGCCATCACTTACACTGGCCACCTGCCGGGCGATGGTTGGATCGGTATGATTCCTGCTGATCAGGGCTGATTCAATATCATTTATTTCCAATGCAGGAATCCTGATCAACTGACAGCGGCTGACAATCGTGGGCAGCACCAGTTCCTCATTTTCTACGACCAGGATGAAAAGTGTATTGGCCGGCGGCTCTTCAATAATCTTGAGCAGTTTGTTTCCCTCTTTGTCCAGCTCCTCGGGCATCCACATCACCAGTACCTTGTAATCCCCTTCAAAACTTTTCAGACTGAGTTTTTTGATGATCTCATCACATTCCTTCGCCGTAATCTTTCCCTGGCTGTTTTCTTTTTCTTTGATCATTTCGATCCAGTCGAAAAGATTGCCATATGAATTCAATCTGATGAATTCCCTCCACTCTGTAATGAAATCTGCGGCTACTGGTTTTTCACCCGGCTTTTTGGTAACCGTAGGATAGGAGAAATGAATATCCGGATGCATCAGCTGATTCGCTCTCTGACAGGCCGGACAAACCCCACAGGCATCAGTTACCAGGATTGCGGCTGCAGGAACAGGTTCCGGATCGCCGAACAAAGATGGCCCCGCAGCTGCAGCATTATTTCTGCCTGTCACTTTTTCACAAAGCAGGTACTGAGCAAATGCCAGGGCCAGCGGCAATGCGCCACTGCCTTCCTTTCCAAGGAAGAGCAATGCATGACTCAGCCGGTTATGGTGTACCAGTTCGGCGAGCTGTCCCTTCACTGCTGTTTGTCCAATGATATCTGAAAAACGCATTTCAACTAATGATTAACACCGGCAAAAGTACTAGGTTCCGGAGTTTTGAATGACAGTATATTTTTTCTTCCGGCGGAGGAACTTTTTTTCCAGTAGTTCATAAGATAATGCTGCAAAGACAAAAGTGATCAGCAGCGCTACTGGTAAACTCCATGGAGTGGTACCGGCTGCAAGCCCTCCTTTGAAAAGTTGAAAGGTAATGATGAGTGCCACGATATGGTAAACATAAAGCCCATACGAAATCCTGCCCAGGTAACGAATGACCGGGTGCCCCAAAGCACTTATCAGCCAGTTTCTGCCCGAATATAGCCCGGCAAGTAAAAAACAGGAAAATCCCAGTGCGATAAAAAAATACAGAGGGATTTGGTTGAGCCCAATAACAGCCCTTTGCGGAAAAATCAAATAATTTACCAGTAAAAAGAGAATTCCCGATAGCAGGTAAACAGAGGAGTGAATTTTTTTCAGGTACTGATCATAAAACCCTGATCCAATAATAACACCCGCCAGAAAGCAGTCTCCGGATGCAGGTAATGTATAAATATAGGGGTGCAGCCATCCATTCCAAACGGCTAAACATCTCCAACAGATAAATAGAATCAAAATAAGTGTAAAAAGGAGGGAGACCTGTTTGCGGGAAAGTTTTTGCAGCCAAACCACAAAAAAGGGTAATACAAAATAAAACTGTTCTTCCAGGGAGATACTCCAAAGATGAAAGGAAGCGAAGTTGGGATTATAATTCTTCAGCGCGCTGATCCAGTTATCGGCAAATAACAGGTTGCCTGCCAGTCGGGGTACAGAAACAGGATAACCGGGATAGATAATTGATAAAAATAGAACCAGGAAAAGATAAAAAAAGTAAAGCGGCCATATTCTAAGTATCCGCCGCATGAAGAATTTACGTTTGTCGATAACACCGGTTGTGTTGAATTCAGTTACCAGTAAACGTGTTATCAGAAAGCCGCTGATCAGAAAGAAGAATTCAACACCTATCCAGCCATATTCATGAAGGACGGGCACAGTAAAAAAATTGAAATGCCTGAAAAAAACCAAAAGAAATGCAAGTAGGCGCAGGCCATCTATAAATGGATAATCTATTTTTTCGCGTTGCATTACCCGCAAATGTCGGATATCAGAAACGAAAAAAGGCGGTCTTGTTGAAACCGCCTCTGCTATTGTCAATGAGATATTAATTCAGGTATTTCAAAATGTCCTCACTCATAGGAGTGGTCCGCGGGCTGAATGTGGCAATCAATTCACCCTGTTCATTGATCAGGAACTTACCAAAATTCCAGGTGACCGGATCAGTAAAACCCTTGGCCTGGGCCTGTGCTTTCAGATATTGATAAAGCGCATGGGTATCATCTCCCTTCACAGAAATTTTTTCAGCCATCGGGAAACTTACCCCATAATTCTTTTTACAGAACTCTTTGATATCGCCATTGGATCCGGGCTCCTGTCCGCCAAAATTATTGGCCGGGAATCCAATGATCACCAGTTTGTCCTGGTATTTTTTGTACAACGCTTCCAGCCCTTCATACTGAGGGGTTAAACCGCATTGAGAGGCCGTATTAACGATCAGTATTTTCTTCCCTTTGTATTTAGAGAAATCAATAGACGAGCCATCCAGTCCCGGCACTTTGAATTCATAAATAGAACCGGCCGTCATTCCGGCAGCGAGGAGTAATGTGAATATCAATGTTTTCATTGTTGATTTGTTTAACTGATTAACAAAACTAATCGAATAAAGTTGCCCCGGGTTGCCTCCGGACAGATTTATGTATACTTTATTGCTTTTCAAAACAACCCAGATCCGGTACACCCACGGCTCTGGGACGACCATCAAGATCGGTAATAATACCTGTATTCACCCCCTTGTTGATGGCTGCTGATCCGGTTTTCAGCCTGAAATCAAAGTAATTCCGGTTGGTATTGATACTGTCGAACTGCGGAGGCTGGTTATTAATGATCTGCGTCATCGTTGAATTCGCAGGATTGGCCTGTACTTTCCAGAGATTATAATCAAAGTTGACAGTAAAGGCTGTATTCCCGACTTTTTCAACCACCACTTCATCATTCACCAAACCGTTCTCTCCCCAGAAAATACAATTACGAAACTGGGCCGTTAAGCCGGAAGAAGTGCCATTGGCATAATTACTTAAAAAGAGTACGGGGTTTTTATGTTCTATAAAACGGTTAGCATAAGTAACAACTGTGCAATGTGTAAACTGATAATCGCCACCCTGTGCCAGTTGTAAATTTTTGCCGCAGTTACTGATCAGGCAGTTCCGTGCCCGGAGACTGGAGTTCAGCGCAATGATACCGGCATCATATACATTATCAATCACTGTTTCATTGAGTATGAGTTTGGGATTGGCATTAGGAGAAGGATCTGCCAGACCGATACCCTGGTAAGCGTTCCGGATCACCGCATAATTCAATACATTATCTTTTGAATTGGTCAGGAAGAAAATCCCCGGCCAGCCGGCAGGATAATCCCGGTATGGATCATCAATCCGGTCGCTCTGGAAATAAACACGATCAGCCGTGTCTTTTAATCCGTTCACCTGCAGGGTACCATTCACCAGGATGGGCGCATCAGCATGCACATAAATTCTGCAGCCCTTATCAATGGTGAGTGTCTGGTTAGAGTTGATCCGGAGTGATCCAAGGATCACATAAGGACGATCATTCAACCATGTTGTATTCGTACTGATCACCGCATCACGCAGAAAATGCGCATTCTGTCCCCATGCTTCCAGTTGCACTTTCCGGTCCCGGCCATTATAACTGAACTGAATGCTGTCGCGGATGATAAAAGGAAGATTTCCTGCCCCGGGGTTTACATTCACCTGTACAAATACATAGATGCTATCATTGGCTGCAATATCCAGGTTATTGAATTGTGTACCGATCACGCCGTCCACATTCATTTTAAAAGCGGAAGCATTTCCACCGGCCAGTTGCAGGGAAGTGATTTTCAGTTTCTGGTTATTGGCATTGATGATCTTTAATGTCCGGTAAGTAGATCCCGCTGTTACAAAGAGGGTGTCGAATTTTAAAGTGTCAGCAGATGTTGTCACCTGTGCATCCGGGGAACTGATATAAGATTCCTTCCGGCAGGAATACACTAATAATAAAACGGATAAGGCAAATAGTCCGGCAATTCTCATGTTCCTCAAAAATAGTCCAAGTATTTGATATTACCGGACTGCATAACAAAGTGCTGCCACATATAGTTCAACCGCTTCAGACTGCAGTAAAACCGTTCCGCAGGCTTCCAGTGTGGCACCGGTAGTAATCACATCATCTACCAATAATATTTTATGATGTTGGAGTGGCCGGGTATTCATCAGCAGGAATTTTCCTTCCATATTCTTCCATCTTTCCATCCGGCCCTTGCGGGTTTGTGTGGAAGTATAAAGTGGTCTGGTCACCACATCCTGCCATACCGGTACGTTGATGATGTCGGCGATTCCTTCACAAAGAAGCGTGGCCTGGTTATACCCTCTTTTTTGTTCCCGGTCAGGGAATAAAGGGAGTGGTACCAGGGCATCAACTGGAAAACGTCCTGATTGTAATAACTGCAATCCCATGATCCTCCCCATTTGCCGGCCTAGTTCCCGGTTCCCTTTGTATTTTAACTGGTGCAGGATATGCTGAACCATCGATCGCTTGGTAAAATAATAATGAGCAGTAGCTGCCTGCAAAGGCAATCTTCCCCAGAATGTTTTTTCTACCGGGTTACCGGGTAATCTTTCAAACAGGGTTTCAGGCAAAGCAGCCAGGCAACGAAAACACAATTGCGAATCGGTATGTAAACGGTCGCTTCCGCATCCGGCACAGCAATGCGGGAAGAAAAGATGCAGGAATGCCTCTTTCAGGTTGTTGAGTAAATGCATGGACAAAGAAAAAAAATCAGATCCGGTCCGTCAGGGGAGAAACACCGGGAATCAATGATTTTTTTCCGGCAGAAAAAGGTATTGATACAATTCTTCTACCCGGGCCATGGTGATGACTTCGATTTGATAGTCATTTCCGGTGAGTCCTTTTTTACCGGCGCGGCCGGAAGGCAGGTTGTATTTGGAGACAATGATTTTTTCAAAGCCCAGTTTTTCTGCTTCGGCAATGCGTTGTTCAATTCTGTTTACGGCACGGATCTCACCGCTCAATCCCACTTCACCCGCAAAGCAGATTTTCTGGGAAAGCGGAACATCTTCATAGGAAGAAAGCAGGGCACAGAGTACGGCCAGATCAATGGAAGGATCTTCTACTTTCAAACCACCGGCAATATTCAGGAACACATCTTTTACGCCGAAATGAAAGCCGCCTCTTTTTTCCAAAACGGCAAGTAGTAATTGCAGTCTGCGCAGATCGAATCCGGTAACCGTTCGCTGAGGCGTGCCATACACAGATTGGGTAACCAATGCCTGTACTTCGATCAGTAGCGGACGCATGCCTTCTATGGTAGCAGCAATGGCGATACCACTCAGCTGTTCTTCTTTTTGGGTAATCAGGATCTCACTGGGATTTAATACAGCCCGCATGCCCTGATCCGTCATTTCATAAATACCCAGTTCGGCGGTACTGCCAAAGCGGTTCTTTAATGTGCGCAGGATACGGTAAGCATAATGCCGGTCGCCTTCAAACTGCAATACGGTATCCACCATATGCTCCAGGATTTTCGGGCCGGCAATACTGCCGTCCTTGGTAATATGACCAATCAGGAAAACAGGTGTATTGGTTTCTTTGGCGAAACGCTGAAACTCTGCGGTACATTCCCGGATCTGTGATACACTTCCCGGGGAGGAATCAATAAAACTGGTATGCAGTGTTTGTACTGAATCTACAATCACCAGTTGCGGTTTCAGGTTTTTGATTTCCTTAAAAATTACCTGTGTGGATGTTTCTGTCAGCAGGTAGAAATCATCATTCTTCAATCCCAATCGGTCAGCACGCATCTTGATCTGTTGTTCACTTTCTTCTCCGCTGATATAAAGTACTCTAACGGATTTTAACCATAAACCGTTTTGCAAAAACAAAGTTGATTTTCCAATTCCGGGTTCACCGGCCACCAGTACCAGACTACCAGGTACAATGCCACCACCCAGTACACGATTGAGTTCTGTATCGGCCGTTTGCAATCTTTTTTCTTCACTGCTTTTTACATCTTTCAGTGAAATGGATTTTCCCGTGCGTTCATCACCGGAATAATCTTTCCATTCTTTTGTACTCTTGCTTGTATCTTTTTGCACCAGTTCTTCTACAAATGTGTTCCACTGACTGCAGGATGGACATTGTCCGACCCACTTCACACTTTCATATCCGCAGTTCTGACAAAAAAAAGCTGACTTGATCTTGCTCATGCGCTAAAATTAAATGATTGCAACGGCTGTTTTGCAACAAGGTTCAAATGTTTGACACAAGTTGAAATGAAAACAAAAAAATGAATTGGAATGAATCGAAAAATTAGTGCAGAAGCTGTTCTTGTTTTTCGAAAAAAGAAGTGAAAATGTCTGAATGTAAAAAGGGCCAATCTTTCGATTGGCCCTCTTACTTACTAACCCATTAAATTCTATTGCTAAGTTACAATTATGACCCACATTTCAAAATAATTTTTTGATCCTGTGCATAAGTTCCGGCGCTTAAAATCCTGTTTTTCAGGGCCGGTAAGTCATTTTAAAATGGCTTGTATTAGACTGATAATCAATATTATATGTCGATAAAATTTTCGCGGTTACTGAACCCGCAAGCCCCGCTTAATTTTCTTTTCCCGCTTTCGAAATGACAAAACGACGTAAAAAAAACAGGGGGTCGGATTGGTAGCAAATTTGATGATATTATTCATCTAAAATGAGTAAAAAATGATGATGTCAAGCGAGATTTTTATCGTTTCCCTGGTCTTCCTGGGAATCAGTTTTTTGGTGTCCACGATCCTCAAACAAAAGTTCACCCGGTACAGCAAGATTGGTCTGGCCAATGGCCTGTCAGGCAGGGAAATAGCCGAGAAAATGCTCCGGGAAAACGGGATTTATGATGTAAAAGTCGTCCCCGGCGAGGGCTTCCTCACCGACCACTATAATCCGGTCACTAAAACGGTGAGTCTCAGCCCCGAAGTGTACCAGGGAACCTCGGTTTCAGCGGCTGCCGTGGCTGCCCACGAATGCGGCCATGCCGTGCAGCATGCCACCCATTATGGTCCACTGATGCTGCGCAGTAAACTGGTACCGGCCGTTCAGTTCAGCTCCATGCTGGTGAACTGGATCCTGCTGGCAGGAATGATTGTGATTGCCGTTTCCAATAACCCTACGATACTTCTCGTAGGTATTGTGGCTATGAGTATCACGGTTTTATTTACCCTGATTACCCTGCCGGTGGAATTTGATGCCAGCAAAAGGGCCCTGGCCTGGTTGAACCGGACCAATATCACTAACGGGGAGGAATACCCGAAGGCCAAAGACGCATTAAAATGGGCCGCAACCACTTATGTGGTGGCTGCCCTGGCGGCAGTGGTCCAGCTGGTACAATATATATTGATCTATATGAACAGCCGGGACCGGAGCTGACAAATTGCAGACAATCTATTTTAAAAAGCCATGCATCATTCTGCATGGCTTTTTTTGTCATTAAGGAATCGTTAAATACTTTCGCGACTTCTTAAAAAACAAAACATGAGTAAAAAAATTAATGTGATGTTGGCGCTGATGTTTTTTGTGACCCAGCTGGTCTGGGCGCAGAACAAAACGCTGACAGGAAAAGTGACAGACAATAACGGTGCGCCCATTGCCGGGGTATCGGTTGTCGTTAAAGGAACTACCAATGGAACCTTTACTGGTCCTGATGGTACATTCTCCTTTACCGTACTGGACAATGCAAAAACACTGGTAGTATCAGCCGTTGGCTATGCTTCCCAGGAAATTGCCATTTCAGGAACCAGCTTCCAGCTTTCTTTAAAAGTAGCAGAAGCACAAAACCTGGATGAAGTAGTAGTAGTGGGTTACGGTACCAAGATCAAGAAAGACATTACGTCTTCTGTTGCCAAAGTAACCTCCAAAGAATTCCAGAACCTGCCCCTGCCCAGTTTTGAGCAGGCACTGCAGGGAAGGGCTTCCGGTGTATATATTAATACAGGAAGTGGTAAGCTGGGTCAGGGACTGAATATCCGTGTAAGGGGTATCTCTTCTATCTCTGCCAATCAGCAACCCTTTGTGGTGATTGATGGTGTACCTGTAGTAAGTCAGTCACTCGGTAGTGCTACCGAACCTGATAATCCGCTGGCTACTTTGAACCCTGATGATATTGAAAGTATCGAGGTACTGAAAGATGCCTCTTCTTCTGCTATCTATGGAGCCCGTGCTTCTAATGGGGTATTACTCGTTACCACCAAGAGTGGTAAGCAGGGTCGTACCAAACTGAATGTTGGTTTCTTCACCGGATGGAGTGAGCCTACTAAAAAGCAAAAATTCCTGGATGCAACACAGTACCGTGAACTCTTCACTGCTGCTGCTGATAATATGGGTTATGTAGCTGCTGATGAATTTGAAGCAGAAACCGGTACCACCGACTGGAATTCCACCAACAATACCAACTGGTCCGATCAGGCTTTCCAGGAAGGATATATCCGTCAGTACAATGTATCACTCAATGGTGGTGATGCCCGTACTAAATTCCTTTTCAGCGGAAGCTTTAATGATCAGAATGGTATTATCCTCGGTAACAGACTGACCCGTGCCACGGGTCGTGTGAATCTGGATCATACTATCAACAAAAATTTTAAAGTAGGTGCCAACCTTTCACTGGTACAAAGTAACAACTACCGCGTACCCAGTGATAATGCATTCAGCAATCCTATTCAGCTGAATGCCCTTCCTCCTTTGCATCCTTTACTGGCTGCAGATGGCAAGAACAACCAGGCTACACTGTACTATAATAACCTCATCGAGGTAGAAGATAATAACCGGAACCTGAGCAAGACTTATCGTTCTATCAGCAGCATCTATGCTGAATGGAATATTATGCCGAACCTGCGCTTCCGTACACAGGCTGGTATTGACTGGAATAATCTCCAGGAAAATCAGTTCCTTGGCCGTCGTACACTGGATGGAGCTCCTGAAGGATATAGCTACGACAACCAGGTGACCAGCAGTGTATTCACCAATACCAATACCCTGCAGTGGAATAACAAAGCTGCCGGCAATCATAATATCGACGCCCTCGTGGGTATCGAGTACCAGCGTGGTATTGCCAATGGCGCCAGTGTGGAAGGCCGTGCTTTCCCCAGCGACCGTTTTACCCGTATCGCCAATGCAGCGATCATCTCCAGTGGTTCTTCTACTGAAACACAGTTCCGCTTTATGTCTTATTTCGCCAGAGCGAACTATAAATTCAAAAACAAGTACCTGCTCGGTGCCAGTGTAAGGGCCGATGGTTCTTCCCGTTTTGGTGCCGACAACCGGTATGGTCTGTTCCCTGCTGTATCTGCAGGATGGATCATTTCTGAAGAGAGTTTCCTGCACAGCAACCGCGTACTCAGCTTCCTGAAACTGAGAACCAGCTATGGTCGTACCGGAAATGCCGAGATCGGAAACTTCAGTTCACTGAGTCTGTACACCAGTGCCGCTTATGCGAATATCGCTGGTCTGATCACTTCACAAATCGGTGTACCGGGATTGACCTGGGAGAACACCGATCAGTTTGATATCGGACTTGATTTCGGATTCTTGAACAACCGTATCTCCGGTGAGATTGATTATTTCAAAAAGAACACCAAGGACATCCTCCTGAATGTTCCCCTGCCTGCAACGAATGGTTATACCAGCATCACCAAGAATATCGGTGACATGACGAATTCCGGTTGGGAATTTGTTCTGAACGCCAATATCATCCGTTCTTCTTCTTTTAACTGGACTACTTCCTTCAATATCTCTACTTACAAAAATGAAGTAACCAGACTGGTTTCTCCTGTACCTCCCGGAGCCCGTACCCTTGGCCGTCTGGCTGTAGGAGCGCCATTTGGACAGTTCTACGGAAGAAAATACATGGGTGTTGACCCTGCTAACGGAGATGCATTGTATATGCTTGCCGACGGCTCTACTACGAATGATTACAGTGCAGCGGTTGATACCGTACTGGGAGATCCCAATCCTGATTTCTATGGTGGATGGAACAACAAGTTCAGCTACAAAGGATTTGACCTGGATATCCAATGCCAGTTTGTAAGCGGAAACGACCTGTACAATATTGCCGGTTTCTTCCAGAGTGTAAACGGAGATTATTTCGATAACCAGACTGTTGACCAGCTGAACTACTGGAAAAAACCAGGTGATGTAACTGATATTCCCCAGCCCCGTTTGTATGATGGTAACGGTGCCGGTAAGAGCAGCCGTTGGGTGCAGGATGGTTCTTATTTCCGGATTAAGAGTGTGAACCTCGGTTATAATTTCCCGCGCAAGATGTTGCAGAAAATCAAAATTGACAATGCAAGATTGTATGTAGCGGCACAGAACCTGTTTACTTTCACTAAATACAAAGGTTATGATCCCGAGGTAAACGCCACTTATATCGGCAACCTGAACCTGGGTCATGATTTCTATACCCCGCCACAGGCCCGTACGATTACGCTGGGTATTAACCTTGGATTCTAAACCTTTAAAAAACAGAAGATGAAAAATATATTCAAAATATTACCGCTGGCTGCCCTTCTGACTACTGCCTCCTGTAAAAAGGTGCTGGAAGTTGAACCGCAGCAAAGCATTGATGCGGCCACGGCCCTTCAAAATGACCAGGATGTAAATTCTGCCGTAGTAGGTTGCTACGCCCTGATGGGTGGTGGTGCACTCTATGGTACCAATTTTTTAATGTTACCTGATCTGCAGGGTAGTGAAAGCTATTGCAGCTGGAGAGGAACTTTCCAGAGTTTCCGTCAGGTGGCTTCCAAAACCATGACCAGAGACAATGCAGAAGCATCCCGTACCTGGATCGCGGCTTACAGGGCCATCAACAATGCGAATATTGTGCTGGCAAACCTGACTAAAGTAACAGATGCATCACTTCGTACGCAGTTAGAAGGAGAAGCGCTCTTTATTCGTGGTATCCTTCATTTTGAACTGGTGAGATTATATGGTCTGCCTTATGATCCCGCTACTTCCAATAGTCAGCTCGGTGTGGTGATCAAAACCACAGCGGCAACGGATGAAGCAGCTGCTTCAGAGAATATTCCCCGTTCTACCGTGGCCCAGGTATATACCCGGGTGCTCACTGATCTCAATGCTGCTATCAGCAAACTGCCTGATGATAATGGCACCCGTGCAGACAAATACACTGCCCTGGCCTTCCTGAGCCGTGTGTACCTGCAAATGGGGAACTATGCAGCTGCCCGTGATGCCGCCAATGAAGTGATTGCTTCCGGTGCTTATGAACTGGCGCCTATTCCTGTGATTCCTTTTACCAATAAGAATACAGCAGAATCTATCTGGGAAATCCAGCAGAATGAGCAGAACAATGCCGGACAGGCTAATGATGGCATGGCTACATTCTTTGCCAGCCTTCCAGGTATCGGTCGTGCGGATGTGAGGATGAATACAGGATTTATTGCCTCCAATTATGTAACTACGTTTGATCTTAATGGAAAATTGATTGACTCTTTATCAGATATTCGTTATAGAGACTGGTACTATGTTGGTACTGGTGCAAGGCCAGGAAATACATATTGTTTCAAATGGAATGCATTTGAACAAAACTTGCCTGTAATTAGAATTGCCGAAATGTATTTGATAAGGGCGGAATGTAATTTTCGCTTAGGTACAACGGTAGGAAACACGCCTTTAGCAGATATAAATATTGTTAGAGTTAGGTCTTACCCTAAAGGTGTTTTAGTGTCAGTTACATTATCTGATATTCTTTCAGAAAGAGTAAGGGAACTGGCTTTTGAAGGTCTCCGGATCCACGATATCAAAAGACTGAAAACCGCCACCGGTTCTTTTGCTTGGAATGATAATAAACTAGTATTCCCCATTCCTCAAAGAGAAGTGGATGCTTCTTTAGGAGTGATTGTCCAGAATCCTGGTTATTAATAAGAAACTCGATTCAAAAGAAAGGGCTGCCTGAGAGGGCGGCCTTTTTTTTGCACCTATCCCCTAAAGGGGGATTGGGTAGTACGAAAAGGGAGCTTCCTTCCCCGGCGAGTCTCCTGCTTCACTCAACGCATCCCAACCCCACTCATCTCCTCAAACAACTTCACCAGATCCTCCTCCTTTTTCAGCTTCAACTTGTTTTGCTCCAGCACTTTATTGATCTGGGTGGCATATTCCGGTAAAGCTTCAGTAATCTTTTTCGCGTCGGCCTTGATCCGGACCATTTTTCCTGAAGGAGTGTATACATAGTATTCGGAAAAATCGCGGATGACTTTCTTTTTCGGACGGTTGATTTCTTCTACTTCTACTAACTCTTTGCGGTAAGAACGCAGCAATTGAAAGGAGGAATCAGTCAGCACTTGATAATAAGTCTGTGCAGTAAAGCGATCAATCGCCGGATAACCATTGCGGAAATAACCATAGCGGGTTTGGCCCTCCAGCAAACAGCTGATTTCAAATTCCTTTACACTGTCGGCAAAAGCCATTTCCGTGTTGTTGCGGTTGAAGTATAATTCCTGGTTGTAAATATTGAATTTGAGACTGAGCCCGCTCACGATCCTGTTTTTATTCAGCAGCACTTTGCCATTGCACCATTCCTCAGTCCAGAAAAAACTGCCCTCGGCATCTTTGTCGGCATTGGCCATGATCGGACGACCATCCGTATAATCCACAAAAAATCCGGAAGAGGGAGAAATAGCAGGCTGGGGACCAATCCGGCTGGCGAGACCTGCAGGTTGGGCACGGGCCACACAAAAAATCAGAAGGGCCCCAAGGAATAAAGTCCATTTTTTCATACTACTACCAATGGAAATAAGACCAACTCAGTGCGCGGAATGCTGCCTGGTCAGAGTTTGATCTCTTCTTCATGCTGATCGAAGAAACGGTATTCGGTCAGGTGGTAATTGCTGCTGGCTTCCACTTTGATCTTCTGCCCGAATTTTTTCTTCCACTTGGAAACCTTGTTGCTCCAGAACCAGCCCTTGGTGAGATAGGCATGCAGGATCGGATGCACCACCAGTTTCAGTCCGCTGTGCTGATGCGTGATCAGATAGCCAACATTCTTTTCAATTTCATCCTCCAGTAAAAGAGTAGAAGAAATTTTACCAGTGCCATTGCAACTGGGACAAAGCTCCTGCGTATTGATATTCACTTCCGGCTTCATTCTTTGCCGGGTGATTTGCATGATGCCAAATTTGGAAATAGGGAGTACCGCATGTTTGGCGCGGTCGGGTTTCATGAATTCCTCCATCTTCTCCATCAGCTTGCGCTTGTTCTCGGGGAGTTTCATGTCTATAAAGTCCACCACAATGATACCACCCAGGTCACGCAAACGAAGCTGCCGGGCTATTTCATCCGCTGCCTCCAGGTTGGTCTCCAGGGCATTCTGCTCCTGGTTATTGCTCACACTCTTGTAGCCGCTGTTTACATCAATCACATGCAGGGCTTCGGTATGTTCAATGATTACATAAGCACCACTGTCCAGGTTCACGGTTTTACCAAAAGATGATTTGACCTGCTTGGTGATACCAAAAGAATCAAAAATGGGAGAACCATTCTGATAAAAAGAAACGATATCTGCTTTTTCAGGAGCAATCCGCTGGATATAACTCTTGGTGTCCGCGAATATATTCCGGTCGTTCACCACAATTTTATTAAAGTCCTCATTGAGGAGGTCGCGCAGAATACTGGTGGCCTTGGTTTGTTCACTCAGCACCCGGGTCGGAGGTGCAGCCCCTTTCAGGTTTTGCATGATGGTCTTCCACATCTGCATCAATGCCGTTAAATCCTCATGCAGTTCAGCTGTATTCTTTCCTTCGGCGGCCGTACGTACGATCACACCGAAATTCTTGCTCTTGATAGACTCCACAATCTTCTGCAGTCTTTTCCTTTCTTCTGAAGAATGAATCTTGCGGGATACTGCTACAATATCATTAAAGGGAGTGAGTACCACAAAACGACCGGGCAGCGAGATCTCGCAGCTCAGGCGGGGACCCTTGGCTGCAATAGGTTCTTTGAGGATCTGCACCAGGATATTCGGTTTCCCGTTCAGTACCTCATTGATCTTACCGGTTTTGATGATCTCCGGCTCCACGGTGAATTTGGAAAAATCAAGTCCCTGTTCGCCCTTATCGTTCATACACATGGTAGTGAACTTGAGGAGGGACCGGGCATAAGGACTCAGATCGGTATAATGAAGAAAGGCATCTTTCTCAAAACCAACATCCACAAAGGCAGCATTCAGCCCGGGGATCAGCTTTTTCACTTTTCCCAGGTACAGGTCTCCCACAGCAAAACGTGCATCGCTTTTTTCGCTATGCAGTTCTACCAGCTTCTTGTCTTCCAGCAGGGCTATCTCAACACCCTGCGGGGCTGCATTAATAATAAGTTCTTTGTTCATTACAGCTTAACACATGAAAAACACCTTGATGCTGTAAAACACCAGTTGCACTACATCCGTATGGAATGCTGCAGGAATGGGCCAATTGCGAGTAAATTGAATGAATGATCCAAAGGAAAAATCTTTGGGCAAACTTATACGGCAAACAACCGGTGGACTGGGAGGCTAGCAGTCATTAGTCCGTAGTCGTTAGTCTTTAGCCCGTTAAAAAGGGACCTCGCCCTTCTGTATTGACTAATGACTAACGACTTAAGACTATCGACTATTTATTCCTCTTTTTATGACGGTTCTTTCTCAGTCTTTTTTTACGCTTGTGCGTCGCAATTTTATGACGCTTCCTTTTTTTACCACAAGGCATAATCAAATCTTTTTTTAATCTTGTTTATAATAAGTTTTACTATCCAATAATTCAGGAACCTTATTTTTTCAGTTCCGCAATTCTTTGCCTGATCGCTGTTGCCACTTCTTCCTGTTTGGTCAGTGGCAGGCTTTGCTGGTACCAGCTGATGGCCTTGGCCTTATCACCGGTCCGCTCATACACTTCCCCTAAAAGGAGGCAGGCATCCAGGTTTTTAGGATCCATCCGGACCACTTTTAGAAAACGATCCAGCGCTTTGTCATATTGTCCGGAAAGCAGTGAACCCTTTCCCAGCATCATCTGGGCGTAGATATTGGTACTGTCTTTTTCCGCTACCTCCCTTACTTTCAGAATTCCTTCCATCGGGGTGGCAGAAATACCGCCAAACAAATAAGCACCGCCGAGTCCGATTTTAGCCGAATCGTTGGCCGGATTGATTTGCAAAGATCTTTCAAACAGGTCCTTGGCCTGCAGGGCCTTCCACTTTCTTCTTTCCGGCACTTCGTCGGCTTGCAGGTTATCCAAAAATTGCTGGGCGGCAAAGGTGAGGCTTTTTTCCGAATTTTCCAATCTGGCTGCTTCGGCCGTATACCAGGCCCAGGGTTCGAAGATCCGGGCCGAATCTGACCAGAATTTGGCCAGTTGGTGGTACACATGGATCTGCTGGTCTTTTACATCCCCCCGGGAGATCGAATTTTCCAGGGTAGTGATCCGGACCACCTGATCCGGACTCAGTTGTTTTTTGGCCATGGCCAGGATAGTGTCGGCAGTAATGTTGGTTTCCGTGCCATGGTCATGACCGTCATTGGGGCCATGTGCTTCCGCTACCGGGGCGGCTTTCTTTTTCGGGGTTGTCCGTACAAAAAAGTAGGTGCCGGCTGTCAGCAGCAGGGCAATACCAATGGTTATAATCTGAGGTTGCTTCACTCCGGGTAATTGAGCGGCAAAGGTAGTACTAAATCGCGTGGCGGGGTGAAGCTTTGGGCCGAAACCACCGTTTACTCATTTTCCGTCCGGGGCCCTGTTTCTCCTGTGTACATTGCTTAACTTTCTACTGTAAATTCGATCCGCTATTTGATCAAATTCAAAAACCAACGTATGCGTATTCTTCTTCCCATCATCCTGTTCGGTACGGTATATATGGCCGTTTCCTGCAAAGGCAAAGAAAAAGAGCCGGCAGTAAAAGAAACAACCAATGACACGCTGAGTCAGTCCACTATGGCCGACGATAGTTCCGCCCAATATTTCCGCGGGGCCATTGATAATCAGTTAGCCGAATGGAAACAATCTTTCCAGGGTTTTCAGATAGATTCTTTCCGTTTTTCACAGCGGACTTCTTTCAAAGAAAAAGAAGTTCAGGATACGGCTGATATGAAGGAATTGCTGAGTCTTTTTGGTCCCTCATTGGCGTTTACATCAGACAGCAGTCAGTACCTTGATTTATTCAGCGCCGGTATGTCATTGGAAAGAAGGGGAAAAAAATTAGTTGCCATGGCGGATGTGGACCAGGCGGTAACCCTCTGTAATTTAAAAACCGGCAAATGTAAACAGATTGCATCCTTTGGTCCTTCAGCAGGAATAGAAGAGGCTGTTTGGTTGGATGCTACCCGCTTTATACTGGCCGGGACCATGCATAATGATGATGGAAAACCACAGGCATTTGTATTGATAGGTGATACCGGTAAAGAAAGCTACAGCTGGTATGAATCAACTATTACAAGGGCGGCCTCTACAGATTATACTGCGAGTGGAATCAGGAAACTGAAAATAGATGAGTGGGAATAAATCTTAATCTTCTGAATCTTCACCGGGGCCGGCATCCGGCTTCGGTTCTTTCAGTTTTTTAACTTCTGCCACAAATTCTTTGGCAGGCTTGAATGCAGGTATATAATGTTCAGGGATATGTACCGCAATATTCTTTTTGATATTACGACCGATCTTGGCTGCTCTTTTTTTGGTAATAAAGCTGCCAAAGCCGCGGATATAGATATTTTCGCCAGCGGCAAGGGTGTCCTTTACTTCCTTGAACATAGTCTCAAGAGTAACAAGCACATCTACCTTCGGTATGCCTGTTTTTTCAGATATCTGATTGACCAGGTCGGCTTTTCTCATGTTGCAGGTTTTTGTGGTTTTACAAGGTCTAATTTAGAGCAAAATAATATGATATTCAACTAAATAGGTATAATTTTTTTAAACGGTACTGATTTTTGACCCCCAAAACATCAGTTCCAGTACCCAAAAACATGAAAAAAAGCGGTTCTGAGATCCCCGGATTTTCCTTTTCCCGGCTTTTATTGAAGTGGAACCGGGACCAAAACCGGCGGGAAATGCCCTGGAAAGGGGAAAAGGATCCCTATAAAATATGGCTCAGCGAAATCATCCTCCAGCAAACCCGGGTGGAGCAGGGATGGAAGTATTACAATGATTTTGTCAGGAATTTCCCAACGATTCATGATCTGGCCCGGGCCAGTGACGAAAAAGTGCTGAAATGCTGGGAAGGACTGGGCTATTACTCCCGCTGCCGCAACCTGCTGGCTACGGCCCGTTTCATCAGTTCCGAACTGAGCGGACATTTTCCAGATCAGTATGAAGCCATTCTTTCCCTGAAAGGGGTGGGGCCCTATACCGCAGCGGCCATTTCCTCCTTTGCCTATAACCTGCCTCATGCGGTGGTTGATGGTAATGTGTTCAGGGTACTGGCCAGGGTGTACGGGATTAGTCAACCCTCCGACAGTACGGCTGGTAAAAAATATTTTACAGCACTGGCTGAAAAATTACTGGACCAGGATCAGCCCGGACTATACAACCAGGCCATCATGGATTTTGGGGCCACTATTTGTAAACCGATTGCCCCGCTTTGTACAAGCTGTGTTTTTAAGAAATACTGCAAGGCATATCAAGAGGATAATATTGCGGCCTATCCTGTAAAAGAAAAAAAGATCAGGGTTACAAAAAGAAATTTTTATTTCCTGGTACTGGAATACAAAGGGCAGATCGCTATCCGGCAGCGAATGGAAAAAGATATCTGGCAGGGACTATTTGAATTTCCTTTGCTTGAATCTTCAGCAGCAATTTCTGATAAAGCACTGATCAGGCAGGCGGCAACCCATCAATGGCTGCATGCCGATTCCGCATTGATACAATCCTTTTCTCCCTGGTACAAACAACAACTCACCCACCAGCTGATCAATGGACAATTTGTGCGGATCCGTTTGAAAAAAAAGCCGGCAGTACCCGGCTTCTTATGGTTGATCAAAAAAGAGTTGAAGCGTTATGCCTTCCCCCGTTTATTCCGGGAGTACCTGGAAGCTTTATAAGGATACTATCTAAAAATGAATGCCACTCAGCATTTTCTACAAACCGGGATCATTTAAAAGGCACCCGGACCGGGCCTGGTTTATCACATTGTTAAAACAATAGTCCCCCGTTCTTTTTTCCTGTTTTCACTGCTAAAATTGCTTTAACTTTAAGAGGCAGCTGCCCAACCCGGACGAATACAATCATTTAAAGTCAATTAATATGAGAGGCGTTAACCGAGTGATGCTGATTGGCAACCTGGGGAAGGACCCGGAAGTTCAGCACCTGGAAGGGAATATTGCCGTTGCAAAATTCCCCCTGGCTACTACTGAAACCTTTAAGGATCGGACCGGTAAACTGGTGTCCCAAACGGAATGGCATACCGTAGTGTTATGGCGCGGACTGGCCGAGCTGGCACAGAAATACCTCCACAAAAGCAGTCTGGTTTATATTGAAGGAAGACTCCGGACCCGGAGCTGGGATGATAAAGACGGGCACCGGAAATTTGCCACCGAAGTAGTGGGCGATAACCTGATTATGCTGGATAAAAGAGCAGATACCCCCGGACAAGCCCCTTCCGGCGAAGGTGGAATGGAGGGGATGAGTGGTGAAATGCCCATGGGTGATCCTTCAGAATCCCATCCTTTTTAATCATCCGTTACAAATACAATAACTTTGCAGCAGCATTGCAGGCGGGCCATTTGACCTGCCTTTTTATTCACCAAAAAACCAAGCTTTGGACAGCAGCCCCTTACCAGGCTTTGTAACTGATCACCTGCTTTATTTTTTTCTGGCAGCCAATCCGCAGGCTACCACTTTTCTGGCTGTTGCCCTGGTGGTAATGCTCCTTCTTATTTTTACCATCTCAGGTGCAGAAGTGGCCCTCTTCTCCTTAAATCATAAGGACCTGAATATGCTGAAGACCAAACAGCATGCTTCAGCCAAAAGAATTGTCGGCTTACTGGAAGAACCCAAAGAAGTATATGCTTCCCTGTTGATCGCGGGAACATTTGTCAATATCAGCATCATCGTGCTGGCCAATTACCTGATCAATCAGTTCCTGCCACTGGAAAAAATCGGCAGCATCGGTTCCCTGATGATCAAGGTACTCAGTATCGCTTTTGTCCTGGTATTTTTTGGAAAGATATTACCCAAGGTATGGGCCACGCAGAATATTCTACGTTTTGCCTATGGCGCTTCCTTCACCGTGGAAGCCCTGCATTTATTACTGAGAAGGATCAGTCGCTGGATTGTTTCATTGGCCGATGGCATTGGAAAAAGAGTCGGTGCCAATCGCTCCGATGCGATGAGTCTGCAGGAACTGGATGAAGCCATTGATATCAAAACCGATGAGGAAGCTTCGCCCGAAGAAAAGAATATCATGAAGGGCATTGTGAAATTCGGGAATATCAGCGTCAAGCAAATCATGCGGAGCCGGCTGGATGTAAGCGGGGTTGATTACCAGTCGGGTTTTAACGCCGTGATCCGCCGGGTAGAAGAACTGCATTATTCACGCTTACCGGTGATGTACCGCAACAGTCTGGATGAAGTGGCTGGGATCATCAATACCAAGGACCTGATCCCCTTCCTGAATGAAGGAGATGATTTTAACTGGCACCAGTTGATGCGGCAGCCTTATTTTGTACCGGAAACAAAACTGATTGAAGACCTGCTGAAAGAGTTTCAGCAAAAAAGAATTCATTTTGCCGTGGTAGTGGATGAATTTGGCGGCACCAGTGGTATTGTAACCATGGAGGATATTCTGGAAGAAGTGATCGGGGATATCCGCGATGAATTTGATGAAGAAGAAAGCGGGAATAAAAAACTGGATGACCTGAATTATCTGTTCGAGGGCAAGACCATGATCCATGATATGTGTAAGCAAATGAAACTGCCCATGGATACATTTGACGGGGTGAGGGGGGAGAGTGAATCGCTGGCCGGGCTGGTGCTGGAACTGGCCGGAGAATTTCCAACAGTTAATACAGTATTAAGTGCCGGTGATTTTGATTTTACGGTAACCCAGGCAGAGAATAACCGCATCCGTCAGGTAAAAGTGACGATTAAACCGAATCTTACAGCATGAAGCAGGCATACAGGTATTTCACGGTAATTTTTGTAGTGATGGCCATACTGACGGCCTGTAACAGTGATTATTCAACCGGTAAAAAGAAGGGCTATTTTAAGATTGATTTCCCGGAGAAAAAATACCAGCTCTTCGACCGGCCGGGTTATCCCTATACATTTGAATACCCGGTATATGCCAATGTGATAAAGGATTCTACTTTCTTTGATGACCGGGCCGGTGACTGGTGGGTGAATATTGATATCCCCCGTTTTGCGGGTAGGATCCACGTGAGTTATAAACCGGTGAATGCACAAAACAATTTTGATTCGCTTGTAAGGGATGGTTTTAAAATGGCCTATAAACAACACGTGACCATGGCCACCGGGATCAATGATAGTCTGATGCGTACGCCTAATGGCGTCGAGGGTATCTATTTTTCACTGGGAGGAAATACCGCCACGGCCAACCAGTTCTTCCTTACCGATTCTACCCGGCATTTTTTAAGAGGGGCCCTTTATTTTGATGCGGCACCCAATGCCGATTCGCTGGGGATCGTGAATGATTTTTTGAAAAAAGATCTCCTTCACCTGATCAATACCCTTCGCTGGAAAGAGGCAATTCCACAATAAAAAAACCCCGGTAAATTAACCGGGGCGGGTAGGGACTGGATAAGGCTGTCTGAAATTTATTCTTTGGATGCGGATTTCTTTGGTTCTGATTTTACTTTTTCAATCAGTACTTCTTCTTCGGGCATCCGGCCACGACTGAAAAATTCCTTTCTTATTTTTTTCTTCTTCACCACTTTGTTTTCACTGGCTGGTTCGGGACGGTCAGTATTATTTTCAATGGCCTTTACCGTGGAAGCTGTTTTTTCTTCTTCGCTCACCGGTTCAATCACGGGGATAAGCTCTTCTTTGGGTTCAGTCTTTACCCTGTTACTGATGACTTTCTTTTCCTTTACAACCGGTGTACTTGTTTTTTCTTCGGCAACCACTTGTTTTTCTTCCGCAGGAATAACGGCAACGGCTTTTTGCTGCTCTTTGTACATGTCCTGGAAGGCTTTTTTCTGATGGGTTTGTTTATAATCTACAAACCCGTAAATACTGGCGCCGATCATTAAAGTGGCGCCGACGTACAACATTGATTTCATGGCGATGATTTTTAAACGTTTAAAATAAAGGTGAACGATCAGGCCTGGGTTATGTCATACCGGGCTTGACCCGGTATCTAGATTGAAAATGATTTTAAATAATTCCGGCTCTGTTTCCAGATGATCCATTCTGCAAAAAGCATATTCCCAACCACACTGATCCAGAGGGAGAGTTCGTAGTTTTCGAGATGCCCCCAGTCCAGCAGGTAGAAAATGATATGAAATACCCTGAAACTGACGGCGGTCATCGCCATGGCATAACTGCGCATCATCCAGACTTTATGGGCAACCACATTTCTTTTGTGGATGGTGCTGAGTCCGTAAAGCGTAGTAATAAACCACCAGCCGGCCATGAACATGAACAGGGCTCTTTCCAGAAAACTGCCCTTGGCGAAAAATGACATATACAATCCGGTAGGTGCTCCCAGAAAAAGGACCACAAACACATAGATTTTGCCGGAGAAACGGTGAAGGGCTGTTGATTTTTTAAGCAGGTAACGGGAGAACTGTATCAAAGCTGTCCCTATACAAAGTGCACCGGCCGCAATATGAATATAGAAGCAGAGATTGTACATATTGCTTTCGAAAAGCAGGCTCCGCTCTTCTATAAAGGAGAAATTCCTTTCAAAACTGAAGTAGGGAATGGTATTATAAATAAGCAGCAGGCTGAACCCGGCTACCGGTACCCAGAAAAGCATCTGGAAAAAAACCCTTGATGATCGCTGCAGGGTGGTGATTCTGCTATTGTGCATACAGTCGGTTGTGTACAGGGAGGATGCGGGTGATTGATACTGTCCATAAGGATGGGCTGTTACAAGTTTGTTAAAGGAATGCTTTCCGGCTGGAGGCAATTGCTTAAATTGGTGCTCCAGTTAATTTTTTTGCATGACAATCAGGTTCATTCGAATTTTATGCATTGGCCTTGCCTTTATGACAGTCCTGCGGGCTACTGCCCAGGAACCAGCCGCTATTGATTCCATGAAAAGAGCACTGTCTGCAGCAGCCACTCTGGAACAAAAGGCATACTGGTACGATAATTTATCCCGTACCATGATGAATGTGAATCCCATGGCGGCCGATTCACTGGGAGAGAGGTATATTTTCATGGCAGAGGAAAGCCGTGACCGTAAGTTGATCTATGATGCCTTTGTTTCTAATGGGATCCGCTGCGGGTATTTCAGGAATCAGCGGAAATTTGTAGAAAGATCAATTGATTATTTTGAAAAAGCACTGGATGTGGCCCGTCAGAACAAGATGGATAAAAGGGCCGGGGCTGCCCAGCTTCTGCTGGCGGATATGTATCTCGCTGTTCCGGACAAGGACAAGGCCCTTCGGCTGGCGGCTGAAGCCAATTCAAGAATTTCCACGTTGAAAGACGATAGCCTGAAAGTAGAGGCCAATAATGTATATGGCAGGGTGTACCTGGCCAGGAACGACCGGATACTCGCCCTCCGCCACCACCTGATGGCACTGGATATTGCCGAAGAGATAAAGGCCGATGACAAATCAACCAAAAGGATGAAGAGCGGATTGATGCGGAATTGTTATCTCAATCTGTCCACCTTTTATACCAGCATTGGTGATTATGATAAAGCCATTGATAAATACGCGGAAGCATATAAAATGCTGGATAACCTGACCGATCGGAAAGTACCGTACCAGCGCTGTATTGATATCAATGCCATGGGCAATCTTTTTGCCATGAAGAAAAGCTATGATATTGCGATCAGTTATTTTGAACGATCGATCCGGATGGCCGATACCCTGAAATTTGCCAGCTTAAAACTACCCGGTTATGTGAGTATGCTGAACCAGTACCTGCGGATGGATCAGCCGGGCAAAGCGCTGAACTATCTTCTGTCCAAAGAAGGACAAAGCCTGAAAGTTTTTCTCGATACGTTTCGGATGGCCGGGGTCATGGACCAGGCTTTTGCATTTGTGTATACGGAAATCGGTCAGTACGATTCCGCCCGGAAATACTTTGACCGGGCCCTGCCCTTTTTTGAAAGCAATATGAATGAAACCAACCGGGTCCTGATCTACCTGCAAATGGGAAAATTATTTGCTAAAACAGGAGAGTCGGCCAGGGCCATTGAAAGTTATACGAAGGCAAAGGAAATGGGAGAAAGAAACGGCATCCTGGAAGTAGTGAGGGAAGCTGCCAGTCACATGGATACCATTTACCGGCTGAAAGGGGATTACCGTTCGGCCAGTTTGTATAATGGGATTTATTACCAGTACAAGGATAGTATTGAAAAAGAGAAAAAAGTACAGGAGCTCTCTCAGGAAGAAGCGGAAGCAGAACAACTGCGAACAGAAAGACTGGAAAAGGAACAGGAAGAAATAAAGCGGCGTAATAATAATATCCAGTATGTGGGAATTACACTGGGGATCGTATTACTGTTTTTAGCCCTGGTGATCCTTGGTATGTTTAAAGTATCAACTGGACTGATCAAGGCGATCGGGTTTTTTGTTTTCCTGATGCTCTTCGAGTTTATCTTCCTGATCTTTAAAAAGAAAATTTATTCCATTACACATGGGGAGCCCTGGAAAGATCTTTTATTCATGATTGCCCTGGCAGCCCTGCTGGTACCCCTGCATCACTGGCTGGAGCACCGGGTATTGCATTACCTCACTTCGCATAACCGTTTGACTTCTGCGGGTCAGCATATCAGAAAAAAACTGTTCCGGCGTACAAAAGAAGACTTTGACTCAACCAGCCCTTAACTTTGCCCGAAACCGGAATATGATTGTAGTTGATAATATACTGATCAGTGATGATGTAGTGGAGAAGCAATTTGTTTGTGATCTCGATAAATGCAAGGGCGGATGCTGTGAAGATGGTGATGCCGGCGCCCCATTGGAAGATGAGGAATTGAAGATCATTGAAGAGATGGTGGAAAAAGTAAAACCTTATTTATCAGCGGCTGGCCTGGCAGAAATAGAGAAGAAAGGTAAGTATGTCTTTCACCGGGAATTTGGCTGGGTTACACCCACACTTCCATCCGATAATGAAATATGTGTATATGCCACCCGTGATCAAACCGGTATGATCAAATGCGCTTTTGAACAGGCTTTTTATGCCGGTATCATTCCCTGGAAAAAACCAATCAGCTGTCACCTCTTCCCGATCATTATCGAAAAAGCAAAAAAGGGCGGGTACGACCGGATGAATTACGAAGCCCGTCCCAAATTATGCAACCCTGCCTGTTCTCTTGGTAAAAAACTAAAAGTTACTACCTATGAGTTTCTCCGTGAACCATTGGTAAGAAAATACGGAGAAGCATTTTACGAGGCACTGGATAAAGTAGCAAAAATGAAAGCCGGTAAAAAAGCAACAACGGAAAAATGAACGAAAAAGCAGCGGCATTTATAGCGAAAAGCACGGTGAAGGCGGCGGACAAAGAACATCGCCGCAAAATCAATTTCAATATTGGTAAATACAATGCCGTAGTGCCAAAGGGCAAGGAGCAATTCCTGGATGTACATCTTGCCCGCGAAAAAGCCAAGAATATCAAATGGAAAGCCATTGAGACCCTTGACCAGCAACTGGAAACCTTTGAAGCCATGATCACCCGTCGCGGTGCCAAAGTGATCTGGGCTGAAGATGCGCAGCAGGCACTTGATGCCATCAAAAAAATCTGCGACGAGAAGCAATGCAAAACCCTGGTGAAAAGCAAGAGCATGGTCACCGAGGAAATTCACCTCAATGATTTTCTGGAAAAAAACGGAATTGAAAGTGTGGAGACCGACCTGGGGGAATATATCCAGCAATTGGATGGGGAACCTCCTTACCATATCGTAACACCGGCCATGCATAAAAGCAAGGAAGATGTGGCCAAACTCTTTGCCGAAAAACTGGGCACAGATCCCAAAGCTACTCCGGAAGAATTAACCCTGACTGCCAGAAAACTTCTGCGGGAAAAATATGTACAGGCTGAAATCGGTGTCACCGGTGCCAATTTTATTGTAGCTGATATCGGTGGTATTGCCGTTACAGAAAACGAAGGGAATGCCCGGCTCAGCTGTTCCATGCCCCGCACCCATATTGTGATTGCAGGGATTGAAAAAGTAATTCCTTCCCTGAATGACCTGGGGCTGTTATGGCCACTGCTGGCCACTTTTGGTACCGGTCAAAGGGTTACGGTTTATAATACGGTGATCACCGGTCCCCGCCAACCCGGCGAAATGGATGGCCCGGATGAAATGTATGTGATCCTGCTGGATAATGGCCGTACCCATATACTCGCCAATGAAAAACAAAGAGAAAGTCTCTATTGTATCCGCTGTGGTGCCTGTTTGAATGCCTGTCCGGTTTATAAAAATATCGGAGGCCATACTTATGCAGCTCCTTATAGCGGTCCGATTGGTTCGGTGATTACACCGCAGTTAAATGAGATGAGTGAATGGAAGCACCTGAGTTATGCTTCTTCCTTATGCGGGAACTGTACCGAGGTTTGCGCCGTAAAAATCAATTTACATGAACTCCTGCTCGAAAACCGGCATGAGTCTGTTGAGGAAGGCGATGCCCCCTTTGCAGAAAAAATGGCCTGGAAAATGTGGAAGCAGGGAATGCTCCACCGCAAATGGATGAATGTAGCCGGAGGAAAAACCAAGAACTGGGTGGTGAATAAACTGGTGAAAGGCTGGTCGGCCAGCAGGGGAAAGATGGAGTTTCCACAAAAATCTTTTAATCAGCTTTGGAAAGAGAAGGCATCAAAATAATCATCCCCCGTTTATAAGCCGGAGGATGATTAATGGATTGTAGCTTCTTACTCAATTGGAGCGCTTGCGCTGTTCGTTCGCCAACTCTTTTTCCTTGATCTTATACAACAATTCCAATACCGGTTTAATCGCCATTGGGTCTTTATTCAGTTGAAGGGATTTCTCCAGGAAATCTTTGGCTCTGGCATCATTACCTGTTTCCAGGTAACCTTCTCCCAGACTGGAAGCTGTATTCGCAGATTCCGGATAGAGCAGGTGGTTCATCCGGAAGATTTGTAAAGCAGCTGTCTTTTTTTCCTGTTTCAGCAATAAATAGCCCAGACTATTCAGTTCATGTTCTCCGCTCAGCTGATGTCTTAATTGTTCGGCCAGTCCACGGATACTGGTATTCTCATTCGTCAGGTACTCTTCCTGCAGCCATTGCCTGATGATTGCATGTGAAGAATAATTGGGCTGATAAGGATTATTGCGAATGATGTCCAGCAGATCTTTTTCCAGAGAAACCACGGGAAACTCATTGATGCGGTTGATCTCTTTTCCGTCCCGGTAAATGATGAAGACCGGCACACGGAAGATGCCCATATCAGCTTCTTCATGACCCGGGCTTTGTTTGTACAGTGTGTCACTGCCACCGACTCCGATCAGTTCCAGTTTCTTATCGGGAAATGAAATGCTTTGCAATAGTTTTAAAAACCGTGGCACCTCTCTCTTGCTGTCACCGCACCAGCTTCCGAAGAATACTTTGATCCGTATATTCTCCATTTTTTCATTTCGTAATTGGTCGGTTATTTTTTTATCGGGATTGTACTGATCAAAACCCGGGTTGAACCAGCTGCTGAATGGCGCTTTTTGCAGGCTGTCCCGGTTGCAGGCACCCATGATGATTACTGGTTTTTCTGAAGTTGTTTGTGCAGATGTATTTTGTTTGATAGCCGTCAATGGCAATGCCATTAACAGCCATTTGAATATGCTGTTCATTGTTTTGATTTAAGGTTGAAAAGAAATAAGTAAGAATGATGGATCGGGCGCAGTAATTTTTATTGCCACGAAGACACAAAGACACTAAGAAGGATCACCGATTTTCTTCATGTGGGTTTTCACTGTAAGGCCCTCAGCGTTAACTCCGCGCCCTCATGTCCTCTGCGGTAAATTTCTCTTTGCGCCCCTGCCTGCCGGCAGGCAGGGGCGCGGTTAAGTCTCTCTCAATTTTGCACAGCAAAATCATCGATCCATCGTCAGTAAATTTCCCCGCCAAGTGCGCCAGGTACGCAAAATATCTCTGTATTAACTCTATAGATTTCTCTTCGCGCCTTTGCGTCTTTGCGGTTAAATCTCTCTCGTTTTTGCAAAGCAGAATCCGGCGGCTTCCACGCAGCCTGATAATACCCCTTTAACTTTGCAGACTCGTTTTTCAATATAAAAACGTTACTACTGCTTTTCAAACTGTACAATGTTGTTGTGGAAATTTCGAAAAACTCATCCATCCGTATCAGATGATGGGAGGGTGTATGATTGGGGTTGGGCAGATTGTCCGTGGTTTTATCAGCCAGTTTCTCACAATCACAAACCTGACTGGCAGGCCGTATCAGGTTCATCGCCCGGCACTCCAGGTAGGGGAGGTAGCGGGCCATTTGCGCCATGGCAAAAATGCAGATCAATCCTATCGCAGTAAACTGTTTCAGACGGGTTTTGGTTGTATTTGATTAGTCGGTCAATAACAGAAAAAGGATGCATCCGCTCTGTTTTCATGCACAGGGAGTATATTCGTTTGTCAAGAATTCACGGATCATGCTTATTTACTGTCCTGTTATTAGTCACCGGCTTAACTACATAGCCGATTTTACCGGCAGACTCCTCACCGGTGAAGCGGCCCGGGTTACCCATGACCGGGATGAATTTATAGCAGCCGATACCATCCGGATCAACTATAGCGAAGAGCGACTGACCCCGGATGAATGCTGGATCAAACCCCATTCTTTATTATTCGAAACCGGGATCAGGGAACAGCCAATTATTTGCAGCGAATGGAATATGATGCCTGTATTTTTCCAAACTGATGGGGAACTCCCCTTTGATATTTTTGCCGCTGCTTTTTACCTGATCAGCCGCTATGAAGAATACCTGCCGCATCAGGAAGATATCTATGGCCGTTATGATCATACCCAATCCCTGGCTTTTCGGGAAGGATTCCTGAACCGGCCTGTAGTGGATGGCTGGATGCAGCAATTTAAAATGCTGCTGAAAAGAATTTTTCCTTCCGCCCAGCTGGCGGTAAAACATTTTCAATGGATACCAACCTATGATATTGATGAGGCTTACTCTTTTAAATATAAAAGCTGGACAAGAAGTGCCGGGGCCGCTCTGCGTGATCTTTTCACAGGGAGATTCAGCCATTTTTCCCAGCGAAGAAAAGTACTGAATGGAAAACAGGAAGATCCCTTTGATTCATATAGTTGGATCAATGACCTGCATCGTCCGCATCAATTGTCTCCGGTTTATTTTTTTCTGGTGGGGGAAAAGAATGGCCGGTATGATAAGCAGATTCTGCCTTCGCAGACGGCCATGCAGACCCTGATCCATCAACATGCCGTGAAATATAAAATTGGTTTACATCCCTCCTGGCAAAGCGGGGATGATAAAACAATGCTGCAAGCGGAGAAAGAAAGACTGGAAAAAATTTCGGGGCTGAAAATAACGGCTTCCCGTCAGCACTATATCCGGATGAAACTTCCCATTACTTACCGGCAGTTACTGGAAGCCGGTATCCGGGAAGATTATTCCATGGGTTATGGATCTGTGAATGGCTTTCGGGCTTCTTACAGCAATGCATATTTCTGGTATGATCTGGAAAAGGAAGAGCAGACACTCTTGCTATTGCATCCATTTTGTTATATGGAAGCGAATTCCTTCTTCGAACAAAAATATACAGTCTTACAGGCCCTGGATGAAATGCATTACTACTTCAATGAATTGAAAAGGATGGAGGGAACCCTGATAACCATCTGGCACAATACTTTTTTAGGGACGGCTCCGCTTTTTAATGGCTGGCGGGAAGTCTATGCTCAATTCACGAAGGAAGTCACTACTTAAACACCCTCTGCCTCAGGTTGTTCAGGTGTGGGAACTGTTTTGAAAGCCCTGTTCACCAGGTACACACCCAATAGTGTTACCAATCCACCAATGATGATAAAGATGGTGACTTTTTCTCCAAAGACCACCCAGCCACAAAGCACGGCTACAATGGGATTGATATAGGCATACAACGATGCCTGCTCTGTGGGTAGATTTTGCAAGGCATATAAATAACAAACAAAGGCAATCAATGAACCAAAGATGATCAGGTAGGCAATCGCTGCCCAGGATTGCCAGGGGATGGCCGACAAAGGAACGGCGGTACCGGTGGCTGCATTAAAACTACTGAGAAAGATACCGGATATCAGCATTTGTAAACCCAGACTGAAATAAGGATTATAACTGGCAGCCTGTTGTTTGGTATAGAGCGTAGCAATGGCCCAGGTCCAGGTGGCAATGGTAGAGAAAATAATCCCCAACTGAAATTTGGGGTCGAGGAAATCCGTCAGATGATCGTAGAAAATAACACAAACACCGGCAAAGCCCAGCGTCATGCCGATCACGGCCCTGGTTGGCATTTTATCTTTAGAAGCAAACAATCCGATCACCACAATCCATAACGGGAAGATGGCGCCGATGATGGCACCCAGTCCGGCAGATATATGATATCGAAGAGCCAGGGTACTCAATCCATTGCTCATGATAAAATTCAGGAAGCTGAGTACTAAAACCGGTCTCCATTCTTTGCCTTTAGGAAGCGGAATTTTTTTATAGAGGAAAAAGCCAACATATAAAAAGCCGGCTATCAGTTGCCGGATACTGGCCAGTTGAAGGGCCGGCATATGTTTTACTCCTTCTTTGGAGGCAATCCAGGTGGTACCCCATAAAAAACAAACCAGGGCGAGGGCGAAAATGGCTTTGGAGCGGGTCCCTTTTTTGTGAATGGTCAGCGGATTAAAGACCGCTAATTTTTTTAAGTAATCAGCAGAAGTATTCAGAATGGTCCTGTGAAAATCAAAGATATTCATGTCCCTTCCGCCCCCGGCGGCTGATTTAATGGTTAATGCCTGAAATGGCGCATCCCGGTGATTACCATGGCCAGGTTATTTGCTTTACAATAGTTAATCGAATCATTGTCTCTGATAGAACCGCCCGGCTGAATATAAGCAGCGATACCTGCTTCATGTCCCATCTTCACACAATCATCAAAGGGAAAGAAAGCATCACTGGCCATCACAGCCCCATCCAATCCTACTGCAAACTGTCTTGCTTTTTCAATCGCCTGCCGGAGGGAATCAATCCGGCTGGTTTGTCCGCAACCTTTGCCAATCAGTTGTCTGTTTTTTACCAGGGC
>Ga0075160_10000149_pt1 | contig 43384 bp, 36 predicted proteins | sample JI91814C2DNA_FD_70969 | JGI IMG/M metagenome (GOLD analysis project Ga0075160, IMG submission 70969) | Wastewater effluent complex algal communities from Wisconsin, to seasonally profile nutrient transformation and Carbon sequestration -... | ecosystem: Engineered > WWTP > Effluent > Algae... | reverse complement strand
TCCGGTTGAAGAAGGATATACCTGCCCGTGTAAATTTTCTTTCACCAGTTTTTTATCTCCGGTATTCACATCAATACTGTAAATATCTTTCCTTGTGCCACCCAGCCACTGACTTTCCACTCTTTTACCCCAGTCTGTTACCCCGATAAAATGGTCTCCGTCGCCTTCATTCGTAGGCAGAATCTGCGGTAATTCCCGGCTACCGAGCTGGCGGATCGTTTTATTATCCAGATCATAGACAGCCAGGAAATTCTCCTGCTGAGCAGCTCTTAAGCGGGCTGGATACAGCTGAACAGTTTGCAGGTAGTCATCGTTATAATGCCAGATATCCAGTTTAGGCAGATCCATTTCAATAATGCTGGTATCTTTTGCCACAGGCACGGGCGCTGTGCCAAAGAAAAGCCGTTTGCCACTTTTGCTGAAACTGGTATTGCCAAATTCGCTGACCGTCATGCCCAGTTTCATCCCCGTTGAATTTTTATCAGCAACCAGGATGGCACTGTCCATACCCGACTGATAATACCAGAGCTTATAATACTTAACCGGGTCTTTAGGTTTGGCATCCCGTTCAGCCACATAGGCAACCTGTGAACCATTTTCTGAAAAGGAAAAATTCCGGTATTCATTTCCTCCCCGGCTAAGAATCCGGGAAAGCCCTTTATTCAGATCGAATAAAACAACTTTTCTTGTTCCCGCTGAATCCTTTGCCTGCTCAAATAAAAGCTGATCTCCCTTTTTGGAAAAATAATACTCCAGCACCTTTTGGAAAACAATCTCCTGGCCCGTCAACAGGTTTCTGATCACCAGGTCATTTGCCGGTTCGGCTGCTGATGGAGAAACATCATCCCCATCTGCATCTTCGAATGAAAGATCGATGATTGCAGCATCGTCCTCATCTTTATTCTTTTTCTTTTTAACAGGCATTGATTCAATTACCCGTTGGAGGGAATCAATCACCCGGTTCAGGCTGTCTGTAGTTTTTCCCGCTGATTTATTATCTGTTGTTTTGGGTTTAGTTGCTGCCTCCATCGGTTTTTCGAGTAGGTAGGCCATCCAGCCGGCAGACTGCTGAGCTGTTTTAAAGTTCAACACCCTTTCTCTTTTCCAGATTTCCTCTTTCCCCAGCTCAATGATCCCGATTGAATCTTTCGGCATGTCATCCGCCTTCTTCTTTTTGATTTTTGCCTCACGGGTATCTTTATACGGAGACTTAATTTTAAATACTACAAAGCGGCTGTCTTCCGTGATCAGGGCATTATATCCTCTTGGAATCAGTTTGCTGTATTTTTTATCTGCAGACTGAAGCAACAGATTATTATCTCCCTCCTGGGGATCGATGGTATATACAATCCATTTCCCATCATTGCTGATCATACTTTCCCCGATATGCTGCCAGCTATCATATACAGAATGATCCAGGGGCTTTTTTTGTGCAAATACCGTATCAGTAATGATCAGTAAGAAACAGATATAAATAATTTTATGCATAACTAGACGATTATTGAAAGACAGCTTTAATAATATTCCAAAAATTGAAATCAGCATTGAATCCCTGCCAATATCCCAGCAATTTGTAAATATATACCAGAACAAAATAGGTTGACAGTCCCAGAAAAATACATTTTAGAATAGCCCAAAATCCCCTGTCACCAAATACCAGAAATAAGTGGAAGAGGATAAAAAACCAAATCAGCCAGTCTGTAATATACCTGATCATGTGCCGTTGGTCTACCCAGGCAAACTGAGGTATGAAAGAGATCAATTCTATCAGGATAATGGCCCCGATGCAAAAAAACCAGAATGCAAAACACTCCGCCAGATTATGGGTTTTATGAAACAAAGCCCAGGTCAGTAAACTTATAAAGGGTATAAAAATCAGGTACCTGATTTTCTGAAATTGGAATAATATTCTTTCCAGATTATTACTGTTACCGGTTACGCGGGTATCCCAGTTCAGGAGCTGTCCACCCAGGAAAATCAGCAAACCCATACCCAGTAAAAAGAAAGTGACCGGACTGAAATAGGTTTTCCTTTTACCACTAAAATAACTCCTGTATAATTTTCGGGGTGCAAAAAGTATATCCCGGCTGAGTTTCAGGACTCCTTTTTCCGTATGCGTAAATGAATGAACGAGTTCATGATATATTTCATGCATGGTCAGTCGCCCAACACTCCCCTTTTGGCCGCAGTGGGAACAGTATTTTCCTTCAAAAGACTGGTGGCAATTATTGCAAACAGGCATTTTTAAAAATACTGATTCATTTCATCGCATCAAACTATTCAGGAACCTTTCTGGCCGGTGATCAGCCCATACTGCCAAAGCCCTTTTTTCATTCCCAGGTACTGGTATTTACAGGCAGCAATATTCTTCCGCTGAAGTTCAGTAGGCGGACCGGAGAAATTGATTTTTTTCCAGAGCAGGTACAACCTGGCGAGAAAATAAAAGCGATATAATCTTTTAGCGGATCGCCAGGTTTCTTTTGAAATATCACGGCTCTCAATAGTTGTAAATCCGGTTTGCTTCATGATTGCAGTAAACTCATCCATGGTTTCCAGGTAATTCACCTGCCAGCCATCCAGCCATTGACGGATCACCTGATGTTCATTATTTTCCGGTTTCGTTACAAATCCATCCGCCACCACCAATCTGCCCCCGGGCTTTAATAAGCGGTAAGCTTCCCGGATAAATGCTGCTTTATCATCTGCATAGCAAATGCTTTCACAACCCCAGATTACATCAAAACTGGCATCCGGAAAATCAGTTGCCGCATAATTCATTACTTGAAAATCCACGAGCTCACTGACTCCTTTTTTTTCCGCATGGGCCGTAGCCTGCTGCACCTGTCTTTCACTTAATGTAATACCGGTTACCCGGCAACCCAGCATGGAGGCCAGGAAAATACTGCTACCTCCCACTCCACAACCGGCATCCAATACCCAGTCAGATGGCTGAATACCTGCGGCCTTCATCATCACCGCATTCATCCTTAAAAGGGATTCGGGGAAATTCTTTACTGATTGATCCCAATAGCCATAATGGATGGACAGGCTGTTATTCAGGTCCCAGGAATCCTTATAAGCATTCTCGGTGTCCCGGTAGTAATCAATGATTCGCTGATGGTATTCCGTGGGTTTCATTTATTTTTTTTTGGCGGTGCTCCCGCATCAGCACCCATACATGGATAGCCAGTGCAGCGGCAATCATGGCAAACCCGATAAAAAACCACTTGCTGAGCAATTCATTTTCGCGGTACACCATAAAGGCAAGGATGATTCCGTAAACCGGTTCCATATTAAAAGTCAGGTTGACCGTAAATGCAGATAGTTTACGAAGGGCATAAGCAGAGAATTGAAAAGCCACTACAGAACAGAGCCAGGCCAGTACCAGCAGCCAGAACCAGTCGTTGGCATCCGGTATCAGATATCGGGTAGGAAACCAATAGAGGTAAAACGGCATCACTGCAGTGAGGGCAAGAAAACCACCGCTTAACTGGTAGGTCAGGGCTGTTTCCGGATTGATCCTTTTCATTACTTGTTTCAGCAGGATGATTACAATCGCGATCAGCATGGAGGAGGTGATTCCTAAAATGATCCCTGTTTTATAAAGTGGATCAAAATGAAAGATCAGGTAAATGCCAGCCATCACCACCAGCCCCAGCAACATCTCCATCCATTTAAACCGGACACGGAGTAGCAATGGTTCCACCAGTGCAGTAAAAAAACCAACTGAAGAAAAGCAGACCAGGGCCACGGATACATTGGCCACTTTAACTGATCCGTAAAAAGTAACCCAGTGCAAAGCAGCGAGAAAGCCGATTCCTGACAATTGAAGAATGTCCTTCCAGGCTATTTTCCTTAATTTTTTGGTGATAGCAAAAAGGATCCACATCGTGACGGACGTAATCAGTAAACGATACCATACCAGCAATCCTTCATTCAGGTCAATCAGTCTGCCGAGTATGCCGGTGAAACCAGCAAGGAATACGGCAATATGCAGCTGAATAAAGGCTTTTTTCATGCAGCTGCAAACTAAAGAAAAGATGTAAAAGGAAATGGGTTATTTCGTTTCCGCCAATACTTCGTTCTGGGTGATATTCTTTCCTGTATCGTTACCGTATGCATGTGGCTTCTCAACCCTCCGGTATTTGGTGAACCAGCTGTTCCAGCGGAGTTTGAGTACGCCGAGTATACCTTCTTTTACGATGCCTTTGTTCATTTTAGACATCCCGTAAATCCTGTCCTTAAAAATGATGGGAACTTCTTTGATTTTAAACCCGAGTTTCCAGGCCGTGAATTTCATGGCAATCTGGAAAGCATAGCCCACAAAGGGAATCTTATCCAGATTGATTGTTTCCAGCACTTCCTTTTTATAACACATGAATCCGGCTGTAGGGTCCCTGACGGGCATCCAGGTGATGATCCGGGTATAAATAGAAGCACCTTTGGAAAGTGCAATCCGGTTGCCCGGCCAGTTGACAACACCGCCTCCCTTTACATACCTTGATCCGATAGCCAGGTCGGCACCCTGATTTTTACAGGCATCATAGAGCCTGGAAAGATCGGCCGGGTCATGGGAAAAATCAGCATCTATTTCGAAAATAAAATTGTAATTATTCTTCAAAGCCCATTTAAAACCATGGATATAGGCAGTTCCGAGACCCAATTTTCCGGTTCGCTCTTCAATGAATAACTGACCCCTGAATTGGTCCTGCAGGTCTTTTACAATCTGGGCAGTTCCATCCGGCGAACCATCATCCACTACCAGGATATGGAAGTCCTGGTTCAATCCAAAGATGGCATGCAGCATGTTGCTGATGTTCTCTTTTTCGTTGTAGGTTGGTATGACGACTAACTTTTCCAGACTGGAGCGGTTAAACCCGAATGTACGGAAATAGGACGGGTGGCCTTGTTAAAAATTGTTCACCGGTTATACCAGCTGCTCAGCTTTTTTTAAGCATGGTGCGGGTATAGATTTCAGTGAGTTTTTGCTTGGTGTGTTGCGGAAAATCGCCCTTCATCATCCAGTCGTAATACTGGGGCTCAGTTTTTAATACATCTGCGACCGGGCGGCCTTTGTATTTACCAAAATTGAAGACTTCAATTCCGTTTTCCATAATAAAGCGGCGGGCGAAATCAACCACCTGGTCCTCCCCCAATACTTTGAGAATGGACTCCACGGATTGTCCGAGATCGGGATATTTTTCAACCTGGGCTTCCAGTATCTCATAGGTTGCTGTGGCATCCACTTCGGCACTATGGGCTCCTTCCAGGGTTTTGTTACAATAAAAACGATAAGCCGCACTGAGTGTACGAGGCTCCATTTTATGAAAGATGTTCTGTACATCCAGCAGCTTGCGGTTCTTCATATCAAAATCAACCTGCGCACGCAGGAACTCTTCCATCAGCAGGGGAATATCAAAACGATTGGAATTATAACCTGCCAGATCACAGCCATCCAGCATTTGCTTCAGCTCATGGGCCACCTGTTTAAAGGCAGGGGCATCTTTTACCATATCATCCGTAATTCCATGGACATCGCTGGATGCTTTAGGGATTGGCATTTCCGGATTGATCAGTTTACGTTTGATACTCCGGGTTCCGTCCGTCAGTATTTTTACAATGGCAATTTCCACAATCCGGTCAGTACCCAGGTTAATTCCGGTGGTCTCCAGATCAATAAAAGCAAGAGGCTTCTTCAGTTGCAGCATCGGGTCAGTAATTACGCTAATTCTGTGAATGAAATCCGCCTTTGGCGGCTAAAGCGGTAAAGTTAATGGATTGCCTACTTTAACAAAATGAATTTTTAAGGGTTTTAACTAACGTGAAATGAAGAAAACCAGTGACTTACAAGTGGTTTTACATCGGAATTAACGTAAAAGACCCTTGTTTTCCTGTTAATTCTGGCTGTATCTTTGCAGAAGAATAATAACCAATCATTGAAAAACGTTCTATCACCAAATATCCACCAGTATGAAAAATAGATTTTTCCTTGCAATTGCCCTGTTGACAATTATCGTAATTGTTACATCCTGTGCCAGTCAGAAATACGGTTGTCCGAATAATCCTTCTGCTTCCACCCGATTCAAAGGTTAAGCTGCTCCGGCTGCTTCTCCCCCTTTTTACGAAATAATCGCAGACGCCTTTTTTCCTTCGCCTGTTTGTCCGAGTGAAAATAAACGGACTGGATATGTATTTCCTGTTGTTTCCCCTTCAGTTGAAAAACACCCATATCATCCGTTTTCAAATAGGCAGGCATTGTTGTTTGTCCGATCACCCAATTGGATACCAGCAGATCCGAGGCCAGTTCATGGCATTTCCCCAACATCCTGGCAGTCGTATTCAGCACATCTCCATGATAGGCGATCTCTGACTTGTATTTACCAACCTCAGATACAACAACGGTCCCCCCATGCAATGCCGCTTTGAATACCGGCACCCTTCCGTATCGCTTTTCATAATAGGCGCTGTACCTTCTGATCTGTTTCTGCACAGCAAAATAACATCGCACAGCTACGGCATAGCGTAATCCCTTTTGTAAGGGCCAGGTCACCACCACTTCGTCGCCCACATACTGATAAACCCTGCCAAAATAACGGGCAATGGGCTCACTGATATCATAAAAATAATCCTGTAAAAAATGGCTGTACTCCAGCTCCCCCATTTCTTCAGCTATATCGGTAGAATCATTCAGATCGATAAAGAGAAATAATCTTTCCTCTTGTTTTACCTGGTGGTATTTACCCAGCACCAGATTGTAAATGGCATCCCTCCCCAGTTTCCGGTGCAGTTCGTCCAGAAAATTGGAGAACAGAGATACGGCGAGGGCGATGGCCAGGAATTCAAATAATTTACGGGTGGCAAAAAAATCATAAAGACTATGCGGAAATATCGTTTCATAAGTATCCACATTCAGCCAGATCACCAGTAACATGATAAAAAAGAAAAGCATCATGAACCAAACCACCACCCGGAAAGTGCGATACACGAGGTAGATCCAGAAACTGTTCCGCCGATGCCTTCTCCGGAATTCCTGCGACTGTGTTTCAAAGAATGCAATAGCAAAACCTACCGGCACACTTGCAATCAGAGATGTGGACAGTGCAATCCAGTTGAATCCGTAACGGGCAAAGGCATACACTGCAAACAACAGCACCGAGAGATAGATGATATAAATATTATTCGGGGAAATCACCTTCCAGGGTCTTAACATATCAAAGCCGGCCTGGCTACGCCCCGAGGCTGATCCTGCCAGACTCCCCCAATCTGCTACCCGACCCTGTTCCTGCTGTTCCATACAAGTGTTTGTATAAGAAATATAAATAATCCTTCGCTAAATTAAAACAAGATTCAAAATTATTGGCAACACAATTATGATCGACTATCTTTGCCATCCAATGCAAAATTTTAACCATACACATCATCATTTCCTGCACTCCCGGGTGTAAGCCAACTGATGGTATGTATCAACATAATAAAGGGCTTACTACGGTAAGCCCTTTTAATTTTTAATCAATCGCAGCTATGCAGGAAACACTCAGAATTGCCGTTCAGAAATCAGGCCGCCTCTATGAAGGCTCCATGAAACTGCTCAAGGAATGTGGTGTGGAAGTAAGTAATGGGAATAACCAGCTAAGGGTACAGGCAGCCAATTTTCCATTGGAAGTCTTTTTCCTTCGCGACGATGATATCCCCGAATATGTACAGGATGCCGTTGCCGATATCGGGTTTGTAGGTGAAAACGTACTGGTTGAATCCGGCAAACAAGCCGATGTGGTGGAGAAACTGGGATTTGGCAAATGCCGTTTGTCTATTGCTGTTCCAAAAAACGGGAACATTACTAATATCCAATCATTGAACGGCAAACGCATTGCGACCAGCTACCCAACTATTCTGCGGGGTTTTCTGAACAGGAATCAAATCAGCGCTTCTATCCATGAAATCAGCGGCTCCGTGGAAATTGCGCCACGTATCGGATTGGCTGATGCCATCTGCGATCTGGTGAGTTCAGGCAGTACTTTATTTACGAATGAGCTGAAAGAAATTGAAACCATCCTTTCATCAGAAGCAGTCATGATCAGTCACCAGCAACTCAGTGCCGGTAAAAGACTGATCCTGGAAAGCCTTCTCTTCCGTATCCGCTCCGTTAAAAAAGCAAAGAACAATAAGTATGTCCTGCTCAATGCACCCAACGAAAAACTGGAGGATATTTTTGCGCTGCTTCCGGGTATCAAGAGCCCCACAGTTTTGCCACTGGCCGCTTCCGGTTGGAGTTCTGTACACTCTGTGATTAGTGAAGATGATTTCTGGAGCCGTATCGAAAGTTTAAAAGCAGCCGGTGCAGAAGGGATCCTCATCATCCCAATTGAAAAAATGATTGCCTGATCAAGGAAATAAATCACTATGAAAATTATCAAGTATCCCGATCAGCAGGAATGGACAAAACTGGCCGGAAGACCGGTGCAGGATCATTATTCCCTGCTAAAGCCGGTACAGAAAATACTGGATAAAGTAAAAGCAAAGGGCGATAAAGCCGTGATGAAATACACCTATCAGTTTGATGGTGTAGCAATCAAAACACTTTCAATCGGACCTGCTGAAATAAAGGAAGCCAGCAACCAATTGAGCACTGAATTAAAATCAGCCATTGCTGTTGCTGCCGCGAATATTGAAAAATTCCATGCTGCTCAGATTCATCCGGTTGAAAAAATATCAACGATGCCGGGGATTGACTGCTGGCGTCAGTCAAGCGCTATTGAAAAAGTAGGGCTTTATATACCTGGTGGCAGTGCCCCGCTTTTTTCTACTGTATTGATGCTTGCCATCCCTGCTAAACTGGCGGGTTGCAGGGAACTGATTCTTTGCAGTCCACCTGATAAAAACGGGAATATCCACCCTGCTATTTTATATACAGCTGCATTATGTGGCGTTTCAAAAATATTTAAAGCCGGTGGCGTGCAGGCCATTGCAGCCATGGCTTACGGAACCGATTCCATTCCGAAAGTTTTTAAAATTTTCGGACCCGGTAACCAGTATGTTACTCTGGCGAAACAACTGGTACAGCAGGATGGCCTGGCAATTGATATGCCAGCAGGCCCTTCTGAAGTATTGGTGATAGCTGATGATACAGCCAACCCCGCTTTTGTATCAGCCGATCTCTTATCACAGGCAGAACATGGTCCCGATTCACAGGCCGTATTAGTTACGACCAGTGAAAAAATAGCGGAGCAGGTAAGTACCGCCCTGCAGGAACAACTGGCCTTGTTACCCAGAAAAAATATCGCTACCAGGGCCCTGAAAGAAAGCAGGATCCTGCTACTGAAAAACCTGGAAGAAGCGATGGCTTTTTCGAATTTGTATGCACCGGAACACCTGATTCTCTGTACAGACAATGCTTTGGCTTTATCAGCATCCGTCACCGCTGCGGGCTCTGTGTTTATTGGAAATTATAGTCCTGAAAGCGCCGGCGATTATGCCAGCGGTACCAACCACACCCTGCCCACCAATGGCTTCGCTGCAATGTACAGCGGTGTGTCGGTTGACAGCTTCGTTAAAAAAATCAGCTTTCAGCAAATCAGCCGGGAAGGTTTACAAAATATTGGTAGCGCAATTATGGAAATGGCTGCCGCTGAAGGTTTGGAAGCTCATAAAAATGCCGTATCCATTCGCTTAAAAGAAAATATATGAGTTTTGATATTAATGATATCGTCCGACCCAATATCCGGAAAATGACCCCCTACTCTTCTGCACGGCATGAATTCAGCGGAGAAGCCAGTATTTTCCTGGATGCCAATGAAAATGCATTTGGCTCGCCATTGGCAGCGAATGTGAACCGGTACCCTGATCCGCTTCAGCTGGCTTTGAAAGAAAAAATCAGCAGCATCAAGGGTGTACCTCCGGGAAATATTTTTATTGGTAATGGCAGTGATGAAGCCATTGATCTGCTCTTCCGGATTTTTTGTGAACCGGGAAAAGACAATGTAATTCTTTATCCGCCCACTTATGGCATGTATGAAGTTTGTGCAGAACTGAATAACGTGGAAGTAAGAAAGATTCCACTGCTAGACAATTTCCAGCTGAACCTCGACAGTACAGCTGCTTTGATTGATGATAATACCAGGCTGATCTTTGTCTGCTCCCCCAATAATCCAACCGGCAACAGTATTGATAAAACAGATATTGAAACCCTGCTGAATAATTTCAACGGATTGGTAGTGGTGGATGAGGCCTATATTAATTATGCCCGCCAAAAAACGATGATCCCGGAACTGACCGAGTATCCCAACCTGGTGATCCTGCAAACGCTTTCCAAAGCATGGGGGCTGGCGGGATTGCGAATCGGAATGGCTTTTGCCGGGGAACCGTTAATTGCTTTACTTAATAAAGTCAAATACCCGTATAATATCAGTACGGCCACACAACAACTGGCAATCGAAGCACTGAATAATATTTCCAGTGTAAACAATTGGACCAAATCCGCCGTAGAGCAACGGGAATGGATGGCGGAGCAATTGTGTCAACTCCCCTTTACCCAAAAAGTATACCCTTCTGATGCTAATTTCCTGCTGGTGAAAATGGAAAACGCCAGAAAAATCTATGAATACCTGGCTGGAAAAGGTATTATCGTCAGGGATCGTTCCAAAGTAATTTTATGCGAGGATTGTCTGCGCATTACCATTGGCACCGCAGATGAAAACAAACAATTACTGGCTGCACTCAAAATATATGAAGCATGAAAAAAATATTATTCATTGACCGGGATGGTACCCTGATACGTGAAGCACCACCCAGTTATCAGATTGATTCATTTGAAAAACTGGAATTTTATCCCGGCATGTTCAGTTGGATGAAAAAAATTGCCGGTGAACTGGATTATGAACTGGTAATGGTCACCAACCAGGATGGATTGGGTAGCCCCTCCTTTCCGGAAGAAAATTTCCGGCCCGTACATGAATTTGTGATGAAAGCACTGGAGAATGAAAGCATTCATTTTTCAGCAGTGCTGATTGACCGCAGTTTACCGGCCGACAATGCCCCAACCCGTAAACCGGGTACCGGCATGTTAACCGCCTATCTCAACAATCCTGCTTATGATCTGGCCAATTCCTATGTAATTGGCGATCGGATCACCGATGTACAACTGGCCAAAAACCTGGGTTGTAAAGCAATCTGGATGAACCTGGATGCTACATTGGGAGCAGCCGAAACCAGTGATTCCTCCAATACACTCCGGGAAGTAGTGGCGCTGGAAACCACCAACTGGCAATTGATTTATGAATTTCTGAGGCTGGAACAAAGAAGAATCATTCATGAACGAAACAGTAATGAAACAAAAATCCGAATAGAGATAGACCTTGATGGAAAAGGCGATATGCAGATAAAAACCGGTCTTCATTTTTTTGATCATATGCTGGAGCAACTCAGCAAACACAGCGGGGTGGATATCCGCCTCGAAACAAAAGGCGATCTCCATATTGACGAACACCATACCATTGAGGATACCGCGATTGCGCTAGGTGAGGCATTTTTGAAAGCCCTGGGAGACAAAAAAGGCATTGCACGTTATGGCTTTTCCCTGCCAATGGATGATTGCCTGGCACAAGTGGCACTGGATTTTGGCGGCAGGGCCTGGCTGGTATGGGACACTTCATTTAAAAGGGAAAAAGTAGGTGATATGCCCACGGAAATGTTCTATCATTTCTTTAAATCCTTTTCAGATGCGGCCCGTTGCAATCTTCATATCAGGGCTGAAGGAGACAATGAGCATCATAAAATTGAAAGCATATTCAAAGCCCTGGCCAAATCCATCCGGCAGGCTGTAAAAAGAGACCCCGATCATATGCAATTACCCAGCACAAAAGGAATGCTCTAATGAATCTGGCGATTATTAAATACAATGCAGGCAATATTCAGTCGGTGCTCTTTGCACTGGAAAGATTGGGCGTGAGTGCTTCCGTTACCGATGATCCTGCCCAGATCAGTGCAGCCGATAAAGTCATTTTCCCGGGTGTGGGTGAAGCCAGCACGGCGATGCAATTCCTGAGGGAAAAAGGAATGGACCAGTTGATCCCTTCTCTGACACAACCGGTGCTGGGGATTTGTCTGGGGATGCAATTACTATGCGATTACTCTGCGGAAAATGATACGCATTGCCTGGGCGTCTTTGATAATGTGAAAGTTACCCGGTTCAATCCTGCAATCAGCAGCATTAAAGTGCCGCAGATTGGCTGGAACAAAATCGCTTCACTACAGGGCCCTTTGTTCGATGGTATTGAAGAAGGAGCCTATTGTTATTATGTACATGGATATTATGCCGGTATCAGTCCTTATACAATTGCCTGCACCCACTATGACCTCATGTACAGTGCTGCCTTGCAAAAAAATAATTTTTATGGTGTGCAGTTCCACCCGGAAAAAAGCGCTGCCACCGGTGAACATATTTTAAAAAATTTTTTAACCTTATGAACTCAAGTATTTTATTACCGGAACGACCGGTACCATCTTCTGCCCCTGTGCCGATTCATGAAAAAAACGAAGCATTTATCATACCTGCCATTGATATCATTGAAGGGAAATGTGTGCGACTGACCCGTGGAGATTATTCCCTTCAGAAAGTGTACAATGAAGATCCGCTGGAAGTAGCCCTTCAGTTTGAGCAGGCCGGGTTAAAGCGTTTGCACCTGGTAGACCTGGATGGTGCCAGGGAGGGAGCAGTTAAAAACTGGAAAGTGCTGGAAAAAATTGCAGGCAAAACAAAACTGCTGATCGATTTCAGCGGGGGCATCAGCAGCATCAAAAGTGTTGACATCTGTTTTAATTCGGGAGCCAGCTGGGCAGCGGTTGGCAGTATCGCCGTTAAAGATGAAACCGCTTTTACAGGATGGCTCCTGGCTTATGGTCCGGAGAAATTCATGATTGGAGCGGATGTAAAAGATGAACAGATCGCTATCAGGGGTTGGACAGAAACCGTTCCCCTCTCGGTATTTGATTTGATCGCCCAATATAAAACAAAGGGGGTGCAGCAGTTCTTTTGTACGGATGTAAACAAAGATGGTCTTTTAGAAGGCCCTGCGATTGACTTATATAAAAAAATCATGAATCAGCATCCATCTGTTGATCTCATTGCCAGTGGCGGCATCAGCAGCCTGAAAGACCTGGAAGATCTCAGGGAAGCTGGTTGTTATGGAGCCATCGTAGGTAAAGCCATTTATGAAAACAGAATATCACTGAAAGAACTGACAAAGTTTTTATAGCATGTTAACAAAAAGGATCATCCCCTGTCTGGATATCTGTGATGGCCGTACCGTCAAGGGTACCAATTTTCTGCAATTGAGAGATGCAGGAGATCCTGTTGAACTGGCCATGCGTTATTGCGAAGAAGGTGCGGATGAACTGGTCTTCCTGGATATTACTGCCACTACGGAAAAAAGAAAGACATTGGCAAAGTTGGTGAGGGAAATTGCCACTCATATTAATATCCCTTTTACTGTTGGAGGGGGTATCAATACTGTAGAGGACGTGCATTTATTGCTCGAGAATGGAGCTGATAAAATTTCTGTCAATAGTGCGGCTGTAAAGAACCCCTCCCTCATTGACCAGTTGTCGAAAAACTTTGGCAGCCAGTGTGTGGTGGTGGCAATTGATATCAAAACAATCGAAGGGCAATGGAAGGTAGTTACCTATGGCGGGCGCCATCCTACGCCGCTGGAAGCCACTGCATGGGCCCGGGAAATAACTTCCCGCGGTGCCGGAGAAATTCTGCTCACTTCGATGGAGCATGATGGAACCAAAAATGGTTTTGCCTTGGGCATCACGGGCGAGATTGCGTCATTGGTTCCTATACCGGTGATTGCCTCTGGTGGCGCAGGCACCATGGCCCATTTTGATGCGGTATTCCGGGAAGCAGGGGCTGATGCAGCCCTGGCGGCCAGTATTTTTCATTTCAGGGAAATTCCAATCCCTGATTTAAAACGATATTTACAGGAACTTCAAATTCCGGTTCGTTTATGATTGTCATCCTCTTTGTTGCATTGGCCATTGTGTACTACCTGGTACAGTATATGGATAAACGAAGAAGAGACCGGAATGAAGAAATGCAGGAAAGAAGAAAGAATTCTTATATCAAATTGCTGGATGCGCTCAAAGAGAATCCGGCTGATAAGGCAACACTAAATAAAAAAGATGATGAAACCTGATTTTTCAAAATACAGTGATTTGCTGGTCCCGGCCATCATTCAGGATGAGCTAACCGACCGGGTGCTGATGCTCGGATATATGAATGAAAAAGCCCTGCAGCAAACCGAAGAAACGGGTAAAGTAACTTTCTATAGTCGCAGTAAACAAAGACTTTGGACCAAGGGAGAAAGTTCGGGGAATTATCTGCACCTGAAATCAATCCTGATGGATTGTGATGCGGATTGTCTGTTGATCAAAGCGCGTCCTGCAGGTCCGGTTTGTCACAGTGGTAGTGATACCTGCTTTAACGAGACCAATCCCGGCTTTAATCTGGCAAAACTGGAATCAATCATCAAAGAAAGAAAGGATCAGCCGGCTGCAGCATCCTATACTTCTTCCCTGTTTGCCAAAGGCATCAATAAAATTGCACAGAAAGTAGGCGAAGAAGCTGTTGAACTGGTGATTGAAAGCAAAGACAACGACAGGGAAAAATTTCTGGGTGAAGCTGCTGATCTGCTTTTCCATTATCTTGTATTATTACAGGCAAAAGGATCCCGCCTGGATGAAGTTGTAAAAACCCTGGCCACCAGACACAAATAAAATGATCCGGCTTTATACTGAATGGCTGGTATTTTATTACGATCAGTAAAACCTTTTAAGGATGACGATCACCAGACTATTCAAAGATTTTTTTGACAGCGAAAAAGCCGGAGGTCTGGTATTAATCGCATGTACCATTTTATCCTTATTGATTGCGAACTCTGGTTTTAGTACTGAATATCAGAATTTCTGGCATTTACAGGTGGCGGGGCATAGTATAACGCATTGGGTCAATGATGGACTGATGAGTATATTCTTTTTACTCATCGGCCTGGAACTGGAGAGGGAGATATATAAAGGAGAGCTCTCCAATCTAAAGGATGCTTTATTGCCAATATTTGGCGCTTTAGGAGGCATTCTGATTCCTGCCGGTCTGTTTATGCTTTTTAATTATGGTACCGCTACTCAATCCGGAGCCGGCATTCCGATGGCTACAGATATTGCTTTTGCATTGGGTATATTATCCCTGCTTGGCAATCGTGTTCCTCTTTCTCTGAAAGTATTTTTGACAGCTCTGGCAGTGATCGATGACCTGGGGGCTATTTTAATCATTGCCGTTTTTTATACAAAGGCCATTATCTGGACTAAATTGATGATTGCCTTAGGCATTTTCGCCTTGCTTTTAATTTTCAATCGGTTAAAAATAAGGAACCTGATTCCATATATACTGGGTGGAGTAGTCATGTGGTATTTCATGTTACAATCCGGGGTACATGCTACCATTACCGGTGTGTTGCTGGCTTTTGCTGTGCCTTTTGGAAATGGTGACAATAAATCAAGCTCTTATATACTGCAGCACTTTTTACACAAGCCTGTTGCCTTCATTATCTTACCTGTTTTTGCTTTAGCCAATACTGCGATTAGTTTAAGCGGAGACCTTGGTCATATATTTACGCAAAATTATAGTATAGGAATTGCAGCAGGTCTGATAGCCGGGAAGCCCCTCGGGATATTTTTATTAACGCTCCTGGCTGTAAAAATTGGTCTCTGTAAGCTTCCTTCAGATCTCAACTGGAAAATAATTGCCGGTGTTGGCTTTTTAGGAGGAATCGGTTTTACCATGTCGATATTTATTACACTACTGGCTTTTGACAGTGATACAATTATCAATCATGCTAAACTGATCATCCTGGTGTCATCAGTTCTAGCCGGGTTTATTGGTTTTATACTGCTTAGAAATACATTGAAGAAAGTATCAGGACCTGTTAGCCAGGATTGAATTTCATTTATCCATCTGGCTAACAGGTCCTGTAAGAGTTTTCAAAAAATTATTATCACTTCTAACTAACGTCGCTAAGAATATTTTCTATTTTTCTATCAGCACCTGCTGTGAAAACCGCATCAGTTGCCCCTGCAGGTGAAGGGTATAATAACCGGTGGCAATTTGAATGGGCAATTTGATTAGAACAGCGCCATTTGCAGTCATATCAATTTTTCCTTCACTGACCTGCTGTCCGGTATTATTAAACAATTTGTATTCATAACTGCCTGCCGGTGCCGAGCGATTCAGTAATGTTATTGCTGTTTTGGCGGGGTTCATCACTGTAATTGCCGTGCCAAAAGATTGTTTGTCGGACAGCGCAATTACTCTCGAATAAGTGAAGCTGCCATCATTGTCAATATTCTTTAAACGGTAATAAAGAACCCCGTTAAAAGCAAAGGGATCATCTTTGCTGTATATCTCACGGATGCCTCTGTTTCTGGCACTGGTATTACCTACGGGGATAAACAGATTACCATCCAAACTTCTTTCCAATGAAAAATGACTCATGTCCTGTTCGTTTTCAGACACCCAGTGCAGGTAAGAAACTCCCCCCTTTCTCCAACCGGTAAAGGATACCAGTTTCAAAGGAATCGGGAAACTGGTGTAAGCCAGTGTAAGCGGACTGAATGTGCTGATGGCATTGGAAGTTACAGAACCGGTAGTAGCCACACTACCAATGGCAGTTCCTCCGGCATCGGTCCAGTTTCCACCGGTATAATGACCTGCACGTATTTCTGACAGAAGGATATTATCCATCGGGATTTTTGTATGGTCCCATGTGAGTGTGACCCTGGCATTCCCTCCGGATATTTTATCCAGTTGCCAGTATTCTGCTGCCCGAACCTTTACAATGGGAGATTGTAAGTTATAAATATTGGGGGTAGTCGCGTAATAGTGGCAATTAAATTCAGCAGTAACACTGAGTGAGGAAATAGCAATGGTTCGCAAAAAGCTATTGTCACCAACCGGAAAGGTAAAATCATCAGACCCGATTTTTTTAACCCACCCTGTTACATGTCGACTGTCAGTAGCTCCGCTATTGGTGGCACCACTTTCGTAGATCAGGTAATTGGGAGTAACTGAACTACTGATCAGTCCGTTGACAAAATTGTGATTACCCCCTACACTCAGGTCATTATTGAGGGTAATCCCGGATGAATTATCGGTTACGAGATGATAGGTTTTCATGGTGGCCGAACCTGTCAGCTGTTGGGCAGCTGAACCATCAATATACAAGGTGCCCGCACCTGTAGCCATGGCAACCTGGTGATTCGTAACATCAGCTTTGAGATAAATGCTACCATTATTCACCAGTGTGGCCGTACTGCTATTGGTAAAAGGCAGGCTGCTGGATAAACCGGCGCCGCTATGTACCTGCAGGTTTCCCTGATTCGTTAACCCTTGTGCTAACAGTCGCTGCTGCAATAAGGAAATCAAAGAAAGGAAGAGCAGGAAAAACAGATTTTTTTTCATCAGCTTTGTTTTGTGTTCATCACTTGGTATTGGTCAGCCAGAGCACATCCTGGAAGTTAACGGTATCACCGCTACTGGAGGATGTACAGAATATTTCAAAATAGTCGCCAGGTGCAATATCTGTGACATACACTACCGTTGAAAACTGGAAAGGCTGATTACTGGCAGTTATGCGGAGGGTTGTTTCTCCGTAACGGGTTCCTGTACTACCATTTTTCACAATACCCACTGAAATAGTTCGATTCGCATTATTACAGGAAAGGTTCCCCGAAATAATCATCCAGCCATTTCTACGGTTGGTGGGCTGATAAGTAATCCGGTTATTGGCGACCGTCCACTTGGTGGTAGAAGTGGTAGTATTAGTCCAGTTCCCTTTATACCAGGTATTAGAGGTTGTAACAGTTGTATTAGTTCCATTGTTCAGCACATTAATTGTACTGCTGGGGTTGGCATCTCCTACCCCGGCATTACTTTCCATGATCACATTGGCATCTCTTCCGTCAGACCTTGTAAAATCAAATCCTTCAATATATTTTCCGGTATTGTTCCAGGAGTTTCCGGTAATAGATATACTGGAATAAGATGTAAAATTTGAGGGCTGGTAATAAATAGCTGTATCACCACTATTAGCATTATAATAGCCACCTGATGCCAACTGTATAGTAGCACTGGTTCCCTTGCTGAGGTTGACCCCATAATTACAACCGATAAAATCAGTTTCCGCCACTTTTACAATTACCCCGCTAACGGCCCCATGCACCAAAATACCGCTGCCTCTTGAATTGGAAATATCACACTCAAAAACCCATAACTCTGCATCTGTTGAATCAAGAATCGTATTGTAAAATCCGTCAAAAGAACAGTCTTTTACTTCATTATAAGTACCGCTTCCCAATAAACGAATGGCGTCCTCCCCGGCCAGGGTTCCGTAACTGGCCAGGCTAGTTGCATCAAAGGTCAGCATCTTAAAATAAACTTCAGACAGGCAGCGAAACATCGGTTTGCCGGTGAGTCCGGTAGCCGCCTGAACAGTAGTTGTGCCATAAGACAAACCCTGAAAGGTAATTGCGTAGGGCAAATCAATTACTACTGTTGAAGAAATTTCAACAGTTTCATCTGCCAGCCTGATCACGGTCGGGCCGGTCATGTGTAAATCAAGGAAGGCGATCACTTCATCCACTGTTGCCCAGCTGCTGCTTTCATCTACATCCAGGATATGATCTTCCTGTGTATTACTTCCATGTTTAACGACCCAGTTACCACCATAAGCAATAAAGGATTTGCCCACGAATCGGGTAAGGGTTGTATTCGCCATACCATCAACTGTGGCGCCACCGTTACCTTCTACGGTTATCAGGTCAGTGTAAGTGCCGTAATTTTTAATGGTAATTTGCAAGCCATTGTCTGCATTGGTCACTACCGGTAAAGTAAGGGTGATATCATTACTGGCCAGGATAAAGGTTTCATTTTTTAAAATCGTTGCATCGGCCGATTTGGCCACCAGGTTATGGTATCCATTATCCAGTTTTTTCCATTCAGAACCTGTCCAGTAGTAGAATCCTACAGGAAGCGAACCTGATCCGTTGAAGACGGTCATACCAGCAGGTACCGTACCTGTCAACGGTGAAACACTACTTAAACTTGTAAGTGTGACACGGGGAGGCAGAAACCCTTTATTGGTGGTTTCCATTTCCAGTAAAGAATTCACATCAATGGTCCCGGGATTATCACCAATCTTAACCTGCGCATTGGAGTAAAAGACATGCAGCAGACAAGCTGCCATTAAAAGGTACTTCATAACTTGGATTTTGGATTTTACTTGAAATATCGACAAGAACTTTATTTTAATTTGCTATTCAAATTGTTTCATCAGTTTATTTTCAGAAATCATTATTAATATATAACCGGTCATAAGGACAAGCTCTTATTCTTTTTTTTACCGCTTAACCGGAATTCATAATTAAGCCCTGCCATTACAGTCTGACCTTTTCCAAAAGGGCGAAACAGATAAACCGGAAATGAAAAATCTCCCGCATTCAGCCCGACGACGATACCGGGTTCAAAATCCCCAACAGCAGCCTGCAGTGTATATTGAAAAGCAAGCCCTGCATAAATCCGTTCAGACAGGTCGTAACCTGCTTCTGACCAATTGAAATAAAACCCTTCCTGATCACTAACAAGTGCATGACTGTATTGCATCTGGGATGAAAAATAAAAACGACCTGAACTGATTTCTGTATTCAGCCCAATTGAAAGCCCCTGAAAATTACCAGCGGAATATCCCAGCATGGGTGTCAGGGTTCCGGAAACTTTATTCCGGTTAAGTTTGAAGGACTTACCTGCAAAAATTGAAAATGTACCTGCGTCCTCATAATTGTAACGCAATTCAGCATAATATCCTTTTGCGGAAGAATAATGTAACATCGGTATCCATAAATAAGATCGCTCCTCTCCCAGCTGGTGATAGTTCTCCATACCACTCCTGGCCTGGGCCGGCACTTGCACAGCAATCAAAACTGCTGCCAAAATACTAAGAAGCCTTTTTTTGTTCTTTGCCAAAGCTTTTTCTTTTTTCAAGTACGTTCACCTCTGCATTCGCCAAACGGCTCAGCAGGTGCAGATCTTTTTTAAATGGATTCCAGTAAAATATCAACCGGTCGATCGGTTTCCATAGTATGACCCAACTGAATACATCAAGGGTATTATGCAAGGCGCCCGAGAGTCTTTCCTCGAAAAGCCCGGTTGCATAGCTCAGTAAACCCTGGAATAGCAGCACGGTAACCAGGCTGGCAATCAGTAGCCGGAAAGTGCGTTGGCGGAACTTGGAAAATTCCATTTCCTTTAATTGCTTCTTGAGATTAAAATGATTCCGGATAGCCTGTGTAACCGGGGCAATAAAGCGTTTATCTGCATGATCCAGACAAATCACCTGGTACCTGATCACGGTTTCCCGGCTGGAAGTAAGAAGGGAGTTAAAAATGTATTGCTCAAACTCATGTCCAAGCTGGCGCTTGTATAATGGAGCAGGATCATGATGATTAAAATAATCATGAACTGTTTGTTCATCAAGCCTGATATAAATACATACTGTTTCGGCTACAGGCGTCTTCATAAGGTGGTTTTACAGGTTTGGATCAGGGTTAATTGAGGTAACCCTAATAGTAAACGGGATACTGGTACTTCAATTACACTTATTCGCTCTTATATTCATTGAATAAGGATTAATGCAGTTATTCCTAAGCATTAGTCCTTACACTTTTAAATCAGGCCGCTGCACCCGGGAGTTGAACTGTCCTGAACCAGAAACGCTCAATACTTTGCACGACTTCCAGGAATTTCCCAAAATCAATTGGTTTGGTGATAAAACAATTGGCCGATCGGTCATAACAGGCTTTGATATCCGCCGTGGAAGAAGAAGTCGTCAGCATCAGTACCGGAATCATCTTCAATAACTCATCAGACTTGATATGTTCCAGTAATTCGATTCCGTTCATTCCGGGCATATTAATATCGAGCAGGATCAGTTGCGGCGGCAGTGATTGCGAAAATTTTCCTTCCCTTCGGAGATAGGTCAGCGCTTCGGCACCGTCGCGAACCACATCGATCCTGGTACCTGCCTTCAATTCACTGAATGCTTCCAGCGTTAGCAGAATATCCCCTTCATTATCTTCTACCAGCAATATTCTTATTTCATTCATAGGTGTCGGGTTGGCTTTTGCAAATCATTACTTATGACCGGATTGACTGATTATCTCATCATTTTATCATAAGGCACAAACGATACATAAAATGCTTCAATTTCATGCATTACTTTGGTGTATTTGTCATAATCGATGGGCTTGGTGATATACCAGTTCACCTGTTTCTCATAACACTCGCTGATATCCGCATCTTTATCCGAGCTGGTCAGCATCACCACCGGTATTTCTCTCAGCTCCTCATCCAGTTTGATGATCTCGAGCAGATCCTTTCCGTTAATACCTGGCAGATGAATATCCATCAGGATGAGTTGCGGCAATGAGACATCCTTGTACCTTCCCTCTCTGCGCAGAAAGCGAAGTGCCTCTTCTCCGTCTTTTACAACAGATATGCGATTCTCCAGCTGCATATCTTTAAATGCTTCGGTGGTGAGAATAATATCTCCTTCATTATCCTCTACCAGTAAAATATGTACTACATCCATGGTTAACACGATTTAGATGATTGATTCAATTCAGGTATAGTCAAAATAAATGATGATCCTTTTCCAGGGGTGGATACTGCCCTGATCTCCCAACCATGCAATTCACAAATTCTTTTGCATAAAGCCAGCCCGATTCCAGTGCCTTCAAAACGTCCATCCTCCGGGTGCAGTTTGCGGAAAACTTCAAAAATACTCTCACTGTAAGCGGGATCAAATCCAATTCCCTGATCAGTAACAATAACCTCCCAGCCATGCGCATTACCGCTTGATGAAACTGAGATATCGGGTGTTTTACCGGCACTGAATTTGACTGCATTTGCCAACAATTCTTCAAAAAGCAGGTTCATTTGATTTCTTCTGCCGTTTACAAGCGGCAAGTCGCCCACCTGCCATTTTACGTGTGCAGATTCGCCTTTTGCCTCATTCTTACTGATCAGGTCTGCTATCAATTGACCGAGATCGATTTCAACCATCGGACTATTATCATTGTAAAGAGAAGCATGCAATTGCAGTGCCTTTATTAAATTTTTCATCTTTTCAGCGCCCTTTACAGCGAAACCGATATACTGTATGGCTTTTTCATCCAATTGCTGACTGTACCGGCCAGACAACAGATCAAGAAACCCTGTAATCATCCTTAAAGGTGACTGCAGGTCATGCGCCACCACTGAAGTAAAACGGCTGGCATTTTCTTTAACGGCCTTTAACTCTTCCTGTAAAAGATGCAGCTCTTTTTCAGTAACGGATCGTACAGCATTCCGTTGATTCCCAGTTTGAATATTTTGAAGAATTGTATTCATGAATTTATTTTATCAGGCCCTGATCAGATCCATTTTGACCGGTTTGATTAATTCTGCCGCTTTTTTTAATGTGAAATAAAATGTTGTTCCCAGTCCCGGTATTGATTCCATCCAGATTTTCCCGCCGTGCATTTCAACAATTTTTTTGCAGGTAACCAGTCCCAAACCCGTTCCGGGATATTCTTCTCTCCGGTGCAGACGCTGGAAAGCATTAAATAATTTATGCTGATCGTTTTCTGCTACCCCGATCCCGTTATCCCTGACACTAAACAGCCAATGGTCACCACTCTCTTCCACCATTACGGTAACTTCCGGAGGGCAGTCTTTACGACAGAACTTGATTCCATTACTCACCAGATTCAGGAACAACCGGTACAAGGCAGATTGTGCCCCCTCTACTACCGGCATTGAATTGGAGATATACAAAGCTGCATCCGCTTTGTCCATGACAATCTCCATATCCTGATGCACCAGATCCAGTACATGATTCAGATCCACGGGTTCATAATTAGCTGATTTATTACCTGAACGGGAATATTCCAGCAGGTCCCTGATCAGGATACTCATCCGGTCAGCACCATCCTTGGCCCGAAGGATATATGATTTACCCTGCTCATCAATCTGGTGACCATATTTTTTATCAAATAATCCAAGGAAACCACTTACCATCCGTATAGGTTCCTGCAAATCGTGGGCGGTGATATTGGCAAACTGATCCAGGTTCTGGTTCAGTTGCAGGATCTCCTGCTCATCGGCTTTTCGTCTGGTAATATTCTCCAGGGTTCCTTCAAAATAGCCCGCATTGTCAACTTCCACATACCTGATATTGGCGCTAACCCAGATGGTTTCCCGGTTCCGGGTCACAACCTGGATCTCGTAATCCTCCACATGTCCGTACAAGCGGATCAGTTCGGACATGGTCTCTCTTTCTTCTGCTACCGCATACAATTGTTCACCAATATTGGAGACCATCATCATCATTTGTTCCGGGGAATCATACCCGAATATGGCTGCCATTGAAGGGTTGACCATGACAAATTTTCCTTCCGGTGTACTTTGATATATACCATCTGCCGCGTGGTCTACGATATCCTCAAATTTTCTTCTTGCCTGTTGCAGGGCTTCTGCATCTCTTTTCCGGTCAGAGATATCCTGGGTGATCCCAAACATACCCGAAGGCTTTCCGGTTTTTTCATCAAACAAAATCGTTCCCTGTTCAAAAACAAACAAACAGCTGCCATCAGCTCTTGTTATCTGATGTTCCAATGAAAATTCAGCAATTCCATCAATGGTATCATTGATCAGTCTTTTGGTACGGTGTTGTTCAATGGGATCCAGAAACAGCAGGTATTGGTCATAGGAAGGCTGAAACAGTTTTGGATCCACCCCAAAAATCCGGTACTGTTCCCTGCTCCATTTGAGATGGCCTGTCTGGAAATTCCATTCCCAGCTTCCGATCTTTCCAATCTGTTGTGCCTGTTTGAATTTCAAGTGATTCAGGATCATTTTTTTCTGCGCTTTCCGGAATGTTTTAGCCGCAACGAGCATCAGCGCTACGAATACAAATAACAATAAGAATAAACCGGCCACATTCCTGTTGCCTTTTTCGTTGATGTCAATGGTGATGCCCCGGAGATGGTCCTGAAAGGTATTTTTTAATGCAGCCAGATCCAATGATACTCTGTTGAGTAAATCTCTTTTGCCAGGCTGCTGCATAAAGGCGACCGCTGCTGCAGTTCCTTCATTCCTGAATAAAGTGATCCCACTGTCTAAGGAAGAGAGCCTGGTCTTTACCAGTCCGTCGATACGGGTAATATTGATCAGGTCATTCTGATGAACAGCATTTTTCTTCAAGGCGGACAGGTTCTGAAGGCAACCCGTTTTGATTCTGTAAAAATCACGGAGATAAGTCACATCCCCTGTCAATTGAAAACCACGCTTCGCGGATTCCAGTTGCAGGAGGTTATTGATAAGTGAGTCTGCCTGTATCAGGTTATTTTCAATCACCAGGATTTTATTCTGCAATTTCACCTGCTTTCTGAAATTGGTGAACAGAATGGCAAAGCTGCCCAGGACGATTACCAGGGAAACATATAAAAACAGGTATACTTTGTTTTTATAATTTTTCATACCCCTGATTTTTGAATTTAGGAATGGTAAACCAAAAACGACTGCCGCCTGCTGTTCCGGCATCCACTCCGATCCTTCCCTGGTGAATACGAACTATTTTTTTACAAATGGCAAGGCCCAAACCCGTACCACTGTACACTTCTTTTGAATGCAACTTTTGAAACAGGTCAAAAATCTTTTCCCGGTGATCGGGATTGATCCCGATCCCGTTATCAGTTATAGATATACAATACTGGCTTTCTTCTTCTTTACTGCTGATCAGGATTTGCAAAGGATGTTCAGACCGGTATTTCAGTGCATTGCAAACCAGGCGTTCCATTAATTGCGTGATCAGGTGGCTGTCGCAATATAAAACCGGAAGGGATTGATATTCTAAGGTTGCGCCTGCTTCCTGCAATTGCCGGTTGTAGCTTTGATGCACAGCTGCAGCAATAGATTGCAGGCTGGTAAATCTGAAACTATCCTGGCTGCCGTTTACTTTCGCATACTCCAGCAGGTCCAATATCAGTTTCTTCATACGGGCTGAGCCGTCTACAATGTAGTTGATATATTTTCTGGATTGTTCATCCTGATGTTCATCGAATTTTTTTTCAAGTAATTGTACAAAACTGCTGATCCTCCTCAAGGGCTCCTGTAAATCATGTGAGGCGGCAAACACTATTTTTTCCAGCTCCTCTCCGGCTGCTGCTTTTTCCATTTTACAGGCAGCCAGCATTTCAGACAATTGCCTGGCTTTTTCTTCTGCCTGCTTTTGCATGCTGATGTCAGAAAAAAGGCAGATCATTTCACCCACACTATCCCGATCCGATTGATAGGGACGAACGGTCATTCTCAGCCAGATCAATTCACCTTCCAGATTGTCAAAAACAAGTTCTGTTTCAAATGGAATCCTTTTCTGAACCGACTGCTTCATTTGTGATGCGGCCTTCCTGTTCCCTGGAAACCGGCCAACTATCTGGTCAAGCTGCTTTGCCAGCAGTACCTCCTTTTTTCCACCCAGCAGCTGAAGGGCATCATCATTACATGAAATAACAATACCATCCGCATCAACAATCAGCAGGGCTACGCTCAGGCTGTTTAAAAAAGAAGCATCTTTTCGCAGGTATTCCCCTTGCATTGGATCATATGCAGGAGATGCAGTCATTGCAGGACTTTCTTATTATGAACAGAATGAAAAAACGGTAGGGAAACCGGGATATCAACTGCCAGTGCAGGTTGATTAAAAGCAGAGGTTGCATACGTGCATTGCTCCTGTCGGCAAGGACAGGTACACCGTTCAGGTATACGGTTCATCAGATAGTGGATTTAAAGTAACGGCAAATACTGGTTGAAGTATTTCCGCCATCTTATATGCAAGAACCGGAAAATCAGTGAATAAATTGGATAATGGGCCAGGGATTTTTGCGGAATAAGAGCAATTGCTTATTTAAAATAAATCAAAGCACTAAATTAAATGGCCGGGTATTCAAGCTTTCTCGCTGCTCCCGGTTTCAAAGGGCAGGCTTATTTCAAGTATACATCCTTCACCCGGTGCAGAGCGCAACTGGACATCACCATTATAATATTTTGCCCGGTTATGGATGTTAGCAATGCCGATTCCTTTGCTGGTTTGTTTGATATTAAAGCCTTTCCCGTCATCCCGAATAATGAGGTTGACCACCATATCCCTTCTTTGTAATAGAATGTCAACGTTACCGGCCTGGCTGTGCACAATAATATTTTTGAGTTGTTCCTGACAGATCCGGAACAGGGTAATCTGCATCCCGTAATCGAGCAGGTCGGTTTCCAGATCATGTGTGAAACGGATGTTCAGATTGGTAGTATAACAAAAATCATCCACCAGCTGCTGGATGCTTTTGATGAGGCCGATTTCCTGTAAGCTGGGTGTAACCAGTTCTTTGGATAATTTCCTGATTTCATCAATAGCCATCAGGAGATAGCCCACACTTTTTTCCTTGATTTGCCTTTCCTCATCCGTTCCCGGCGTCAGCATATCCACAAAAAGCTTGGTAGTGGATAATATCTGGTTGACATTATCATGCAATTCATGACCGATCCTGGTTCTTTCTTTTTCCTGTACACGAATCGCGGTTTCCGAAACTGTTTTCTGGAGATTCATTTTTTCCTGAATGAGCTCGCTTTCCAGTTTCCTCATCTCAGTAATATCGTGCAGGGATCCGATCATGCGGATGGGCAAACCATTTTCGTACACAACAAAACCTTTATCCAGCATATGTTTATAAGTGCCGTCCGCGCATTTAAATCTGTATTCTTCTTCCCATGACTGACGGCCGGCATCTGTTACTTCTTTTACCCGGTCGCTAACCCTGTTTCGGTCTTCGGGATGGATTCTTCTCAGCCACCAGGACAATCCACGGGTTTCTTCCTGCGGATAACCAATCATATCCATCAATGCATCATTACGGAAAATATAACCGGTTTGCATATCCCATTCCCAAATGGAGTCCGAGGCAGCCCTTGTCATCAAGAGGAGTCGCTCATTGGTTTCTCTCAGCTGCTTTTCAATGGTATATTTTTCAATCATGTTCACGGCCTGTCCGCCCAACATTTTTTTCCCCCCTGATCCTTCAAAAGGGAAAATAGATACATGGAAAATGAATTGCGTACCATCTACCCAACTCATTTTTTCGATCAGGGATACCGGCGAGCCGGTTGTTATTACCCTCGCATGTTTTTCATATAATGAAGCAAATACCTGTGCGGGTATTATTTCCTTTGTATTTTTCCCTTCCGCACTTAACGGATCAATCTGAAAATGATCGTAAAAAGCTTTGCTGGCCACCACCAGGTTGGCATCTTCATCCACCACCCAGGCAAGATTGGGGCTATTGTACATAAAGTCGATGAACAGTTTTTCCCTTTGCTGCAATTGTTCAGTCAGCATTTGCTCATTTGTAATATCTCTGATACTGGAAACAATGGCGCAAACTTTCTTTTTTTCATCATCCAGTAAAGGCTGCGACCTGAAATGAAACTGTCTGATATCCTTATTTTTCAGACAGACCCTCATTTCGCCTTCACATAATTTTCCGCTTGCCGCAGTTTTCATAAAAGGGGTATCATCAAAATCCAGCTGATTCCCGTTTATATCAGTGATTGTCCACTCTTTGTTCCATTTACTTCTGATGTCACTGATTTCATATATTTTTTCGAGTGTGGTTCCAAATATTTCAGCCGTTCGCTGGCTGATAGAAATGATATCTCCATTTGTTTCCTGCAGCAGTATTCCTTCACCCAGGCTCTCAATCACATGCTGGTAATGCCTGGCACCCAGTGCAGCAAATTTCCGTTGCCTTTTGCTTTCAGGGAGTTTGAAACCCGCACATAAAAAATGCTGGTTATTATCATACTGGTCATTAAAAGGAATGACCTGCCATTTCATGGGTTGGTAGTGACCATTTTTAAGGTAGAGTTCAGTGGATCCGGTTACTCCTCTGAGCCGGCAATGACTGAGAACATTCCTGAAATTCTCCTGATTAACGGGGTGGATCAGGTTAATAAAATCAACTTTATTTCCCCTTGGATTGTCCAGTTGGAAAGTCTGAATCATCCGGGCATTGGCATTGAGCATGTATCCTTCCTCATTTATAATAGAAAGATACATTCGCTCCTGCTTATCATAGTCCTTCAAGAAGTTCTTAAACTCCGTCCAGTTTGTCCTCATGCGGTGGAAAAATTAAAAGCCTGACTATTGTTATTAAACTACCAGAGATGAAATAACGCCGTAATCATTTGACTTGTCTAAAAAATGTGATGCCCCCAGTTTCAGGCATAGTTGTCTGTAATATGTATCAGCATGATTGGTGATCATGATGATCTCGCAATCAGGCCTGTGTTCTCTGAAAATTTTCAACAGCTCGATCCCGTTTTTTCCGGGAAGATTGATATCCAGCAAAACCACCTGGTGTTCTTCAGCGAAAAACAAGGTTTTTGCTTCTTCAAAATCAGAAGCGATATTGATTCCCCTGATACCGTTCACATCTTCCAATAGGCCGATCAGCCGTTTTACAAAATTCAGGTTATCATCTACAATTAATACGAGCTTCCCTGCTTTCATGGTATGAATTTGAATACAAAAAAAAGAAAAACGGGGGTTGAAATAAATAGAACAGCTTATACAAAAAATGTACTATCCTCCTTAGTTAACTGTCGTTGATAAACTACAAATGAGTGTATCCACTTATCAGACAATTCCGTTGCTGATGGCGTAAGTAATCAGGTCCGCATTATTCTTCATATCTATTTTCATCAGAATCCTTGTGCGGTAAGTGCTCACGGTATTCGGACTAACTTCCAGTAAAAGGGCTATATCTGAAACGGACTGCCCCCGAACCAGGCCCATCAGCACTTCCTGTTCTCTTTCACTCAGGAGTTCATGGGGCATTAATCCTGCCTGTTTACGAAGGTTTTCAGTGAGTTTTTCAGCAATAATAGGTTGTATATACCGGCGTCCGGAGAGGATGGTTTTGACGGCATTTAATAATTCGTCTGTTGCCGCATCTTTATTCAGATAACCGGCAGCACCCATACTGAGGACTTTGACGGCATAATGTTCTTCGGGAAAAATGCTCACAATGAGAATCGGTTGAGCAGGCTTTTGCTTTCTGATTGCTCTCAATGCTTCCAGTCCGCCCCCTCCAGGCATTGAAATATCCGATATAATGATATCCCAGTCCTCCTCCAAAGCCATTCGAATCAGTTCAATCGTTTCAGGAGCTTCGCCGATATGGGGGAAAGCAAGACCTTCCGTTAGAATCTGCCTGATTCCCCGGCGAACAACAGCATGATCATCAGCAATAAGTACTCGGAGCATGGGTTGAATTCAGAACCATTTGAGTGAGTGGTCCTTCCTTTAAATGATGCCCGTAAATTTTTGTAAATTTTACGTAACCGCTTGTAAGGCTGGGAATTAATTACGTGTAGTTATTCAACTACTAGGGGTAAACCTTTAATCAGATTAGCTTCTTTTCCAGTGCGTAGCGGGTGATATCTGCATTGTTTTTCAACGCGGTTTTTTCAAGTATTCTGGCCCGATAGGTACTTACAGTGGTGGCGCTAAGTGACAGCTGTTCAGCAATTTCAGTAATCGACTTTCCACCCGCCAGCATTTTCATAACGTCAAATTCCCTGTTACTGAGTTGTTCATGCGGCTCCAGCTTTTTGTCGGTATCCAGGGCCCCGACCAGTTTTTCGGCGATTCCTGGTGTTATAAATTTTCGTCCGTTTTGGATGGTTTTGATAGCCCCAATCAACTCCTGGTGAACCGCATCTTTTGAAAGATATCCGGATGCCCCGGCTCTGAAGACCCTGACGGCATATTGATCCTCTGAATGCATGCTCATGATCAAAACAGGAAGTGATGGTTTGATTTCTTTTATTTGCTGCAACGCTTCCAACCCGCTTCTGCCGGGCATACTGATATCACATATGACAATATCCCATAAATCCTTTATCACCAGGCTTACTAATGATTCCACATCTCCCACTTCCCCGATTTGTGCCGTTGGGTATTCCTCCAGTATGAGCTGTCGTAACCCTTTCCTTACAATAGCATGGTCGTCTGCAATGAGTACTTTCAGCATGTTCTTCAGTTTACATGTCCTGTAAAGGTACTGAAACCTTTACCCTTGTCCCCTTTCCGGGGCTACTTTGTATATCATATTCCCCTTTGATGATGGCAATCCTTTCTTTCATCCCTAATATACCCAATGTTTTCTTGCTTTCTATATCTCCGGGTAAAAAACCCTGCCCGTTATCCACTACTTCCATCAGCAATCGATGCTGTTCCATTTTAAGTGAAACATGAATCTTTGAAGCATTGGCATGTCGGGCCACATTGGTCAGGCTTTCCTGGAATACACGGAACAGCGTAATGGCCAGTTTGCCGGGGAGAGGGACTTCCTTTTGTTCAATATCGGTTTCAATAACCAGTCCTGTCCTTTTCATGAATTCCTGTGCATGCCACTCAATAGCTGCGGGTAATCCCAGGTCATCCAGCAGGCTGGGTCTGAGTTCAGAAGAAATTCTTCTGACCGATTTCACAGTATTATCCACCATTTCGATCAAACCATCGAGTTTTTCCCTGATTTCCGGTTTGTCGGTATCCAGTTTTTTGGTCAACCAGGAAATATCCATTTTGAGTACGGTGAGCTGCTGTCCAAGTTCATCATGGATTTCTCTGGCAATACCGGTTCTTTCATCCTCCCTCACATTTTGAAGGTAGATATTCAACTCTTTTAACTGGTTATAATAATGCTGTAATTCCTGTTCTGCCTTGATTCTTTCCGTCAAATCCCGGATTACAGACAAATACCTTCCATCCGGTAATTGTTGTGATCTGACTTCCGTCGTTACAACACTACCATCTTTTTTAAGCATTTGCCGCTGTCTGACTTTGGAACTCCCCTGTGTCATCAGCTCAAATTGAAAAGGATTATACCTGTTTTCTTCAGAAGTAAGCATATCCTGCATCTTCATTGTCAGCAACTCATCTTTTGAATATCCCAGCAGGGAAATGGCACCTGAATTCACATCTACCAGTCTTCCGCCATCTTCAAAAAGCAAAATGGCATCAGCCGCCTGTTCAACAAGTGTTCTGTATTTCACTTCATTTCTGGCCAGTTCAGATTCCGCATTCTTCCTTTCGGTGATATCGATGGTAACACCCAATATGCTGACGATTTCACCTCCTGCATTCCGGAAGGGGACGATACTCACCTCACACCATCTGACTTTCCCATTCAGGGTATTCATTTGAAATTCCATCCGGCTTTTTTCACCTTCACCGGCTCTTCTAACAAGGTCAGCTGCTTTTTCACGGTAGGGCGCTGCCACCACCTGTAAAATGCTTTGCCCCAGGATGTCCGCATACTGATCAGCTCCCACCATTTCTAATCCGGCTCTGTTGATATCCAGCAAACGACAATCCCGGTCCATCAGTTTAATGCATTCGGGGTTGGTGTCAAGGATCGTACGAAGCCTGTTTTCACTTTCTATAATTTTTTTCTGTACCTGGTAGATGGGTGTCATATCCACCATCGACCCGATCATTCGAAATGCCTTTCCATGTTCATTCCGCATGATATAACCCCTGTCAAGTACGTTGAGATAAGAGCCATCCGCTTTCCGGTACTGGTATTCTTCCCGCCAGGAAGAATCTCTTCCTTCAATCGTTGACATGAACGAGCGGTACACCCGCTCCCTTTCTTCCGGGTGGATATTGCCAAACCAGTCATCAAGGCTCACCAGTTCTTTGTATTTTTTGTAACCCAATAATGTATAATAATTATCATTCCACCACAGGCCTTTATCTTCCAGGTTCAGGTCCCATACCATATCGCTGGTGGCTTTGGAAAGGATTTGGAAACGGGCATTGGTTTTCATGATGCTCTCCTCTGCCTTTTTCTTTTCAGTAATATCAGTGGTACTGATAAAAGCACCGGTGATCTGGCCGGTGGCATCCCGAACAGGACTATAAGTAACCCTTCTCCAATGAGGGATGCCACGGATTTCCACAGTGAATTCATACTCCACCCTTTCCCCTTTGAAAACCCTTTCATAATTCTCCCTGATGAATGCTTTTCTGTGATCGGGGAAAATATCGAGGATATAAGTGCCTTCATTGACCTCATTGTCCCAGATATCTTTCATATTTCTTTGAGCAGACTGATTGATCAGGGTTACCTTAAACTGGTGATCAATTACATAAAAATCATCTGCGCTGCTCGAGAGGATATGCAGGATTTTTGTTTCAGAGTCTCTGAGGTCCTGCTCCGCTTTTTTCCGGTGGGTGATATCCCTTATAAATGCACAGAAGAAAGAATTTTCTTTCCTGTGTACAGGCACAATTGACATTTCAATGGGGAACTCCTCACCATTAATTTTCACTGCCGTTAAATCCAGTAAGCGGTTCAATACCCGTCCTACACCTGTTTCCAGGTATCGCTTTAAACCGTTCCGGTGTGCATCCCGGTATTTTTCAGGGATGATAGTATCAGTCAGGGATTGGCCCATTACCTGATCTGCTTTCCAGCCAAAGATTGTTTCTGCCTGAGGTGTCCAGACCGTCACCAGCCCTTCCATATTGATACAGACGATTGCATCCATGGCCGAATTCATGATCAGCCTTCTTGTTTCTTCGCTGTCTTTGAGTGCCAGTTCTGCTTTCTTTTTTTCATTGATATTCACAATGGAGCCACGGATCAGGACCCGGTCTTCAGCCGGTAATCTGACCAGGTTCACTTCACAAAGAAAGGGGGTGCCTTCAGAATCGGTATGTACCCATTCAAAAACCGGTTTCTCCCCTGCAATTGATTTTGCAATCCAGTTTGCTGCGGCTTCCGTGGATAAACTGCCATCGGGCTGATGTAGAGGGCTCATATCAGCAGGATTCCGTTTCTGGAGTTCCTCCCGGCTCATTTTAAACATTGATACTGCACTATCACTGACACTGATGAACTGGCCTGTTGCCATATCAATCACTACCAGGGCTTCCACTGCCTGTTCAAGCAGGGCCCGGTATAATGCCTCGCTTTCCCTGATTTTAGCTTCCGCTTTTTTCTGTTCCGTCAGATCCAGCATACTTCCCAGCATCCGAATAGCTTTCCCTTCCTGGTTTCTGACGATATAGCAACGGTCATAAATATTCCGGTACCCGTTATTGGTAGAATTAAAGCGGTATTCAGATATAAAAATATTTTTTTCAGAGTCAAGTGAGGTCTGTTGCCTGAGCCGCATCTTATCCCTGTCTTCCGGGTGAATGCGCAACAGCCATTCCTCCTCGGTGGGAACGGGGTCTTCCGGTGAAAGTCCATACAGCAACTGATGCATATCATTTCCCCAGAGCTTACCGGTTTCAAGATCCCATTCCCAGATGGCATCATTTGTTGTGCGGCTGATCAGGTCAAAACGTTCATTGGAGTGGATGAGTGCGTCCTCCGCTATTTTCTGGTTAGTGATGTTTTTAAAATATACGGAGACACCGGAAACAGATGGATACACTGTAATAGCATACCAATTATTAAATGGCTGATAATAAATATCCTTTTCCACCGGTTGTAAATCCCTGAAACCGGATTCAATGAGTTCATATGCCGGAGAATTAACAGCCTCAGGCAATACTTCCCAAATACATTTTCCGGTTAGTTGTTCAACGGTGCTGTTCATGATTTCGGCAGCGTAGTCATTGATATAAGTAAACTCCCGGTTATTATTCAAAGAGTAAAATCCATCCCTGATTCGTTCAACGATACTCCGGATCACTTCCGTTTTTTCCCTGACCTGACCGGATAGTTCTGCATTAAACTGACTCAGTAATTTCTCATTCAGTTTCCTTTCGGTAATATCCCGGAGAATCACCACCACTCCTGCCGGCTCATCTTCTTCATTTGTTAACTGCGTCACTGAACCCAGGCAGTAAATCTCCCTTCCATCTTTGCTATATACTTTCGATTCTTTAGAGAGACTGCCTGCTGCATTCATTTCTGAAACGATCTGTTGCGTTTCTGCCTCTGTTCTGCCGCTTCTGGTGATAGCGGGCGCATATTTCCCGATGGCTTCTTCAGCTGTGTATCCAAAGATATTTTCAGCTCCTTTATTCCAGCTAAGAATGATCCCCTTGTTATCAGTCGAAAAAATGGCATCGCTGGATTGTTCGGACAATCGGGCGAGATAACGGATTTGCTTTTCATTATTCCGTCGGGTCTTTTCTTCTATGAGCAGTTTCCACACCAGCCAGATCAATGCGGACAGCAATACCAAAGAAATCACCAGCAGGAACCTGAAAGATCGGCGGGCATTTACCTGACGACTGTTACCGGATTCATATAATATATTCCGGTCTTCCTGTTCGAGCCGGAATATAATAGCCCGGATACTATCCATGATCTGCCGGCCTATTCCAGATCTCGTATTTGCTGAAGCCAGTTCATATTCGCCCTGGCCTACCTGTGATACGGTAGCAATGGCATGGTTTACTTTGTCTTTAACATAGAGTAGTAATTTCCTGTACTCGGCTGAACGTTCAGGGTAACGGGTAATAATTTGTAATACCAGGCTGGTATCTGATTGAAGTTTTTGGAGACTTTCTTTGTAAGGCAGCAGGAATAATGTGTCGTGGGAGATAATATAACCGCGCTGACCGGTTTCGATATCCTGCATATTATCCATGATCCCTTCCAGTGCCTTGAGCGACTGGAGGCTCCTGTTTTCCCATTGGGCCTGCTTCATTGACTTGCTGAAGCCCAGGAAAGTATAATAGGCCAGAAAGATGATAATACCGGCTGTCACCAGAATACCTATAATAATATTTCTCCTGGTGAATAACCTGGGCATATTCATGACGATAGTCCTGTAATAATTATTGCAGGCGGTTCACAAATTTATAATCCATGCGTATTGGTGAAATTGACCAGCGCTGCGGTGTTTTTCAGGTTCAGTTTTTTGAGGATATTATAACGGTGTACTTCCACTGTTTTCAGTGAAATATCCAGTTCATGGGCAATTTCACGGGATGACATTCCTTCTTTGATCAGCCGGACGATATCAATCTCCCTGCGGGACAGTGCATTCATGTCGGGCTTAGTGCCATCTTCTTCCAATTCCTGATGAGCCAGAATATTTTTTACTTCATCACATATATATTTCCGGCCTTCATTCACTTCTGCTATGGCATTCAGCATTTCGTCCTTGGATGAGTTCTTGGTAATATATCCCATGGCACCCAATTGCAGCATCCGACGGGCATAGGCTGGCATGGAATGCATCGATATCCCAATCACTTTTGCACCTGGTGAATATTTGCGCATGAGTTTGGTGCCGTCAAAACCATTGACGGGCGACATATTAATGTCCATTAACACGATCTTGGGTTTCCTGATTTTCGCAATTTCTACGGCTTCTTCGGCGTCACTGGTTTCACCGATGACTTCAAACCGGGGGTCGCTATTGAGGATAAAGGACCAGGATTCACGGATCAATTTATGGTCATCCACAAGGAGGATGGTGATTTTTTCCATAACAGGTGGTTTAACTGATTGAAAAGGATGAGGTTTGGTTTGCATAAATTACAGTTTATTGTAGTAAAAGCCATTAAGAATCTTCCGGTTTCTTTAAGGGTAATCCAAGATTTTTTGAATTTTAAGTAGTTCCACTTAGGACGCTTACGTTGAACCCCCGATTCTTAATTTGCTTTTAAAAACGTCATTCCAGGTTTTGATTTTTTCTATATCAAAGGAACAACAAGTATTTACCCTAAAAAATAGTGCAAATGCTTTTCTATAGTAATGTTTAACACTGAGTGATTGTAGTCGGATTGCTACAATTACACATGCCAAAACTTATGCATATTCAAATAAAATATAGATTCATTAGTATATATCATAAAAAAACCGCCATAGTGGGTACTATGACGGTTGAGCGTGGAGGCGAGGAGAATCGAACTCCTGTCCAAACATATTCATCAAAAGCTTTCTACATGTTTATCCTGTTTTGATTTGTCGGGAAACAACTGGTCCGAAGGACTCCTTCGGAGAAACCGGCAACCGATTATTTCCTTAGCTGGATAGTCTTAAGCAACAGGCACAGCCTGCTGTTGCAGCATCTTGTTTTGTTTTGAGTCGGCGGCGGGGCGTGGAAACAAGCGAACCGGCCCGGCGGCCCTAATGACTACTTAATCACTGATTAGGCAGCCATGGCATACTGAGTATTGCCATTTATGGTTTTCGTATTCAGATTAAACTGCTAATTACGCAACGCAGTACATGCTTACACTTTCAAAGACCTATGCTGTCAAAACCGGGCGCCCCCTTTTTCAGTCTGGCAGTCGGCAGTCTGTCAGTCTATCAGTCAGTCGGCAGTTAAAAGTTGATCTGCTTCTCATACTGAAAGACTGAGAGACTGAAGACTGCTATTTCCCCCAGCCAAACCAATCATTCCCATTGGCATACAACATCAGCCCCAGCAGCAGGATCATACCTACAATCTGGGCGTATTCCAGGAATTTTTCATTCGGCTTGCGACGGGTAATCATTTCATATAATGTGAACATCACATGTCCGCCATCCAATGCTGGAATGGGTAACATGTTCATGAAGGCCAGTACAATGGACAAAAAGGCCGTCATGGTCCAGAATTGCTCCCAATCCCAGGTATATTTATTAAAGATGCGGGCCATGTTTTTAAAACCGCCTACCCCTTTATATGCCCCTGTTTTTGGATTCAGGATTTTCTTGAACTGTTCAATATAAAATTTAAGTTCAGCTCCTGCCCTTCTCACTCCCGCAGGGAAAGCAGCGAAGAAGCTGTATTTTTTCACATTCAGTTTTACCAAACCCATGCTATCCATTTGCTGGTAATCCATCCCATAAGGCAGGAAACCGATCTTGCCTTCCTGACTCACCTGAACCGGAAAACTCATTTCCTTTCCATCCCGTATCACCGTCAGTAAACTGGTTTTACTTTTCAGCTTCAGCAGTTCATTCTGGAGTTCATCATAAAATTGAAACCGGATAGAATCCAATCCCACCAGCTGGTCATTTTTCCGCAGGCCGGCTTTATAAGCCCTTGTGGTATCGGGAACAAGAAAAGCGATTGCCGGTTTTCTTACTTCTACAAAACCAGTGGCATCCTTGCTTCTGTTTTCCACCAGTTGTCCGATCAGGTCCTCATCCAGCGACAAATTGACTCTTTGTCCGTTACGGTCAACAGTAACGGTGCTGCCAAGCAGGAGCCTGCGCCTTAATTTTTCATAATCGGTTACTTCCTTTCCGTCAATTTCAAGAATCTTATCACCATTACGCAATCCCATTTTGTAGATGGTGCTGTCAGCCACGTGAATCCCGTACTTCATGGAAGCGGTCGGAATTTTCTTTTCACCCCAGATCATCAGGATGAAGGCGTATATAACAAAGGCAACAATGACATTCATGATAATGCCACCCATCATGACGATCAGTCTTTGCCAGGCCGGTTTACTTCTGAATTCCCATTCTTTGGGTGGTTCTTTCATGGCTTCTTTGTCCATGCTTTCATCAATCATTCCTGAAATCTTTACATAACCTCCCAGCGGCAACCAGCCGATACCGTATACCGTATCACCCACTTTTTTCTTTACCAGTGCAAACCAGGGATCAAAGAAAAGAAAGAACTTTTCTACCCTGCATTTGAACCAGCGGGCGGTGATAAAATGGCCAAATTCGTGCAGTACAACCAGTAAGGAAAGTGCCAGCAGCAGTTGCCCTGCCATCAATCCCACCTGTGACCAGTTTATTGCGATCAGATTCATATGCTTTATTAAAAAAAAATCTAAACCCGTGACAGATTTAGAATTGGTGTTTACAGTTTGATAATGTCGGCGGCAAAGTTACGTGCCTCCCCGTCGCTTTCAAAATATTCCTCCAGACTGGGCTGGGCGATAAAGGGGATACTTTCCATGGTTTTTTCAATCACATTGGTCATATCCAGAAAATTGATCCGGTTACGGAGAAAGGCAAAGACCGCAATTTCATTGGCGGCATTCATGATACAGGGCAGGTTCCCGCCTTTATATAATGCATCCGTGGCCAGAGCCAGGTTCCGGAAAGTTTTGCTATCCGGTTCTTCAAAACTAAGCGTACTCACTTTTTTGAAATCGTACCTGGGAAAATCATTTTTAATCCGGCGTGGAAAGGCCATCGCATACTGAATGGGCAATTTCATATCCGGCAAACCCATCTGGGCCTTGATGCTTCCGTCTTCAAACTGTACCATGCTGTGGATGATACTCTGCGGATGGATGACCACCTGTATCTGATCCGGTTTGAGATTGAATAACCATTTGGCTTCAATCATTTCCAGCCCTTTGTTCATCAATGTGGCGGAATCAATCGTGATCTTGGCACCCATGCTCCAGTTGGGATGTTGTAAGGCATGTTCCCTTTTTACATTCACCAGGTAATTGGGTTTACGGCCGATAAAGGGTCCTCCTGATGCGGTCAGAATAATTTTTTCTATGCGGTTGCGGGTTTCTCCCACCAGGCACTGAAAAATAGCAGAGTGTTCTGAATCCACGGGTATAATGGGCACTTTATTCTCTACGGCCTTCCGCATCACGATATCTCCTGCTACTACCAGGGTTTCTTTATTCGCCAGTCCGATGGCTTTCCCGTTTTCGATTGCTTTAAGGGTGGGCTTTAATCCGGCATATCCCACGATGGCGGCCAGCATCATATCGTAACAATCCATGGCAGCCACTTCTTCCAGTGCTTTCTCACCGCAAAACACTTTCACATCTGTTGCCTTCAGTGCTTCCTTTACTTTGGTATATTTTTTTTCATCCCCGATAACCACCACATTGGGATTGAATTTCAGTGCCTGTTCCACCAGCAATTCATCATTGCTTTGGGCGGTCAGCACATCTGCAGAAAATTTATCGGGGTTGGCGGCAATCACTTCCAGGGCCTGGGTACCGATGGAGCCGGTTGAGCCAAAAATAGCAATGCGTTTTATCGTTTGTTCCTGCGTCATATTATACAGTAGCGGGATTCAGCATCCATTTGGCCAGGCCGTTTGCAATCACTCTGTCATTGCTCAGCCGGGGCACTTTGTTTTGTCCGCCTAATTTACCAATTGATTTCATGTAGTCAATAAATCCGTTTTTGCTGACCGGGGTCAGTTTCAAAGGACGCAGGATATTCCCGCTGATGAGGTCATCGTAATATACGTTTTTATCCCGCAGGTGCTGGTCGAGACGGGTGGCAAATGCCTGCAGGTCATGCGGCAATTGTTCAAATTCAACAAACCACTCGTGATAAGATTTACCGGCATCGCTGCTCACAAAAGGTGCCACGGTAAATTCGTTCACCTGTATCCCGGTTTCTGCGGTAGCTTTCATCATACAAGCTTCCACTTCCTCCCCGATTACATGTTCCCCGAAAGCAGAAATAAAATGCTTGGTACGTCCGGTTACCACGAGGCGGTAAGGTGATGTTGACAGAAACCGGACGGTATCCCCGATATTATATCCCCAAAGTCCTGCGTTGCTATTAATAATAAGCGCATAGTTCTCTCCTACTTTTACATCTTTCAGGCTCAGGCGGGTTGGGTTTTGACTGAATATTTCACCGGCGGGAATAAATTCAAAGAAGATACCACTGTTACTGTTGAGTAATAATCCCTCGGCCTCCTGTGAGTCCTGAAAAGCAAAGAAGCCCTCACTGGCAGGAAACAATTCAATGCTGTCTACTTTTCTGCCAATGCTTTCCATGAGTCGGGCCCGGTAGGGTTCAAAATTGACCCCACCCTGCACCATGACACTGAAATTAGGAAACAGTTCTCCCACTTTCTTTCCGCTTCTTTTGATCAGTTCATCAAAATACATCTGCATCCAGGGGGGAATACCACTAATAAGTGTCATGTTCTTATCCAGCGTTTCATCTACAATCTTTCCCAGCTTGGTTTCCCAATCCTCGATACAATTGGTTTCGTAGGATGGCAGTTGGTTGGTGCGGAGGTATTTCGGCACATGGTGATTCACGATTCCACTCAGCCGGCCGGTAGGGATCCCTCCCAGTCTTTCCAGTTCCGGAGAACCGGATAAAAAAATCATTTTTCCGTCTGCAAACCGGGTATTGCCGGTTTCTGCCATATAACATAGCAGGGCATTCCGGGCTGTATTAATATGGTTGGGGATTGAATCCCGGGTGATTGGAATATACTTGGTCCCGCTGGTGGTGCCGGAAGTCTTGGCAAAATAGATGGGTTTCCCTTTCCAGAGCACATTGTGCCGGCCCTCTTTGATTTTATCGATCCAGGGCCGCATTTGCTCGTAGTCCACAATGGGCACAGCCTGCCTGAATTCCTCATAAGAACCAGCCTGGTCCAGCCGGGTTGCTTTGCCAAATTCGGTGTTCCGGCCGGTTTTGAGCAGATTTTTCAGGATCTGGTCCTGATCCGTCAGGGCCGTAGCCATCCCTTTCCGAATACCTTTATATATATAGGAAGCAAAGGGTTTTGCTAAGAAAGACTTGATTTTCATATAATTTGCACCAATTCTACCGCCTGAACCGTCCCTGATTCCCGGGCGGCTTACAAATATAGCAGAAGGCTGATCAAAACAGGGTGAATTTATAGCTAAAATCGGGGCGCCTTGTGGGGGTCAAAATCCTCAGGAAAACCTGCTTTTTTCGTTTGCAGGTACGTTTTTTCCCCTTACCTTTGCCGCCCCCGAAGGGGTTCTTCGGACAAATTTTTAACGTATGATAGCTGTAGTAAAAGTAGCTGGTCAGCAATACAAAGTTGAGAAAGACCAGACCCTGTATGTACCCCACCTGGATGGTAATGCCGGTGACAAAGTGGAACTGGAAGCACTGCTGGTGGAAGCCAATGGACAATTGTCAGTCGGCAGCAGCGTAAAATCAAAAGTACATGCCGAAATTATCGACCATGTGAAAGGTGATACGGTTATCGCCTATAAACAAAAAAGAAGGAAGGGCTTTCGTAAGAAGAAAGGTCACCGTACCGAGTATACGAAGATCAAAGTAACCAGCATCGCTTAATTAAAGCCATACTGGTAACCCAAACACTCATTAACTAAACAATTTTATACAATGGCACATAAGAAAGGTGAAGGTAGCGTAAAGAACGGCCGCGATTCACAAAGCAAACGTCTTGGTGTGAAGATCTTTGGCGGACAACCTGCCATTTCCGGTAACATCATCGTACGTCAGCGTGGTACAGTGTATCATCCTGGCAAAAATGTAGGAGTAGGAAAAGATTTTTCTCTCTTTGCACTCAGTGATGGTGTTGTTGAATTCAAGAAAGGAAGGAGTAACAGGACATTTGTTTCCATCATTGAAGCAGGCGCTTAAGGTGAGAAAAAATCACCCAAGTGGCTTCTTTTCAGAATTTTGTGGAAAAAAATTTTGGGTAGTATAAAATTATTATTATTTTTATACTGTTAACCCATTTTTACTAACATTAAATTCTAAAAAATGGCTACTAAGAAAAAAGCTGCTAAAAAAGCTGCTCCGAAGAAAAAAGCTGCTCCTAAGAAGAAAGCTGCTAAGAAAAAGAAATAAGTTTTCGAACGATTTCTTTACAGAAAATAACAGAGTCCCGGTGCGAGCCGGGACTTTTTCTATTTTACCCCTCCCTACCTCCCCTAAAGGGGAGGAGCAGTGTGCTACACATAATTAGTCTTTTATACTATTTACTAGCGACTCTCGCCTCTTGTCTCCCGACTAATGACTCATCACTTAATTCTCTCCACCCCTCCCAGCCTCCCTTAAAGGGGAGCGTAATGTGCGAAGCAATACCTAATACCCAATTCCTAATTCCTTCTCCCCACTTGCCACTAGCCACTAGCCACTCGCCTCGATTTCATAATTTAGCAGCATGGAGAATGCTGCGATTGCCGACAATTTTGACCTGTTGGCCAAACTGATGGATATCCACGGAGAGAATTCTTTTAAAGCAAGAACCTACGGGGCAGCCGCTTTTAATATTGAAAAGCTGCCAATGTCCCTGAAAAACACAGCACGGGAAGAATTATCTGGAATCCGGGGTATCGGAGACAGCGTGGCTCAGAAAGTAATCGAAATGCTGGATACCGGGCAACTAGAGATCCTGAATGAATATCTCCGAAACACGCCAGCCGGTGTGATAGAAATGCTCCAGATCAAAGGAATTGGTCCTAAAAAAATAAACACCATCTGGAAAGAGATGGGAATTGAATCCATCGGCGAATTACAATATGCCTGTCATGAAAACCGCCTGACACGCTACAAAGGCTTTGGCGAAAAGACCCAGCAAAATGTTCTGGCATCCATCCAGTTCTATTTACAAAATCAGGGACATTTCCTCTACGCACAACTGGAAGCTATTTTCCCGCAGGTAGATGGTTACCTGAAAAAATTATTCGGTGCCGATAAAGTAGCCGTGACCGGGGATTATCGCCGGCAGGCCCTCACCATTGAAGAACTGGCCTTTGTGGTAGCCGCACCGGTTGAGGTCATCAAACCAGCTTTCCAGACGGCTCATCCACCGGAATTACTGGAAGAAAACACTGAAAGTCTTTTGTACCAACTCAGCAACGGATTAAAACTCCGCCTGCATCTCACTGATAGCAGCCTGGCCACTACCCTTTTTCAAACCACCGGAAGTCCTGCCTTCCTGGAAGCATTTCATCAGGCTTATCCGGAATTAAAGATCCCGGCCACAAAAGATGCAGCAGATGATATTTATTTTACCGAAGCAGGAATCGCCGCTATCCCTCCCTGTCTGAGGGAAACAGCCAACATCATTGCATTGGCTCAAAATAATACACTCCCCCATCTGATCCAGCCGGAAGATATTCGAGGCATCATTCACAGTCATAGCACCTGGAGTGATGGCAGCAATACCCTGGAAGAAATGGCGAATGCCTGTATTGAACAGGGATTTGAATACCTGGTGATCTCGGATCACTCCCAAACAGCAGCCTATGCCAATGGATTAAAGGAAGACCGCATCAGGGCCCAGCATCAGGAAATAGAAACGCTGAATAAAAAGCCCGGGGCCTTTAAAATATTCAAAAGCATTGAGAGTGATATTCTGAATGATGGCAGCCTGGACTACCCGGAAGAAGTATTAAAAACATTTGATCTGGTGATTGCTTCCGTACACAGTAATCTGCAGATGACGGAAGAAAAAGCTATGGGCCGGCTGATCAGGGCTATTGAAAATCCCTACACAAGAATCCTCGGACACATGACCGGCCGCCTCCTG
>Ga0075160_10000144_pt1 | contig 43684 bp, 37 predicted proteins | sample JI91814C2DNA_FD_70969 | JGI IMG/M metagenome (GOLD analysis project Ga0075160, IMG submission 70969) | Wastewater effluent complex algal communities from Wisconsin, to seasonally profile nutrient transformation and Carbon sequestration -... | ecosystem: Engineered > WWTP > Effluent > Algae... | reverse complement strand
GGTCCCGTTCACATCGGTCTCGATGGCGTGACGATCGGCACGAAGGGACGTTTCAGCATCGACACCACGACCTTGAACGGCTCGCTGGTGCGCAACGAAGTGAACGTGGCCCTCGCCGGTCCGGAAGCGCATGCCGAACTGAACGGTGTGTACGTGCTCAACGGCACCACACACTGCGACAACCATACCTACATCGGTCACGACGTTCCCGACTGCACCAGCGACGAGCTCTACAAGGGCATCGTGGCCGAGAAAGGCACCGGCGTGTTCAACGGCAAGGTGTACGTGAAGCAGGACGCCCAGCGCACCCGCGCCTACCAGAGCAACGCGAACATCCTCCAAGACGACGATGCCAAGGTGTATACCAAGCCCGAGCTGGAGATCTACGCCGATGACGTGAAGTGCAGCCACGGGTGCACGATCGGTCGCCTGGACGAGAAAGGCTTGTTCTACCTGCGTTCGCGTGGGGTTAGTGAGGCTGAAGCGCGGCGCATGCTTTCACATGCATTCATGACACAAGTGTTGGAGCGGATCACGAACGAGGAGTGGCGGAAGCACCTTGCATCGCTTATCGACGCGAAGCTCGAAGCCCTATGAACACCACGGCTGACACGGTCGAAAAGAAGGGATACGATGTGGAGGAGATCCGTGCGCAGTTCCCGATCCTGAAGGAGAGGGTGCATGGCAAGCCGCTCGTGTACTTCGACAACGCCGCGACGAGCCAGAAGCCGCGCCGTGTGATCAAGGCCGAGAGCACGTACTACGCCACGATCAACGCCAACGTGCACCGTGGCGTGCATACGCTGAGCACCAAGGCCACCGAGGCGCAGGAAGCCGCACGTGAGACGATCCGCACCCATATCAACGCCAAGCATGCCCACGAGGTGATCTTCACCAGTGGCACCACGGCGAGCCTGAACCTTGCTGCGTTCAGCCTGGGGCAACTGCTGCTGAAGAAGGGTGATGAAGTGCTGATCTCCGGCATGGAGCACCACAGCAACATCGTGCCTTGGCAACTGGCGTGTGAGCGGCATGGTGCAGTGCTGAAGGTGATCCCGGTAACGGACGAAGGGGAATTGGAACCGCGACGACGCGACGACGCGACGGAATACTTCACGGAGCGGACGAAGGTGTTGGCCCTTACGCACGTCAGCAACACACTGGGCACGATCAACCCGGTAAAAGAGCTGATCGCCGAAGCGAAAAAGCGCGGCGGCGTCACCGTGGTGGATGGCGCACAGGCGATCGCGCATCTGGACATCGACGTGCAGGACCTTGGTTGCGACCTCTACGCCTTCAGTGGGCACAAGGCCTACGGTCCTACGGGCACCGGCGTGCTGTACGGCCGCGAGGAGCTGCTTAACGAGATGCCCCCCTGGCAAGGCGGCGGCGAGATGATCGACACGGTCACCTTCGAGAAGACCACTTACGCCAAGCTGCCCTTCAAATTCGAGGCCGGCACGCCGCACATAGCGGGCATCATCGGACTGGGTGAGGCGTTCCGCTGGATGGAGGACTACGACAAGCAGGCCATGGCCGCGCACGAGCACCTGCTGCTCGAGCACGCCACCAAGGAGCTGCTCACCATCGATGGAATGCGCATCATCGGCACCGCGAAGGAGAAGGTGGGTGTGATCAGCTTCGTCATTGAAGGGGTGCATCACTACGACCTCGGCACCCTGCTCGACCAGCAAGGCATCGCCGTGCGCACGGGCCACCACTGCACCCAGCCGTTGATGGAGCGCTTCGGCGTGAGTGGAACGACGCGGACGAGCTTCGCGTGCTTCAATACGGTGGAGGAGGTGAACTCCATGGTAGCCGCGACGAGGAAGGCTGTTAAGATGTTGCGATAAGCGGGACAATGACATTGGCACAAACCCAACAAGAGCTCATCGACGAGTTCGCCATGTTCACGGACTGGCAGGACCGCTACGAGCACCTGATCGAGCTGGGCAAGGACCTGCCGCTGATCGCGCCGAAGCATAAGACCGACGACAACTTGGTGAGGGGCTGCCAGTCTCGCGTGTGGTTGAATGCGGAACAACGCGCTTCGACTTCGCTCAGCGATGGCACCATCATCCATTTCACCGCCGACAGCGATGCCATGATCACCAAGGGCATCGTGGCGCTACTGGTGCGTGTGTACAACGACCGCACGCCGCAGGAGCTCCTTGGTGCATCCACGGAGTTCATAGACCGTATCGGCCTGCGGGAACACCTGAGCCCGAACCGCGCCAATGGCTTGAGTGCGATGTTGGATCAGATGAAACGCTATGCCCTCGCTTATTCCGCCAAGCCATGAAAGCCAATTGGACCGCGACGACGCGACGACGCGACGCATGCGCACTGCTGGAGAGCGTTGAACCGGCCTTAGTTTTCACGTTGCGTCGTTGCGTCGTCGCGGTCAAAACGCATTCGCACTCTTCCCGACCATGACCCCAGAAGAACGCAAACACCTGGAAGACCGCGTGATCGACATGCTGCGGACGATCTACGACCCCGAGATCCCCGTGGACGTGTACGAGCTGGGCTTGATCTACGAGGTGAACATCGGTGACGAGCTGCCTGACGGACAGCCAGGCGCACATGTGAGTATCAAGATGACCTTGACGAGTCCCTCGTGCCCGGTGGCGGAGAGCATGCCCAACGAAGTGGAGCAGAAGGTGGCCGGTGTGCAAGGTGTGAGCAGTGCCAAGGTGGAGATCACCTTCGAGCCGCCGTGGGATCGGAGCATGATGAGCGAGGCAGCGCAGCTGGAATTGGGGTTCATGTGAACATTGTTCTTGATGGAAGCAACCATCCTGTTTGCTTTAGTCTATGCTTCCCTAGTCTTCTTTGCCTTTCACAGTGGCGGTCAATGGTCGAAGTCACGCAAGTACATCCTAGGTACGTTCTGGATATCCTTATGTGTGACCGTCATTCAGGTCGTTTTACTCCTTGGCTTTGACCGGACCTTCAGAGGCGTTTGGGCCGACCGATTTGCGCCATTTCTCTTTTTGATTTCAGGGATTGCTTTGTTTGCTCTCTATCGGAGGCGACTGCCTTCACTTACAAAGTGGATTGCCGGGTGCATGTTCTTCTATCCCATGGTCGCAGCGTTCACTTTGTTGATGGATCGGATGTTCTTCGCCATGGTAGCAGCGCCGATCTTCGTTGTGCTCGATGTTCCAACCATACAGTATTCAGACAGTCGTTTCGACGTCCGGACTATGACCGGTCTTATAGCTCCTGCATGGCTGGAGCTCGTTGAGAAGAACGGAATACTCGAACATCGATGGGGTGTCGGCGAAGGGATACACGCACAAGGTGTTCAACCTGATGAGGGTCTCATCTTGCTGGATTCGGACTCCGCCAAGGTCTTCCGCTTTGCCATCAATGACAGTAGTTTCGTGTGGACGTTTAATCCTCAATAACTGTGTCCGACCCCATCATCAACAAGGTCGCATCCAGCGGCATCATCACCCTCGACCTGGAGGAGATGTACCCGAACGGTGAACGCATCGTCTTCGACCTGAAGCCGTTACTGTGGCAAGAGATCGCGCTGAAGGAGGATGACCTGCGCGCCTTCTGCAAGGAACATGACTGGTCGCAATACATGGGCAAGTTCGTCAGCGTGCATTGCAGCGCGGATGCGATCATTCCGACCTGGGCCTACATGCTGGTGGCCACGCACCTGCAGCCCTTCGCAGCGTTCGTGACACAGGGTGATGCCGATCAACTGGAGCGTGCCATCTTTACCCGCTTCGTACAACAACTGGATGTTGAACCATACCGCGATGCCCGCGTTGTGGTGAAGGGATGCAGCAAGCTGCCGGTGCCATTGAACGCGTATGTGGAACTTAGTGCGAAGCTGCTGCCCGCGGTGAAGTCGCTTATGTTCGGGGAGCCGTGCAGTACGGTGCCGCTGTACAAAGCGCCACGGCCGTTGGGAGGCTCCGGGCCGGTATCGGCGTGAACGACACGGGGTGCCTTGCATCACCCCGGTGCCATACCGCGCGCTGTGATGACCAAGGCCCTTGGGAACCGCGATCGGTAGCCATCCGACCAGCTCCCAAGACAGGACGCTACCTTCGGGCATGCGTTCACTTTGCCTCCTCCTGTTGGTCGTTTTCGCTGGTACCTTGAGAGCCCAGGCCGACAACTTGGATGTACCCAATAGCACCCAAGGTTGGCATCTGTCCCCGCATGGCACCATTCGAGTCCTGGTCCTTTTCGCAGAGGTGGATTGGGATGTGGACCGTTCCAAGGACCCGGCCCCACCGGACCTGGAACATTGGCCCAGTGGCCAGTTGCCGCGCTGGAAGGACGAGCTGTTCGACCCCCGACCGCTGAGCACCCCGCGTGCAGAGATATCCCGGTACTATCATGATATCTCGCTTGGTCGCTATAGCGTGTTGGGGGACTATGTGGATCGACTGATCATCATCAAACAGAGCGATCATCCCGGGGTGACGAGTGCACACGGAATAGGTGCCCTGGTTGCGCGTGAGGCCAGCAGCACGGGTGACCTGCAGACCCGGCATGGACTTAGCATCACCGACTTCGACCTTTGGAAGGACGGTGGCCAACCCGGGATGCCGAAGTTGGCTGGACCGGACGATCCCTACCGGTACGATCATGTGATGGTGATCGTGCGCAACAACGGTCTCACACACGGACAAGGAAGTACGGACCCGGGAAGTATCGGCAAATTGTTCGGTCATGAGAGTGATACCCAGAGCCGTTTCGGGGCCATGAACGGGCTGCCTTTCGAGATACTCAAGCACGAATTCAATCACTTGTTGCTGGGGGGCAACAACTTCCACAGTGGTGGTGGCAATGCGGCGCAATTCAACAGTTTCTTCCTTACGCTGCAAGGTGGACACAGCATGATGGGTGCCAGTGGGAGCGCACTGCTCACCGCTTCGGGCTGGGACCGCGACCGGTTGGGTTGGAGTGCTTCGGATGCACGCTATCGCATGAACGCGCGCGACGCCCTAGGCAAGCCCATCAACGGTGACCTTGATCCGTTCGCAGGGGATACCGGTACCTATCTGATACGCGACTTCGTCAGTACCGGTGATGTCATCCGAATACGGTTACCGTTCATCCCGGATGACCGTTACCAACAGTGGCTGTGGCTAGAGAACCATCAGGGTCGTGCCTTCAATGGTAGTCCAACGGACGTCTTCCATTACCAGCAACTCGCCTGCGTGGACAGTGTGCCGCCTGGTCTGGTAGCCTACATCCAGGTCGATCGTGACCAGCGCAATGGGAAGGATCTTTATGGTGGCTATGCCGACTATTTGCGCCCTTTGCCTGCGAACGGTCTCTACGACCTCCGGCTATTCGGGGAGGCCGTGAGTGATTGTCCCTACCCGGGACAACGGAGCATGGCCTACGCCCTGTTGCCCGAACGGGCGAACCCCTTCACGGGGAACCATGAATTGGAATTGCCCTTGTTCGATCGGAACGGCGACGGGAAGCTCATGCGTGGTGAACACCTGGTGCCGAACAGCCGGGTGGAGAATGGCGTGGTCCGACACCGCGCAGGGTTCTACGGATCGCCTGAGCACCTCTTCACGCTTAACGGTGAACGTGTATTGGGCATGGCCACTAACCCCACTAGCGCCGCGCAACTCACCCTGGTCAGTAGCGGCTCGCGTGCGCAACATGGAGGTAAGGCACCGGATGTCAGGGCCACGTACCTGAACGGGATACGGGTCGAGCTGTTGGACGCAGTTCCTGGCGGGTCGTTGAAGGTCCATATCCGCAATGATGACACGGTGATCGATAGGGATGTGCGTTGGTGCTCCGATAGCATCGTATTACCACCGCTCAGAGGACGTGATGGCCGCTCGCTCACCGTGCAGGGCAACGCCACCTTGTTGCTCGACCGGTCGATGACCCCAACGCGGCTGAGCGACCCCGAGGTCGTGGACGGGATCACCTATTTCGCACCGGTCACACAATTCACCTTGTTGTCCGGCGCGCACCTTCACGTGCGGTCCGGTTCCACCCTTGCACTGCGGAAGGGCAGTGTGATCCATCTGATGCCCGGTGCCTACTTGCAGGTGGAGGATGGTGCGTCCTTGACCCTGGAGCGTGATTGCCGCATCGTGGTCCATGGCGACGCACGGGTCACGACCAAGGCCAAGGTGGGCAGAAAGCTCAAGAAGAAAGGGCAGCTGATCAACGCTCAATAAGCACGGACGTTCTTCCCTTCGCAGTAATTGATGAAGGCTCGGTTCACGACCCGATTGCCTCCGGGAGTGGGGTAGTTGCCGGTGAAGTACCAATCCCCGGTGTGTTGCGGACAGGCGGCGTGCAGTCCTTCAATGCTCTGGTAGACCAGCTTCACCTCCGCCCGCATATCCTCAGGGGTCAGCAGCTCGGCGATCTTGTCACTGATCTGTTGCGCGGTGAAGGACCGGTAGATGTCCTTCACCACATTCTCTTGTTCGGCCAAGGGCAGGCCCACCATGGCGCGGGCTCGATCGTACACGTCGTCAATAATGTTCTCCTGCTTGGTCTCCTTCAGCAGTGCGATCGCAGCGCGGAATGCAGCCAGGTCGCCCATTTTTGCCATGTCGATACCATAACAATCGGGGTACCTGATCTGAGGAGCACTGCTCACCACCACGATGCGCTTGGGTTCCAGGCGGTCCAGCATGCGCAGGATGCTCTGCTTGAGCGTGGTTCCCCGAACGATGCTGTCGTCGATGACCACCAGGTTGTCCACCCCTGGACGCACGGTGCCATAAGTGATGTCATAGACATGCGCCACCATGTCGTCCCGGTCGTCGTCATTGGTGATGAAGGTCCGCAGCTTGGCATCCTTGATCGCCACCTTCTCCAAACGAGGCCGCATGGCCAGGATCGCGCGTAATGCGACCGGGTCGGGAGAGGGCCCCAGTTCAAGGATGCGCTTCTCCTTCACGCGGTCCAGAGCGTCCTCCATCTCCTTCAGCATGCCGTAACAGGCCACTTCAGCAGTGTTCGGGATGAAGGAGAACACCGTATTGTCCAGATCATGGTCCACTACCTCCAGGATGGCCGGGCAGACGGAACGGCCAAGTGCCAATCGCTCTTGGTATACATCACGGTCGCTACCGCGGCTGAAATAGATGCGTTCGAAACTGCACGAGCGTTTCTCGATCGGTTCACGCACCAGTTCCTCGCAGTATGATCCGTTCTTCCGGATGATGAGCGCATGGCCCGGAGTGAGTTCGTGCACCTCCTCGGTGCGCACATGGAAGGCGGTCTGGATGGCAGGGCGCTCACTGGCCACCACCACCACTTCGTCGTCTGCGTACCAATAGCACGGGCGGATGCCTGCTGGATCGCGGAGCACGAAGGCGTCGCCGTGACCCATCATGCCAGCCAACGCATAACCTCCGTCGAAGTCCAACGCACTGTTCACCAGGATCTGCTTCACGTCGAGCTTCTCCCCGATGACCTGGGTGATCTGCTTCTCGGTGTACCCCAGTTGCCGATGGATCTGGGCCAAGCGGTCGTTCTCCATATCCAGGAAGTGCCCGATCTTCTCAAGCACGGTCATCGTGTCGCTACGTTCCTTGGGGTGTTGGCCGATGGACACGAGCAGGTCGAAGAGCTCGTCCACATTGGTCATGTTGAAGTTGCCAGCCACCACGAGGTTGCGGGTCATCCAGTTGTTCAAGCGCCTCCTGGGATGGCAATTCTCCAGGCTGTCGCGCCCGAATGTGGCATAGCGCAGGTGACCGAGCAGCACTTCACCCATGAAGGGCATGGCTTCTTTTAGCCGCCGTGCGTCCACCGCCACCGAGGGGTCGGCCACCAGGGCATCTGCATAGCCCTTGTTCACCTTCCCGAAGATCTTCTGGATGGCCTGCTTGTCGGTGCTGCGCTCGCGATCGATGTAGTTCAGACCAGGTGTGGGGTCCAGCTTGATCGAAGCGATGCCCGCGCCATCCTGCCCACGGTTATGCTGTTTCTCCATCAGGAGGTACAGCTTCTTGAGGCCATAGAGCGGCGATCCGTAACGTTCCTGATAGTGCTCCAGTGGCTTGCGCAAGCGGATCAGCGCAATGCCACATTCATGCTTGATCGCGTCACTCATGCAGGAAGTGTGTTCCGATAGTGGACCGTTCGAACGGGTTGGGCCGTAAAGGTACGTCCCGCAAAGTGCCTGCGGGAAGCAACCAAACTGCGTCCCAACGTGTCTTTCAGGCGTAACTTGCCTGTTCTCCATACGCGCGCGGTGCATCGGATAGTGACCTTGGCCTTTTTGCTCCTCGCCAGCGACCTCCTGGCCGAGGGCGCTATCGCGCGCTTCACGGAGAACAAGGGCCAATGGCCGGAGCGCGTATTGTACAGGGCCCGTGTGCCGGGCGGGGCATTGTTCGTGGAACGATCTGCGTTCACGTTGGTGCTCAGTACGGGCGGCATTCCATCCCATCACCATGATGCACCGGATGCAGCGCACGAGGAGGAACCCATGCGTACGCATGCCTACAGGGTCCACTTCGTACAGGGGGAGGCCCGACAGGCCATCGGCGGCGCGGGCCAAGGGTACTATGAGAACTACTTCCTGGGTAATGACCCGGACCAATGGGGAACAGGATGCCAGGTCTTTGGCGAGGTGCTTTTGAAGGAGGTCTGGCCGGGGGTCGATATCCGGATCGATGGGAGGGACGGGATCAAGTACGATGTGGTCGTGGCCCCGGGATCGGATCCAGCACAGGTGCGGTTCCGGTATGAAGGTCAGGAAGGGATCACCATCGATAAGGGAGAGTTGCACATAGCGCTCAGCAATGGTTCCGTGACTGAATCCCGTCCGGTGGCGTTCTTGAGCGATGGCCCGACCGGACAGCGTGAACCGTTGAAGGGTGCCATGCAATGCCAATACACCGTGACGGGTACCGAGGTCGGTTTCCTAGCACCCGTTCCGATCCCGGCAGGTCGCACCTTGGTGATCGACCCCACCTTGTCCTTTTCCAGTTATTCGGGAAGTGTTGGGGACAATTTTGGTTACACCGCGACCTACGATGAGGCAGGTCACCTTTATGGCGGCGGTACGGTCTTCGCTCCGGGTTATCCTACCACATTGGGCGCGGTGACCACGGCCTTTCAGGGTGGTCAGGTGGATATCGGTCTTTCCAAGTGGACCCCGGACGGATCGGATCTGGTCTGGAGCACCTACCTGGGGGGAGCCAGTAACGAGACCCCGCACAGTCTGGTGGTGAACGATGCAGAAGAGCTTTTCATCCTGGGTGCTTCGGGTTCCTCGGACTTCCCGGTCACTATAGGGGCGTTCGATGTCGGTTTCAACGGAGGGAACGCCATTGCAGGTAACGGATGGGAGGGAGGAGTATCCAATTATGGGTTCGGTCACACTTCGGGCGTTGATATCGTGCTGGCACATTTGAACGCATCGGCAACGGCCCTTGTCGGTGCCACGTACGTGGGTGGCTCTGGCAACGATGGGCTGAACAATACGCTGATCCTTGCCAACAACTACGGAGACCAGTTCCGGGGGGAGGTCGTATTGGATCAGGCCGGCAACGTGGTCGTGGCCACCAGCACCACCAGTGCGGACATTCCCATCACGGGCAACGCGCCCCAACCGGTGTTCGGCGGGGTGCAGGATGCTTATTTCTTTCGGATGGACCCTGCTCTGACCACCCAGCTCTGGGCCACTTATCATGGTGGCGCCAATCGCGAAAGTGGCTTAGGGGTGCAAGTGGATTCGAGCGGGGATCTCTTCTTCACCGGCGGCACCATCAGTGGCGATATGCCATTGGCCGGCACACCCTTTCAAGGGTCCTCTCAAGGCACTGCCGATGGGTACATCGCTCGGTATGCTCCAGGTGGGGCACTGCTGGGTGCCACGTTCCTCGGCACGGCGGGCTTCGACCAGAGCTATCTCATCCAATTGAACGCGGCTCAGGAGGTGTTCGTGATCGGACAGACCACGGGAAGTTATCCCATCACGCCGGGCAAGTATGCCAACCCGGGCAGCAACCTGTTCATCCAGAAGATCTCACACGACCTGAGCACCTCACTGTGGAGCACTCGGATCGGCAATGGTACCGATACCAGGCTCTCTCCGACGGCCTTCCTGGTCAGCGACTGTGAGCAGATCTACCTCAGTGTGTGGGGTGGTTTGACCGGACAATTGATAACAAGCATGCCGCTCACCCCGGATGCATTCCAATCCACGACGGATGGGAGCGACTTCCACCTCATGGTATTGGAGCCGGAAGCAACGGCTTTGAATTATGGCACTTATTTCGGTGGGGGCACAAGCAACGAGCACGTGGACGGCGGCACCAGCCGATTCGACAAGAACGGTACGGTGTACCAGGCCGTGTGCGCAGGTTGCGGTAGTAACGATGACTTCCCCACCACTCCCGGTGCGTGGAGCGCAACGAACGGCAGTGCCAATTGCAACCTTGGGGTGTTCAAGTTCAGCTTGGGACAACCAGTGGCGAACATCGGTATCGATGGCCCCGCCACGATCTGTTTGGGCAGTCCGGCGCAGTTCATCAATACCAGCATTGGAGGTACCAACTACCTCTGGGACTTCGACGATGGATCACCCCCCTCCGCGTTGGAAGAGCCGGACCATCTCTTCGACGAGCCGGGCACGTATGACGTTACCATGATCCTCAGCGATCCAGATGCATGTGTCACCGCCGATACGGCCATGGTCGCGGTCACGGTGCTTCCTCCTGTGGTCGCCGACGTGGACCCGGTGGCTCCGGTGTGTCCCGGCATCCCGATACCCCTGCAAGCAAGTGGCGGAACGACCTATCTCTGGTTTCCGGTCACGGGTCTGAGCGACCCTGAAGTTCCCGAACCCACCTTGACCACGTCTTCCGAGGGAACCTGGAATGTGATCGTCTCCGATGCGTGTTCGTCGGATACCGCTTCGGTGGTGATCGACCTCTTCGCGGTGTCCGGAGGCACCAGTGGCGATACCACCATCTGTCAAGGGACGGAAGTGACCATCTCCGCCTTCGGAGGGGCAACCTACGAATGGACACCCCCCGAAGGGCTATCGAGCGATACGAACGGATCACCGGAGGCATCCCCGGATACCACGACCACCTATACGGTCACCATCACCACGGCCGAAGGCTGTTCCATACAAGACCAGGTGACGGTAACGGTCTTCTTTGAGCTACCTGAGCCAGCCTTGGTCGATACGGTCATCTGTCGCGGTGATACCGTAATGCGGGCCACCGGTACCTCCCCCCAATACGCATGGGATCCCTCACCTTTCCTGACCCCGTGGAATGTTCAACAACCGGCGTTCTTCCCACAAGAGACCACCATGTTCACGGTGACCCTGTCGAATTCATGTGGAGCGGTCCGGGATACGGTACTGATCGAGGTGAGAAGCGTGGATGCCGATGCCTGGCAGGATACGCTGGTCTGTCCGGGTGTTCCGGTTCCCCTGTTCGCCACCGGGAGCGAAACGTTCAGTTGGTCACCGACCGCGGGCCTTTCCGACCCGAATAGTTCGTCCCCCATAGCCACGCCATCCAATTCCACTACGTATCGAGTGACCGTTAGCGACAGTTTGGGTTGCTTCGATCAGGACAGTGTTATGGTGGTCCTCCGGCCTTGGCCATTCGTACAGGCCGGTCCGGATACCATCATCGACTTCGGCGACCCGGTCACCCTCACCGCGCAAGGCAACGGTGCTTTGGGCTGGTCATTGGTGGAGCTGGTCCATGCAGAGGATCCGGAACGCCCCATAGTTCGGCCCGAGGAGACCACCACCTACACGGTCACCGTCGTGGATAGTGCGGGATGCAAGAATACAGACGCGATCACCATCATCGTGAACGGCGACCTGTACGTACCCAATACGTTCACTCCGAACGGCGATGGGTACAATGATCTGTTCGGGGCTTCGGGCAAGGACATCGCCCAGCTCATGCTGTTCGTCTTCAACCGCTGGGGCCTGCTCGTTTGGAGCACGGAAGCCTTGGATGGGCGTTGGGATGGGACCTTCAACGGCGTGCCATCACCGGTGGATACCTACGTATGGAAGCTGTCTGCCATCGAGCTGAGCGGCCGCCAACGCGAGGCTGTCGGCCACGTCAACCTGGTGCGTTGATCAGCGGAAGAGTTCGTGTTGTTTACCTAGCCATTCCAAGGCAGCACCGCCAAGAAGCGTCTGCTTGGTGGCATCATCATAGGACATGCTGCGGATCAGCTCACCGGGCACCAGTTCTCCCAGCGGGAAGGGATAATCGGTACCCATGGCCACGCGGCTCGCACCCATCTGGTCCACCACCAAGCGCAGAATGGCGGGATCATGCACCAAGGCGTCGATCCAGAACCGTCCCAGGTAGTCTCGCGGGTTGACGTTGTTGTCCACCGCACACAGGTCTGGCCGCATCAAGAAGCCATGCTCTATGCGCCCGAGGGTTGCCGGGAAGGAGCCGCCCCCATGGGCGAACGCCACCCGCAACCTGGGCAATCGTTCGAACAGTCCGCTGAAGATCATGGACGTGATCGCCGTGGTGGTCTCCACAGGCATGCCCACCAGCCAAGGCATCCAGTACTTGTCCATGCGGTCAGCGCCCATCATGTCCCAAGGGTGAACGAACACCGCCATATCCAACTCCTGGCACGCTTCGAAGACTTGGAATAGCCGGGGTTCTCCCAGGTTCATCCCGTGGATATGTGTGCCGATCTGGATACCTGCCAGCCCGATGCGTTTGCAGCGTTCCAGTTCGCGGATGGCCAGCTCGGGGTCTTGCATGGGCAGGGTCCCCAAACCGATGAAGCGCTTCGGCCAACGCTGTACGATACCTGCGATGTGGTCGTTCAGGAACATCGACAGGTCCAACGTGTCAAGGGGCTTTGCCCAGTAGCTGAACATGACCGGTACCGTGCTTAGCACCTGTACGTCAACGCGGAAATGATCGCTTTCGCGAAGTCGCTCCTCGGGGTCCCAACAATTCGCTTGGACCTCGCGGAAGAACTTGTCGTCCATCATCATCCGCGCACAACCCGGCTTGTGGTGGTCCAAGTGGATGAATCCACGGTACCCGTACCTGGCCCCGAAGTCCGGGATGTTCTCCGGCAGGATGTGCGTATGGATGTCGATGGTGAAGAACTCGGCCATGCTCCGGTACTTACACGAAGCGGGGGTCGGTCTCCATCACGTGTCCGCACTTCTTGCAGGTACGATGGTCCACGTTGCCGTAGAATTCGCGGAAGCGGGGAAGGAAGTCCTTCTCGATGTTGTGGAGCACGAAGCGGTATTCATGCAACAGGTTGTTGCACGTTTCGCAATACCACTGTAGGCCATCCTGTAGCTCGCGATCATCCCGCTTCACCTCGATCACCAAGCCTACCGTATTGGGGCCGCGGCGGGGTTGATGCGGGACGTTGGCGGGCAATAGGAACATGTCACCTTCCTTGATCGGGATGGTCACGGCCTTACCATCCTCCTGGATGCCCACCTCGATATCGCCTTCGAGCTGGTAGAAGAGCTCTTCGGTCTCGTTGAAGTGGTAATCCTTGCGGGCGTTGGGGCCTCCCACGATCATCACGATGTAGTCGCCGGCGTCATGATAGAGGTTCTTGTTCCCTACCGGGGGCTTCAGGAGGTCGCGGTTGTCCGCTATCCACTGGTTCAGATTGAAGGGACGACGAATGGGCATGGTGAATGGGAAGATGGGCTAAAGTTAGGGGGTGCCCTGCAACGACAAGGGCGGCCCCGAAGGACCGCCCCGCCTATGGTGTATGGAATGGGTTCATTTCCGGGCCCTGCCAGCCTGAAGGAGAGCGGCGCCATTGGCGCGTTGCATGTCCGCCGTGTATTCCAGGTCCTGCACGAAGGCACCGATGCGTTTATCATATCGGACCATGGCGAACGGCATGTCCATCACATCGGTGTCGGCACCTTCATAGCGGGAGATCGGCAGCATCATCACATCCATTTGGAGCGGCATCATCGCAAGCTCCTTGGGGTCGATATTGGCATGGGTATCCACAACGATGCGTTTGGTCACGTGACCAGGGTGCTCGAATTGAACGGTGAACAAATGGCCCAAGGCCAGCCCAATTTGGAACTTGCCTGATCGTTCGGTGACTTGCTCGAACACCAGGTCATTGTCGCAGAATACCTTGACGCTGCTGCCGACCAGGTTGGAAGTTCCATCCACGATCCTGCCACTGACCGGGAGGAGTGGGCTCTTTTCAGGTCGCTCCTCGCCTGGTTGGGCTGAAGCGGGGAGTACCATGGACATCATGACCATGGTCAGCATACAGGTCACTGGACGGGGAGAGATCGTCATGGACCGGCATACGCGATCCAGTCCTTCGGGGTTACGACCTGATATGGAAAGTACCTACGCACGAAGGACCGCAGTATACTGCGGTCCTTCGGCTGAAAGGGGACGGCTGATCAGGGAAGCAGTACGCGCTTGGCGCTGCGTCCGGTGGCGTGAACGGCTTGGAGCATGTAGATGCCCGAGGCCAGGTCCGCACCAAGGTCCAGTACGAGGTCCGTCCCTGCTGTTGCCAACGTATTGGTGACGCTGATGGAACGTCCTGCGGCATCCATCAGTTCCCACCTTACCGGGCCGGTGAGCGATCCGGAGCGGATCCGCAATTGACCAGCCGTACTGTTGATGACTTGCCACTGGACCGCTTCCTCGGATACGGATACCGGGCAGGAATTGGTCGCGCTCACCGTAACGGTGTACGGACCTTCACTGCCACTGAACGGGTCGACCAGCACGGGGAGGTAATAGTTGCCCGCAGGCACCTCGATGTAGTAAGCAGTACGGTTGCCATCGCCACAATCATCGGTGTTGTTCGAGGTGCTGTACACCAGCTCATCGGCAGGGCAGGAGGTCGCCAACAGGTTCCACACATTGGTGAACGCTGGGTCCGTGCCACAGTACTCGACCGTCAGGTCGGAACACTCTGGAAGTGAGAAGTAATGCCATACGTTCGGCAGCCCTACTTGAGCGATCAGCGAGCCGGTCACTGCATCGCCGGGCAGGGTGGCACCCTGGCTGTTCCCCGTGAAGATGACGGAACCGCCGATGGCTATCGGTGTTGGCTCCAGTAATGCGGTGCACAGGTCGTTCTCCGGGCTATTGCTACCGCATGCGGCAGCGGTCACCACGATGGTGTAGGGCCCCTGTGCCCCGCTGAACGGTTCGGTGAGGACAGGCAGGTAATAGGTGCCCGCTGGCAATGCATTGAAGTAGATCGTCTTGTTGCCATCACCACAATCATCCGTATTGAAGGTGGTGGCGTTGACCATGTCATCGGCAGGACAGCTCAGTGCCAGCCAATTCCAGGTGTTGCCGAACGCAGGATCGATACCACAGTAGCTCACCGTCAGATCGGAGCAATCCGTCGTCGTGAAGGCATGCCATACACTGGGCAGTCCGAGGTCCATTTCGCTGTCTGGTACAGCATCACCATCGAAGGTGGCACCTGTATTGTTCCCCGTGAAGGTGAGGTTGGACCCTATGGCAAGGGCTTCCGCGGTCACATTCGAACACAGATCGTTGGGCGGGCTATTGCTTCCACAGGCTGCTGCCGTCACCTCCAACGTGTATGGGCCTTGTGCCCCGCTGAAGGGTTCTGTAAGCACCGGGAGGTAATAGGTGCCTGCCGGCAGTGCGTTGAAGTACAGGGTCTTGTTGCCATCACCGCAATCATCGGAATTGAACGTGGTGGCGTTGAGCATCACATCGGCAGGGCAGCTCAATGCCAGCCAGTTCCAAGTGTTCCCGAAAACGGGGTCGATACCGCAATAACTGATCGTCACATCGGCGCAGTCCGTGGTGGTGAACGCGTGCCATACACTGGGTAGGCCAAGGTCCATGAAACTGCCGGGCACTGCATCACCATCGAAAGTGGCTCCTGTATTGTCCCCGGTGAAGGTCAAACCACCACCGATCGTGAGTGCTTCGGCGGTCACGTTCCCACAGATGTCGTTCTCCGGACTATTGCTTCCACACGAGGCTGCGCTCACTTCGATGGCGTAAGGACCTTGTGCGCCGCTGAAGGGCTCGGTGAGTACAGGAAGGTAGTAGGTGCCTGCTGGCAGTGCATTGAAGTATAGGGTCTTGTTCCCGTCGCCACAGTCGTCCGAGTTGAACGTGGTGGCGTTCAGCATCACATCGGCAGGGCAGCTCAGTGCGAGCCAATTCCACGTATTACCGAACACGGGGTCGATGCCGCAGTAACTGATCGTCACATCGGCGCAATCCGTAGTGGTGAAGGCGTGCCACACGCTGGGTAGGCCCAGGTCCATGAAGCTGCCCGGGACAGCGTCATCCGCGAAGGTGGCACCGGTATTGTCGCCGGTGAAGGTCAGGCTGGAGCCGACTGCCAAGTCTGCAGCTGTCACAGAGGCGCAGAGATCGTTCTCAGGGCTGTTGCTTCCGCATGCCGCTGCGTTCACTTCGATGACATAGGGGCCCTGTGAGCCGCTGAAGGGTTCGGTGAGGACCGGTAGGTAGTAGGTCCCGGCAGGAAGGGCATTGAAGTACAGGGTCTTGTTCCCATCGGTGCAGTCGTCGGTATTGAACGAGGTGGCGTTCAGCATCTCGTCCGCTGGACAGCTCAACGCCAACCAGTTCCAAGTACTCCCGAACACAGGGTCGATGCCGCAATAGCTGATCGTCACGTCGGCGCAATCGGTGGTGGTGAAGGCATGCCACACGCTGGGTAATCCGAGGTCCATCTCGCTTCCGCTAACCGCATCACCGGCGAATGTGGCGTCGGTATTGTCGCCATTGAAAGTCAGTGTGGCACCGATCTCCAGTGATCCCGGAGTGACGCTCGTGCACAGGTCGTTCACGGGCGCGCTTCCTAGGACAGGGGGCTCAGCAGCAAGTCCATGGGTCAGGGAGAGCAGTGGCGCCAAGGCGAGCACGAGGCGTATGGAACGAAGGGTCATGGTAACAGCGGATTGAGCACGCCGCAGGGAGCGGTGTGGTGCAAAGGTGGCAAGGGACGCGGAGTAAGGTCGAAGGAAAGGGATCTAGTTTTTCACACCTGATATTGAACGAAACCATCGAACGTACAAAGGGCCGCCCCGAAGGACGGCCCTTTGTGATCAGTTCGAGTGGTCCGATCAACGGATGACCACGCGTTGCTCGCTGGTGCCCTTGTCGTTGCTCAGGCGGAAAACGTAAGAACCGGTGGCCAGACGGCCAGCCAGCTGCACCTGATGCGCCTGTCCGGCCACCAAGGTGCGGTTCTCAGTGTGCAGCAGACGGCCGGTCATGTCCAACACCTCGATGGAGGTGGCACCCACCAGTTCATTGCTGGAGATGGTCACGTCACCATTGCTGGGGTTCGGGAATACGGCGAACACAGCGCTGTTGGAGGTCAGGTCGTTCACAGCGGTTTCGATGTCACCGGTGACGCAGATGTTGAAGGTGGCGGTACCACCATAGTTGTACACGCGCACGGAGTAGGTCTCACCCACGGTCAATCCGCTCTGGATGATCTCCTCCACACCATCCGCGATGGTCGCATCGGAACAAGCCAAGGAAGTGGCGGCATCGCACGTACCGGAGAACAATTCGATCACCAGGTCGGCACCGTTCGTGCCGGTAGCGGTAACCGTATGGTCGGTTCCCGTGGCTACGAACGAATACCACACGTCGAGCGCTGTAGGGGAGGTGAACGCGTTGCACTCGATCGGATCGAGGGTCTGGTCGCTGCTTTCCGTGTTACCATCGATGGGCGTGCACACGGTATACACGAACAGGCCTTGGGCACCGGCACAAGCATCGTTGGCAGGCGGAGGAGCGCATGCTTCAGCTGTTACCGTGATTTCATAAGCGCCAGTGGCATCAACGCCACCGAGCACTGCATAGTAATAGGTGCCAGCTGGAACAGCATCGAAGTAAACGGTGGCGTTGCCATCACCGCAGTCATCGAAGTTGCCCGAGCTGAATCCGATGAAGGACGTGTACGGGCAATCCACGTACAGACGAGCACCCACGTTCTGGAACGGTGCGACCATGCCACAGTAGGCTACGGAGATGTTCGTGCATTCGGTGGTGGTGAAGGCGTGCCACACGTTCACGGTGCCAATGGCCTCGGTGTCCAGTGCGCCGGTGTTATCGCCGGTCCAGTTCACACTTCCACCAGCTGCCAAAGCATCGGCCGTGACCGCGTCACACTGGTCGTTGGCAGGAACGTTGGAAGGAGCGAACGCGCAGATGCTGAACTCTGGATCGGCAGGTGCGGTGGCGCCATAGTGGTACACGCGTACATAATAGGTCGTTCCGGAAACGGTGTTCATGGTCAGTGTCTCCTGCAGACCGCCCGGAGGGAAGGTCGCATCGGCACAACCCACGCTTACCAGCGCGCCACAATCACCCGTGAAGCCTTCGATCACGGCATCCATGGTACCGACGCCATCCACCTGAACGTTGGTGATGGCACCCGTTGCCACGAAGCTGAACCACACATCAAGTGCACCAGGAGCGGTGAACCCGTTGCAGAGGATGGAGGGCAACGTGCTGGTAGCATCCAGGACCGTAGCGGTCACCGGAGTGCACTCGGTACCAACGGTGAGGGAGGTGGCACCTGCACATTCGTCGTTCGCAGGAGCGGCCCCACCGCCTTGACCGGTCAGGCAAACGTCGAACGTTCCACCAACACCGAAGTCATTGTTCGCGGCCACGCTGAACACGTAATCGGTCCCAGGGGAGACCGGCACTACAAGCGCGGTTGCGGCATCACCCACGGCACAAGCAACGGAGGTTCCTCCGCAGCCACCCTCCAGGACGTCCACGACCAGGTCGGTGATGGTACCCCCCACGATATTGACCGTTACAGAGGTGTAGGCACCGGAATTGAAGCCGTACCATACGTCCTCATAGGCGGAAGCGCCTGGATCGCACGTAGGCTCGCCGTCCGTGGCAGTGGTTCCAGCATTGTCGCCGGGCACCCCGTTCGCAGGACATTCGCCTGGCAGGTTCACCGTCAGTACTTGTGCATCAGCGCAAGCATCGTTCGCGATAGCGCCGCGCAGCTCAGCGGCGATCACTGTGCCCTGGCGGCTCAGCGTACGCGATACTTCACCCTTCACCGCAACGCGGCTCTTGGTCTTCTGGAGAAGGTCCGGCGTCATGCCCGCCTGACCTGTTGCCAGGGTCGTCATGCTGGCAGCGACCAGCACTCCTACAAAAGCAAGGTAGTTGTTCTTCATCGTTCTTGGGTCGGTTAGAATGCCGCGAAGGTGGCACTTCTGTACTGGAATACCAAGCACGAATTATACACCGCCTACTTTCGTACCATGGATATCTCATTGAAAGGTCGGAACGCATTGGTCGGAGGCGCTACCCAAGGCATCGGTGCTGCGATCGCCCTGGAGCTCGCGGAACTCGGTGCCAACGTTACGTTGGTGGGCCGGGATGGGGACCGGACCCGGGCTCTGGCTGCGACGTTGCCTGTCCGGTCATCACAGTCCCATGGTGTGCTGGTGGTGGATATGAGCGATACGAACGCATTGGATGCTACGCTGAAGGCCCATCTGACCCACCATGGGGTGGATATCCTGATCAACAACACCGGTGGGCCAGCACCTGGTCCGGCGCATCAGGCGGAGGTGGCTGCGTTCGAGTCGGCCTTCCGGTTGCATGTCCTTGCCTTCCAGACCATGGTCAGGGCGGTGGTCCCGGGAATGAAACAGCGCGGTCACGGCCGTATCATCAATATCATCAGTACCAGCGTGAAACAACCCCTGCCCAACCTGGGGGTGAGCAATACCATACGGGGTGCGGTCGCCAACTGGGCCAAGACCTTGGCGAATGAGCTTGGGCCTCACGGGATCACGGTGAACAATGTGTTGCCCGGGGCCACGGCCACTGAACGCCTCACGGCCATCATCCGCAACAAGGCACAGGCGACCGAACGTAGCGAGGCGTCCATCGCAGAGGAGATGCAGATGGAGATACCGCTCCGCCGGTTCGCTCAAGCGGGCGAGATCGCCAATGCCGTGGCTTTCCTATGTGGTCCTTCCGGCGGATACATCAATGGGGTCAACCTTCCTGTGGACGGAGGACGGACCGCGTGTCTTTGAGTTCGGTCGCTCAGATCCTCCGCACCCGAAAGGGAAGCTGATGGATCACGGGCACTGCAAGGCCGTTCTGGGTCCCCGGCATGAACGTCGGCAATGACCGGATGACCCGTTCGATCTCGGCTTTCACGTCCGCACTCGGCTCGGGGGCGCATATCAACCTGCCGATGGCCCCGGATGCCGTCACCTCCATGGTGATCACCGTGAATTCCTCACGACGCATTTCGCGGGGTACCCGGAAGTGTTTTTGGAGATGTGCGTCGATCCGGGCCTCTGTGCATGCGTCAAGGTCCCTGCGATCCTCCTCCAGGCACGTTGCGAAGTAGGGTCGTTGCTCCACACCGTCCCACAAGCGAGGTCCCGGGTCCACGACCTCATCCGGGAGGCGCTCAGGACCCGTGACCAGTGGCTCAGGTCCACCTGTTGGATCGGGCTGGATGTTGGCTTGGGGTGACAGGGTTGGAACAGCAACTGGCTCCGAGGCTACGATGCGACCTGTGCTCGCCGTAGTACGCACTTTGGAGTCGCTGGGGATCAGGTCCCGCTTGATGGTGAAGTTCACCGGGAGGTCTTCGACCACGTGCTCCTCGTCGGCAAGGGTGGTCTTGAGGAACGACACGTGGGTTCCGGATCGCCACTCATAGGCGACCAGCGTGAAGGAGAGTGCTGTGACGAGGCCGGTGAGGAAACGGCGGCTCAGGTCCCGTTGTGAACGGTCCCATGAATGGGTGTAGGTAGCCATGGTCCTGTGTTTGAGGACAGAACACGGCACTCCTATCGATCATTGCCCATCCGGCGCGATCAGCCTGAACCCTTTGCCATGTACATTAATGATCTCCACTGCCGGGTCGTCCCGTAGGTACTTCCGCAGCTTGGCGATATAGACATCCATGCTGCGGCCACTGAAGTAATTGTCATTGCCCCACACTTCGCGTAATGCATGCCCACGCTCCAGGACGTCATTGCGATGGGCACAGAGGAGACGTAATAATTCCGATTCCTTGGTGGTCAGGCGACGCTCCCCGACAGGAGTGGCAAGGAGTTGCTTGCGCGGGTCGAACCGCGACGCGCCGATCAGATAATGGTCCGGTTCCACTTCGAGCGGCTGGGCTCCGCGTGCGCGCCGGAGCACAGCTTGGGTGCGAAGCATCAATTCCTCCATGCTGAAAGGCTTCGTGAGATAATCATCAGCGCCCGCCTTGAAGCCTTCCAAGGTGTCTTGTTTCATGCTCTTGGCGGTCAGGAAGACGATCGGGACCAAGGGGTCCTTCTCACGGATCTCGCGGGCCAAGGTGAAACCGTCCTTCAATGGCATCATCACGTCAAGGATGAGCATATCGTAGGTGTTCTGCGAATAGGCCAGCCACCCCTGCTGTCCATCGGTGCGTAGGTCCACCAGAAAGCCCTTGGCCCGTAAGTATTCGGCCAGTAGCCCTCCGAGATTGGGGTCATCCTCTACCAGGAGCAGCTTGACGGGTGATGACATGTTCGAATGGTATGAATAGATGGAAGGTACTGCCCTGACCCGGAACGCTCTCCACTCGGATGGTGCCGCGGTGACGTTCCACTACGGTGCGGACATAGCTAAGACCCAGGCCGAAGCCTTTCGTATTGTGGATGTTGCCCGTAGGAACCCGATACAGGCGATCGAAGATCTTGCGTTGCTCGGAAGGTGCGATGCCGATCCCATTGTCGGACACGCTCAGTGTGATCCCCGTGTCATTGCTATGCGTGACGATCCGGATCACCGGCTCCTGCCGGGTGTACTTCACCGCATTATCAATGAGGTTGTAGAGCAGGTTGGTGAGGTGGATCCGGTCGCCTTGGACATGGTGGATCTCAGCACGGAGGTCCGTTTCGATCCGTCCGCTGCGTCTCGAAACTTGGATATTGCTGCTCCGGATCACGTCCTGCACCAGACTGTGCATATCCAGATCGACCAGTTTGAGCACCATATGCCCACTGTCGAGCACGGCACTCTGCAGCACGTTCTCCACCAATGCCCCCAAGCGTTTGTTCTCGTCCCGGATCATGCCTACGAACGTCCGCACCTGCTGATCGGTCTTCGGCACCGAAGGGTCCGCCAAGGCTTCACACGCCAGGCCGATGGTGCTGATCGGGGTCTTCAGTTCATGGGTCAGGTTGTTCACCAGGTCGTTCCGGATATCGCTGATACGCTTCTGCCTGAGGATGATGCGCAAGGCGATCGCGAACACCGCGATGATGAGCCCGATGAAAAGAGCGGAAATGATCAACTGAGGGACCACGCCACGATGGATGAGACCACGTTCGTCATCCACGGCCACCCTCAGGAAATAACCTTCCAGCGCAAGGTCATGGCGGAACAACCGTTCCCGGTACGGGGTGTTCAGAAGCCGTTCCAGGTGGTCCGGTTGATCCGAGCTCAACGGTATGGGACGATCTCCGTCGTCGAACACCCCATAAGCGGTCGGTCTGGGGAGACCGTCGGCCAGGAACACGCTGTTTATAAGGGAGTCCAACACCCGCACATCAAGACGATCGCGAATGTCGCGCTGCATCTCTGCGGCCAGGATGCCTCGGACGACATCGGTCACCAGCGTTTCCAGATCGTCCCCCGAGCCGTCGATCACACCACCGGGATCGCGCGATGGATCGACGGAGCCTACCCGATCCGGCGATCGCTTGGTGCGCAAGGTGTCCAGGCGAAGAAGAAGCTGACGTCCTGCTGGTTCGTTCCGTAAGGTGTGGATCCGTTCAAGTTGCTCGAGCTTGTCACTGACCACGAATAGCGCATTGTCGATGCCTTGGACCAATTGCGATTCCCGTGCGCTCACCGTGCTTCTGATCCAATGGACCTGTATGCCCACCAGACCGAGCAGCGCCATACCGATGGTCGCTACCAAGCCAATGATCCAGCGCCGTTCCACGCAGCTAAACTACCCGTCCCTCAGGCCCTGGATCAAGCTTAACGCTCTTTAACGTTCATTCTCCTTGCGTTAACATCAATTCGTTCGCACGAGGGTAGTTTCGCATCATCAACGGAGGGAACTCGCGGCGCGGGGTCCCTACCAGCTTGGTCGGCTGATGGGTTTTGGTGAGGCCGACCTGCACAACAAGGCGTTGAAAGGTCTCCTTTGGGAGGCCTTTTGACGTTCGTAGGCCACCGAGCACCTGTTACCTTCGACCCCGGACCCATTCCACAGAACACGGAAGGGCCTTGTCCCATGGACCTTATATTGAACTTGATGGACGGCGTATCGATGCCGGCGGTGAGCAACGCATGGATCGATGTGTACGAACCAGCAACAGGTGCCGTGCTCGCTCGGCTGCCGGATAGTGACGAACGTGATGTGGAATTGGCCTACTTGGCGGCAGATCGCGCGGTGGCCGGTTGGAAAGCAATGGGGCGCGAAGGCCGTTCCAATGTGCTGCTGCGGTTGGCACAGCTGATCGAGGATGACCTGGAGGCGTTCGCACAATTGGAATCCAAGGACAATGGTAAGCCGTTGGCCTTGGCGCGCAAGGTGGATATCCCGCGTGCAGTGGCCAACTTCCGCTTTTTCGCCACGGCCATTCTACACTTTCCCAGTGAGGCCCACGTGATGGACGATGTGGCTGTCAACTGGACCGATCGACAACCTATTGGCGTGGTGGGTTGCATCAGTCCATGGAACCTACCGCTCTACCTCTTCACGTGGAAGATCGCCCCTGCCTTGGCAGCTGGGAATTGTGTTGTGGCCAAACCGAGTGAGGTGACCCCCTGCACGGCTCATCGATTGAGTACACTATGCGCCCGAGCGGGTATGCCATCAGGCGTCCTCAATATCGTTCACGGGCTGGGCCCCAAGGTGGGTGCGGCCATCACCGCTCACCCCGGTATCCCGGCCATCTCCTTCACCGGTGGAACACGCACTGGCGCGGAGATCGCACGGGTGGCGGCACCGATGTTCAAGAAATTGAGCTTGGAATTGGGAGGGAAGAACCCCGTCCTGGTCTTCGATGACTGTGACATGGAAGAGGCGTTGTCCACGACGGTCCGTTCCAGTTTCACCAACCAGGGTCAGATCTGCTTATGCGGCTCGCGTATTCTCGTGCACGAGCGCATCTATGCCCGCTTCCGCGATGCTTTCGTCTCCCGAGTGGAGCAATTGCGGGTGGGCGACCCAACGTCTCCTGATAGCGACCTCGGTGCAGTGGTCTCACGCGACCATATGGAAAAGGTCCTGAGCTACATCGATCTGGCACGTACGGAAGGGGGGAAGGTCCTTTGTGGTGGCACTCGCGTACAATTGGAAGGCGCGCTGAGTGATGGCTGGTATATCGCTCCGACGGTGATCGAAGGCTTGGGTCCACAGTGCCGGACCAACCAGGAGGAGATCTTCGGTCCTGTGGTCACGCTTCAGTCATTCACGAGCGATGAGGAAGCCATCGCACAGGCCAATAGCACGCCATATGGACTGGCCGCAGTGATCTGGACCACCGATCTCAAACGAAGCCACAAGGTGGCACGGGCGATCAATGCCGGTATCGTTTGGGTGAACTGTTGGATGGTCCGCGACCTGCGAACTCCGTTCGGTGGCATGAAGCAGAGCGGGGTCGGTCGGGAAGGCGGTGTGGATGCACTACGGTTCTTCACCGAGGCGAAGAACATCTGCATCAAGCTTTAGCAGCCCGACCAGCTGTCTGCTTGTCCTTCATTCCATTGGTGAAGAACCACCCGAACTGACGGTCGAACCAATTCCCGAAACGTTGGAACCGGTCCATCAGGGTATAGAGCGCGTTGAACATGGTGAAGGTTTGTGTGAATAACACACGAATTGGTCCGATCGGTATGTGCCGGTGTAACAGAACGAGGAACGGTCACAAACGGACACGGACCTGCATCAAGCTACGTCCCTTGTGGGACAGCATTTCGATCCGTATCGGCTCGATCGAGCGCCGTGCGAGGTCCAACAGTCCGATGATGCCTGGTCCATGATCGGGTGTTCGCCCAAGGAGTGCGTCCCTGTAGCGCCGATTGACCTCCCCAGCGGTGGCCTTGGATAGTTCACTGGCCAGCTTGAGGATGCTGGGATCCTCAGGAGTTGGTAGTACCAGATGAAGCGAACGCGTTTCTGGAGTGGAGTGCCAAGCGAGAAGAACATGTTCCCGCAATGGGTGCAATGCTGAGATGAGTTCCATGGCCGCCATGCCTGCTCGTTCCAACAGTTCGCCGTCCAGTGCGCGCTCCGCCCCTAACATGCGCAAGAGCGTCTCCTGTATGGATCGAGAGGGAGAACCACAGCAAAGAAGGACGCAGCCACTCTGGCCGACCCATTGGTCCAGATTGTGTAATTCCGTATCGCCAAGACGTCCCTCCGCTACACCTCCTGTGCGCACGCGTAGCGCGAAACGTGCGGTACCATCGGTACCAGTCCAGAACCGGTGCCGTACACCATGGCCTGAACGACGTGCCATCTCGATGAGCCCTAGGCCGGCACCACCACGTTTGGTTTGTTCATTGCGTTGGAGCGAACTCAGGAACAAGGCCTTCAATTCGTCCGGGCTTCTGCCTTGGATGCGGTCCAAAGCGGTCCTGAGTGCCGGCAGGTCATCGGCATCCACGGCATTCACGGTGATCACCTCGGTGCTGTCCGTCGCATGCAGGAAGATGAAGGTGCTCCGCTCATCCTTCATGGAGGTGGGCCGATGCCTGACCACGTTCTGGTAGGCTTCCACAAGTACGAAAGCGGTACGGGTGCGAAGACCCTTCTCGACCGGTTTGTCGCCCATCGCGTCATCACCCAGTCCGATCAACCGGGCGGTATGGTCGTCCGGAAAGGAGCCACCATAGATGATCACGAGCTGTTCCTCGGCAAAGGCATCGAACAGCGTTATCAGTGGGTGGTTCTCCATCCAAGGGTATCCGATCAAAGGTAGTTGTGTGCGCCATACCGCCCGGTTGGCGGCTACTATCTTCGCCGCGAACATGGCCACCGAGGAAATTCTTGAAAAGGCCCGCTTGCATGTGCGAAGGCATTTCGCGCGGCATATGCCCAAACATCTTCACTTCCACGACCTGGAGCATACGTTGAGTGTCACCCGAACTGCGCTGGGCATCGGGCAAGCAGAAGGCCTCACCAGTGTGGACCTGCTCCTGTTGGAGTTGGCCGCCCTTTTCCACGATACGGGTTATGCGCTGTCAGTTGCCGGTCACGAGGCACACAGTGCCGAGTTGGCCGAAGCGTTCATGGTCAAACAAGGATGCAGCAAACGACAGGTGGCCACCGTGCGCTCGGCCATCCTTGCCACGCGGCTTGGTGCGAGGCCACGTACGCTCATACAGCGGGTCCTTCGTGATGCTGATAGTGCAAAGGCGGGTCAAGCGGATTTCGAGGAGAAGAGCATGCGTTTGCGGAAAGAGTTGGAAGCGGTGCGTAAGGAACCACTGGACAACATCAAATGGCATCAGGAGAACCTGAGCTACTTGGAAGCCCATCGGTTCCATACGCGGTATGCACAACGCCGCTATGCGGCTCAGAAGCGCTTGAATCTACAGGAACTGCGTCAGCGAGATAGAAAGGCAACTGCCGATGCGACCCCCAGACGATACGGAACCGAGCGGTTCATGGACCGCGACCTGAGTTGGTTGTCATTCAATAATCGGGTGCTACAGGAGGCCAAGGACCCGCGTGTACCCTTGCTCGAGCGGCTGAAGTTCCTGGCCATCTACTCGAGCAACCTGGACGAATTCTATCGCGTTCGGGTAGCCTCGCTGCGGAGTCTCAGCAAGTTGAACAAGGCGGATCGTACGGCACTGGACGTACCGACGGTGAAGCTCATCGATAGGCTGAACCGCAAGGCGCTCAAGCAGCAACGGGAGTTTGGTGCACTCTACCGGGACACGCTCTTACCGGCCTTGGAGGATCATGGCATCCGACTATTGGATGAGCATCGGTTGGATCGGAACCAGAAGGCTTTCGTACGCCGCTATTTCACCGAGAAGGTCGCTCCTTTGCTGCATTCGGCGGCCATACGCCCCGGTAATGCTCCTTTCATCGAGGATCGCAAGCTCTATCTGGCGTGTGTGCTGAAACAGAAGGGGGTCGCCAACAAGCACCGTTCCGTTCTCCTCAATATCCCATCCGATGAACTGGGACGTTTCATAGCATTGCCAGCGACCAAAGGAAGAACGGACATCCTCTTCTTGGATGATGCCATCCGAACATGTCTTCCTGACCATTTCACGGGATACAAGGTCATGGGGTGCCATGCGATCAAACTTTCGCGCGATGCTGAGCTCTACCTGGATGAGGAGTTCGCGGGGAACGTGAAGGACAAGGTGCGAAAGAGCCTTCGAAAGCGACGGACCGGGGTTCCCTCACGGTTCTTGTATGACCAGACCATTCCACGCCCGGTCCTTCGTTCATTACGCGACCTCTTGGGACTCGCCAAGCAGGATCTCGTGCCGGGTGGACGTTACCACAACTTCAGCGACTTGATGAAGCTGCCGGTTCGTGGGCATGCGGAATTGCGGGATGGACCTTGGAGACCCTTGGCCCACCCCGCGTTGGCCGGAGCTGCCGATCCCTTGGGGGTGCTGCTTCGTCAGGATGTTCTACTTCATTTCCCGTACCACGACTTCGGCCAGTTCGTAGGGATCCTGGACAAGGTGGCGGATGATCGAAGGGTCAAGCATATTGCTATTACACTTTATCGGGTGGCCAGCGACAGTTCGGTTTGTGCGGCATTGCTGAAAGCCTTGAAGGCAGGCATCCGGGTGACCGTGTTCGTCGAGGTCCAAGCCCGTTTTGATGAAGGCACCAACCTCTTTTGGGGAGAAACGTTGGAGAAGGCAGGTGCCAAGGTCCTGTATAGCTATGAGAAGCTGAAAGTGCATTGCAAGTTGTGCTTGATCGAGCGAAAGGAGAGCGGTCGAATACAGCGTTTCGCTTATCTGGGTACAGGGAATTTCAATGAACGTACGTCACGTATCTATGCCGATTCCGCGCTTCTTACCGCCGAGTCGACGATAGTGAACGAGGTGGCCGAGGTGTTCGCGCATCTCATGGACCGCCGACATCGGCCACGCATCCAGCACCTGATGGTCGCACCGCTGAACCTTCGGCCCAGGTTGGAAGCGCTAATCGATGGGGAGATCGCGCAGGCCCTGAGAGGTCAACCCGCGAGCATTCTGCTCAAGGTGAACAACCTCGAGGACCGTGCATTGATCAGTAAGCTCTACGATGCGGGTCGTGCTGGTGTGCAGGTTCGATTGATCGTAAGGGGCATCTGCTGTTTGGTCACAGGAGTTCGTGATGTCAGTGAGCACATAGAAGCCATCAGTATCGTGGACAGGTACCTGGAACATACCAGGGCTTATGTGTTCCATAACCGCGGTGATGTCTTGGTCTACTTGGCCAGTGCCGATTGGATGGGACGCAACTTGGACAGACGAGTGGAGGTCGCTTTCCCCCTGTTGGATCCAGCGATCAAGAAGGAGATGATCCATCTATTGGAGCTCCAATGGATGGATCGGACGAAAGCCCGTCGGCTGGACAAGCAGCAGACGGACCCGTACCTACCGGTGCCCAAGAAGGGCGTCATCGTTCATGCACAAGCAGATACGTGGAAGTATCTGGCGCGTGGTTCAGGCAAGGGGTCAAAGGATCGACGTTCCACTTAGGAACATGAAAGGGGGAAAGGGCCTTGCCCAACCTGTCTAGAACAGAGACGAAGATCCTGGTCAGGCCAAGCTTGTTCCGAGAACAGGCCCCCTCCCTCCTTACATACCAAGCTCATGAACGTTGACTTACGATCGACTTGCAGTCGATGAGCCATCGTTCTCTTTCCGCCAGTAAAAGTGTGGGAGCGAGGCATGCCGGGATCTTCACGGCCCACCGGCTTTTCCACATTCTTATCCACCCGCTCCGGTGGTCAGGGGTACGGCCAGTAAAGGACAGTTCAATTGGCGAAGCACTTGTTCCGTGGTAGTGCCTCTCATAGCGTCGAAGATGCCATGCGGGCCTTCAGTTCCCATCACCAGAAGGCCCATCTCCGCAGACCTGCGGACTATGGAAGGTATGACCGGTCCTTCAACTTCGATCAGGTGAGTTGCCAACGGACCGATGGATGGTATTCGATTTCCCTGCTTGACATGCAGAATGACAGGATCAGGGGGAGGCACCCGGAACAGCGTGAAAAGATCCATCAGGGCCTTCCAAGGTTGATGCAGGTCCTTGCCGTTGCAGGTCGTGATCAACGTATGGGGTGGTTCCATTCGGCCCGTCATGGGGTCCACCCAGCCGACCACCCCATGCGGTAAGAAAAGGGTAGGAGTTTGCGATCCACGCATGAGCTCTTCACTCACCGAACGTTCAAGCCATCGCATGTGGCCTTGATGCTGGCCGGTGCTCAGCACCACCAACTGAGCCGGATGCCGAGCCAGCTGGTCCAAGCATGCTTTGACAGGATCCAACCCCTTGGAGATCACCTTGCGCACGGCCAATCCCATGGATGCCAGTTCGCTTTCGCTATCGACCGGGCCTATGTGACCCCAGCGCTGCAGGGTTTCCCTTACCCCCGGTAGTTCATTGCGGTGGATCCGGTCGTTCCCCGCTACATGCATGACCGTCAACTTCGCCCTTGCGGCCACGGCCAAGGCGAGCGCATGATGGAACGCAGGCGCGCTTGCATGCGAAAGATCGGTCGGGTGGAAGATGTGACGAAAGGAACTCGTTGGAGCCGGCATGGACGCGCAACTTCAAGAATTCGTTCCAATGAACGGCCAACGATCGTCAGGTACTGGAAGCTGGTAGCTAGCGTTCTTGGAGTTCGGACATTTCCTTACTTTTGCGTCCCCTTCCAGAATGGCAGGGGGTGTCGCTCCGAACGTGGACGACCAGGAAATGAGATCATGGAAATGGGCTACACCGAAGCCACGCTGCGGTGCTTGTGTTCATCGAATGGGGAATTAGCTCAGCTGGCTAGAGCGCTTGCATGGCATGCAAGAGGTCACCGGTTCGACTCCGGTATTCTCCACGAAAGGCCACCATTCTGGTGGCCTTTTTCGTTGGTGTGGTCGGTTGAAGGACCCATGTTATCGAGTGAGTGCCGATCATGCTGTCCGGTCTTCAGGATCAGTGGGATCGGGAACGGTCCACTGCTCACGGGTCAACGGAAATCTGTCCGGAAAGCACCCAACGCCTTCGTACGAGGTAACTCAATGGGTAGTGACTTGTCGACCAGGTCCGCTGATCGCGCAGGAACGCAGCCCCTGAAGGCTCAGGGCTTCTTTTTCTTACGACGGCCTTCCCCGTCGTTGATGTCATCACCATCATCACTGATGGAACCACTGCCAGGACCCTCTGGATCGACAGCACCATCCTTGTTGTAGGAACCTGTGCCTTTGGTTTGGGACTGGGTCGCATCATCACCATGCTGGCAGGGGGCCAGGGTATCGTCCTTGGCGCACGAAGCCAGCAGCAGAACGATAAGAAGGATGATCGGAGCGAGACGCATGGGGACGGACCTCAGTAGGCCAAAGATAGGTCGATCAAGGTCGAAATGCAAATGGTGGTGCAAAATTGGTTCCGATCATGCCGGCAGGTCGATGGTCACGCTGGTTCCAAGCACGGTGCCGGTGACAGGATCATTACGCTGATCAGGACCCTGGATCCGGATATCGCTCAAGTCCAGCTTGCGCAGTACATCCGCCCTTCCCTTGGTGATCTCGATGCCCCTTGAGATATGGTCCGAAGGGGCGTTCTGTTTGGACCCTAGACTACGATCCACTCCCACACCATCGTCCTCAATGACCACCGCAACGCGGTCAGCCCCGCTGGTTCTTACGGTGATCCTGACCTCACCCTGACGCTCCATGGGCAGGATACCATGCCAAATACTATTCTCCACATAGGGTTGGAGCATCATCGCAGGCAATTGCACATGATTGGAGTCCACGTCCTTATCCACATGGACCGTATACCGGAACTTGTCCTTGAACCGCATGTGTTCCAAGGTCAGATAGAGTTCAAGACGCTCGAGTTCCTCGGCCAGAGAGGTCGTGTCGTTCTGGCTGGCATCCAGATTCTTGCGTATCAGTTTTGCAAAGCTGGTGAGGTATCGGCTTGCTGTGGCGCGATCCTGTTTGTTGATGTGGTATTGGATGCTGTTCAAGGCATTGAAGACGAAATGGCGGTTCATGTTCGCATTCAGGGCTTGCTGTTCAAGTTGCAGCATACGCGACCGAAGCATCAGTTGCCTGGTCCTTTCGTGGCGTTGTCGAATGCTAAGACGATACCGATGTATCCCATATGCGGTTCCGGTGAGTGTGACACCACATAGGAGGAAGAACCACCATTTCAACCAGTATGGCCGTTCGATCTCGAAACTGAATGTGGCCGGGCTGCTCCACGAGGTCCCATCCACTGTGGTCGAGACCTCGAACGTATATTGACCATGGGATAGATTGCTATAACTGGCGAACCGCGCATCCGTGATCGGCAGCCAGTTCTGGTCATAGCCGATCAAGCGGTACCGGTATCTTACCTTTTCCGCATCGGAAAGGCTTATGCCCACGTAGTCGAATGTGAGGTAATTCCTTCGGTAAGCCAGGATCAGGCCCAATGGAAGACCTTCGGCATCCAGACCTTGGCACTGGCCGGTCCAATCCGTTCGCTGCAAGAAGGAACGCAGACCGGTGATGTGGATGGCTGGCGGTGCGATGTTCGGTTCCTCCCCGGTTCGCGCCACGCGATGATGCACCAGCCCACCGGTGCTTCCGAACAACATTCGTCCTTGTCGGTCGCTGTGTGCGGCGTTCAGATTGAATTCCAAACTCCGAAGTCCATTGTTCGTGGTGAAATGCTGGTGGTTCGAGGCATCGGTCAACGCACTGTCGGGATGGAAGACGAACAAGCCGTTATTGGTCCCTGCCCAGATCCTGCCGCGCAGGTCGACCACGAGCAGATCGATGAAGTTGCTCCCGAAGTCGGCACCGAATCTGACTTCACTGAAGTGTTTGCCGTCCCAACAGGAGAGTCCATTGGCAGTACCCGCCCATAATCGTCCTCGAACATCCCAGCAAAGGCTTTGCACGGTATTGTCGCAGAGGCCATCTTTCGTGGTCAACGCCGAGAACGAAGTGCCATCATAGGAATACAACCCATTCTCCGTCCCGAGCCAAAGCGTACCATCAGGACCTTCGGTGATGGTTCGTACGGACCGTCCCGGACCATTCTCACCGGCACCCAGGATGATCACGCTACCGTCAACGTCCACACGGGCCAGTCCGTCGCGCATACCACACCAGATGACACCCGTCCTCGTTTCATGCAGGGAAACGATCCGCTGGTCGCCGAGCGTGTCCAATTGGGGCAGTTCCAGGACCACACCATTCTCCACGCAGGCCAGCCCTTCACTGGTGCCGAACCACATGCGTCCCCGCTTGTCCAAGAGGCCACACCAGACCGTGTTGTTGGGCAACCCATCCAAGGTGTTGATGGTGGCCATGCCATCAAGTCGGCAAACCCCATTATCATAGCTGCCCAACCATAGATCACCTTTCACATCGGGGGTGATGCTCATGATGAGGTCGCTACAGAGCCCATCCTTGATGGTGAAGGAGACGAACCGGTCGCCCGAATAACGGAGCGCACCTGCACCGTCGGTGCCGAACCATAGATCACCTTCGCTGTCCTGGAATGCACTGGTGATATAGTCATTGGGCATGCCTTGATGGATGGTGAATACACGCATTCGCCCTCCTTCCAGCAGGTTCAAACCGAACTTGGTGCCTACCCAGGTACGGTCCTCGTCGTCCACGAGCAAGCACCGAACGTTGTTCAGCAATAGCCCGGATTCCTCATCGTAATGCTGTTCCCGGCCGTCAGGCCCCCGTCTGAAGAGGCCGTCCTCGGCGGTGCCGATCCACCAAGTGCCGTCACGGCCGACTGCAAGTGCAGTGATCGTCTTGGGTTCCGCATCGCCCACCGGTATGGCAGTACAATTACCGTGTCGCCAGTGAAGTAGCCCATTTCGGGTACCGATGAGGAGCGATCCATCGCGTAGTAGCTGGATGGAACGGATATTGGCGGCCGTATCCATCGGGAATCCGGTCAAGGCCTTGATCCCGGCGGTGTCGCGGAGGTACATACCGCCTCCGTCCGTTCCAATGAACAGCCTGCCAGTGGCATCCATGGCCAAACTCATGATCCGTGCGTTCCTGCTCGTGGGGGGCAACGGCTCGGAACGTACTTCCGGGCCGTTGATACTGGCCAGTCTAGCACCGGCGGCCAACCAAAGGGTGCCGCGCCCATCATCCACCATAGCGCTGATCTGCGCGTCGGGAAGACCTTCCTGCAACGCATAGTTGGTGAAGGTGCGTCCGTCGAACCGGCTCGCACCTCCAAGGGTTCCGAACCAGAGGTATCCCTTACTATCCTGGGCCATGCATCGCACCTGGCTTTGAGCCAAGCCCTGCTTGGGTGTCCATTGCATGAAACCATACTGTTGGCTGCGCACAACGCTTGATGAAAGCGTGGTCAGCACGAACACCAAGGACCACCACCGCGCGATGCGCATTCCCGGGCTAACGTTAGAACGTGTTGATCAATCCGAGGAAGTCGGGTAATCGGCGTCTGGAGACAGGTATCAGGGTGCCGTTGTCAAGCACGGCCATATTGCCTTCCGCTCGGTTGAATCCCTTGAGGTGCGCCAGGTTGATGATGAACGATTTGTGCACGCGGAAGAAGGTCTTCGGGTCGAGGTTGTTCTCGAACACCCGGATATGCTTGCTGCTTACACTTCGCTTTCCGTCCATCAAGTGGATGGTGGTGTAGCTGTCATTGGCCTCCAGGTACAGGATGTCCTCGTGTTTCAAGAGGACCAGCCCATCCCGGCCCGGGATGGCAACCCTTGAACTCAACGGAGAGTCAGGATCCTTCATCAAAGCGGCAATGGCGGATGGCTGGCCGTTTCCGAGTTCATCGGTCAGCTTTTGCATCTTCTTCACCGCACGCTGCAACTCTTCATGGTCGATGGGTTTCTCCAGGTAATCGAGCGCGTTCTGCTTGAACGCTTTCAACGCGTATTCGTCGTAAGCGGTAGTGAAGACCACCGGAAGATCGAGTTCCGCGATCGAGGCAAGTAGTTGGAAGCCATCCTCTCCTGGCATCTTGATGTCCAGGAAAAGTCCGTTGGGTTGTAGTTCCTGTATCCGTTGACGGGCTTCGGGAGCGCTGGCGGCTTGACCAGCCACTTGTACCTCCGGGCAGTGCTCTTCGAGCATCAGTCGAAGGTTGTCCCGTGCATCCGCTTCATCATCCACGATCAATACGCGCAAGGCCATGGTGCGTTGGTTTGGCGAAAAGATAGTGCGCTGCGCGGAAGTGATGGTGCTCCCCAAGGGATCGGTAACATCGATGCAGCGAACGGCAATGGCGTGTATGGTCCTGTGCGAGCCTGACAAAAATGACCGTTCAACAATGTCATACCGGTCGTTCCTGTCGCCCCACCGTTGCTCGTTCCCGGCTTGATAGGGTTTGGCTTGTTGGATAGTTTCGGGTCACGAACGATCCAAAACCCTCCGCACCATGGTTAGCACATACATCGAGTTCCAGGGCACTGCGTCGCTCTGGATCTTCATCGATCAGGGCAGTTAGCCCATTCGCGCAGTCGTTAGGTGGTATTTGGTCTTTTGGTTTGGTGGTGGGGCCCGGTCCGCAGCGATGTGGATCGGGCCCTTGGGTTTTGTTGTAACCCTTGTGGGTGTTCTTCGTACAAGTGGGCAACCACCCACGCCATGGACCAGGACAAACTGCACATACGCCTGAGGGTCGATCAGCTTGAGCGCTTGCTCATGTTCGACTATGAACCAGGGACCCAGGATGCCTTGTTCGACATCTGTGACCAGCACGGCCACATCGTAAAGACCGGTGAGGTCAGTGGTCCGGTTACCCGGGTAAGGATCACGGACCTTGCTGGTGAGGAATACTATTTGATGGTGCTCGATGGTGACACCTCCACGGTCAAGCCCTTTCAACTGCGCCGCGTCGCTTGACCGCTGCAACCCAAACCATTCCAGTGTGCCGCGGGTATAGGCCTTGTATCGGACCGCGATGAATGCGGCGAGGTGTACCACACCTGTGGGCTGGATACCACGCTGCTGGAACCGATGTAGGTTGTCTACCTGTTGAAGTGGACCGCGAAGGCCCCTCGAGCGATCGAGGGGCCTTCGCGGTTCCATACGAACACCTCAAGCGCTGGCCACCTTGCTGGCCTGCGGGATCAGGAACCAGACCGCACAGCCTGTCATACCCAGCAACAATTGCATGTGGGCACCGGGCCAGTGCATCACTTTGAAGACCGTGCCACCCACAACCAACGCGATGGCAACGAGCAGCAACGCCGAGAACCGCAAAGACAGTATCCGTTGCATTCGCGGGCTCTCACGCTCTACGAAGAGGATTCCGACCATGGAGACCATGGCCGCGAGCGCCCAAGCATCCGCGAAGGGCAGGTGGAAGAGCTTGAACAATAGGAAGGTGATGATCAGCGCACCGGTCAGCGTGCGCAGCACCGAGCTGGCCGGCTTGGGGCCTGGCTTCATGATCAGCACGGCGATCGCGGCCAGTGCCGCCACAGCACCCCCGGTGAGGATCATGATGTTGGCCCCTGGCCAGTGCAGGACCTTGAACAGGGTGCCGAAGATGAGCACGGCGATACCAATGGATCGGATGTACATGGTGATGGGGGTTTGGTGGTTGAATGCGGATAGAGTTGATCCGTAACGCTTTCAAACGACTTGATCCAGCCTGAACTATCCCTCCTTGCCATCATCCTCACCGGTGGAAAGGAACCAAATACCCACCAAGACCAGTCCGCTGATCAGCAAAGGAGTACTGTGCGGCCAGTGTTGGATCCGGAACAATGTGCCACTGATCACTAGCAGTAGCGCTGTGTAGAAGAGCAAAGGTCTGGGTCCATTACCACTGCCACTTGGAATGATGCGATCGCGGTCCAACCAAAGCAAGCCTACTCCACCCAGAGCGGCAACTGCGAGCGCATAGCCCTTACCCGGAAGATGCAGCATACGCATCACGATCACTGAGACCATACCGAACGTGAACAGATCCCGCATTGCCTCCTTGCTCAGCATCGGTTGTCCGCTCATTGGCCGCCAGACCATCGCGATCAACGTGAAAGCCCACGCCGTGATGAAGATCACCTCGGTCCATGGCCAATGTTGGATCTTGAACAACGCACCAAGGATCACCAGCACGATGCCGATTACGCGTAACGTCTTGGGCAGACCTAGAATCATCAAAGCAAACGCATTAGACTGTTAGGCCAAGGCTTCCTTCCTCACAGTCCTCATCAACTCCTCCACCGCCCCCGCGTCCACCGGGACCTCCTTGAACAGATCGTCCGGAGCGCCGCTGGTCACCAACACATCGTTCTCCAGGCGGATGCCCGGCTTCTCCTTGCGGATGGTGATAAGGCCGGCTCCTCGTTGGAGTAGTCCAACGAAGTGAGGCACACGGGCTGCCTCCTCTCGCTCGGTCCTCACTAATGAGCATAGGTCCTTTTTCCGGTCGGATCGAACGAATGATGGGTCCTCTGGATCACGCCATTCAGGGTTTTCGTTTGGCGCACATAGACGACCTCCCCGTTCCACCTGACCAGTTTCAAACGCTCCTTGATCGGCCGTTGATAGGATGAACGGATACGAACGACTTCCTTGGTGAGCCCGCCCCGGTATATCCTGGTCTTGCGGATCACGGTCAGCGCACCCGTTCTTCCTTTCATCTTCATCGTTCGTGATCCATTCCTCAGCTTCAGCACGGATGTCGTTAGCGTGGTCTCAACGGAGTCCGTAAGACGAAGGGCTTCGTGCACAACAGGATCCGTCAGCACATCGTCCTGGCAATAGACGAACGACGTACAATGGAACAATAGGATCAACGGAAGCCAACGAAATGTTGGACACAGTGAAGCGTTATGGAGCTTGTGCATTGTACCGGAAAGGTAGCGTCGAAGACCTGACCGCAAGAACCGTTGCTCGCGCCACGGCTGCCAGTTCCCAGTGTAGGCGAGGGGTTCGTCTATTCCCCGTTGGACAGGGCCTTAAGCCTCTACCCACTTCCGGTTCATCAACTCCTCCACCGCCTCCGCCTCCACTGGGATCTCCTTGAACAGATCATCCGGCGCGCCGTTGGTCACCAGCACATCGTTCTCCAGGCGGATGCCCAGTTTCTCCTCGCGGATGTAGATGCCCGGCTCCACGGTGAAGACCATGCCCTCGGCGATCGGTTCGTTCCACAGGCCCACATCGTGCACGTCCAGGCCCAGGAAGTGGCTGGTGCCGTGCATGAAATACTTCTTGTACAGCGGCTTCTCGGGGTCTTGGTTCTTCACGTCGGTCTTGTCCAGCAGGCCCAGGCCGATCAGTTCGCTTTCCATGATGCGGCCCACCTCCTTGTGGTACTCGGCCAGCAGGGTACCGGGGCGCAGCAGCGCGGTGGCTTCGTTCTTCACGCGCAGCACGGAGTTGTACACCGCGCGTTGGCGATCGGTGAAACGTCCGTTCACCGGCAGGCAGCGTGTAAGGTCGCTGGCGTAGCCACCGTACTCGCAGCCGAAGTCCATCAGGATCACATCACCGTCCTGGCACACCTGGTCGTTGGTGATGTAGTGCAGTACGCAGGCGCTGTAGCCGCTGGCGATGATGGGCGTGTAGGCATGCCCGCGTGAACCGTTGCGCAGGAATTCATGCGTTATCTCCGCCTCGATCTCGTACTCCTTCACACCGGGTTTGATGAAGCCACACACCCGCTGGAACGCCTTGCCGGTGATAGCCACTGCTTTCCGCATCTGTGCCACCTCCTCGGTCGTCTTCAAGCTGCGGATGCGATGCATGATCGGGGCGCTGCGTTTCAGTTCGTGCAGCGGATAACGCTCGCGCAGCACCTTGTTCATGCGCTCCTCGCGTGTCTCCACCTCGTTACCTTGGCGCAGGTGCTCGTTGCTGTTCAGGTAGAGTATCTCGGCCTGCGGCATCAGCCGTTTCACCGTGGCCTCGTAGGTGCTGGTCCATAGCACGGTGGCGATGCCACTCAGGTCCGAGGCTTCCTTCTGCGTGAACTTGGCGCCCTCCCAGATCGCGATGTGCTCGTTGGTCTCGCGCACGAAGAGGATCTCACGGTCCTTCGCGTCCACCGCATCGGGGAACAGCAGCAGCACCGTCTCCTCCTGATCGATGCCCGTTAGGTGCAGGATGTCTGTGGCCTGCTTGAACGGCAGGTGCCCATCGGCGCTGGTGGGCATCACGTCGTTGCTGTGGAAGATGGCGAGGCCGCCTTTCTCCATCTGCTGGCGGAAACGGGCGCGGTGCTCGCGGTAAGTGGCGGCGGTAAGGGGGGTGTAGCGCATAGGGCGAAGGTAGGGGAGGGCGAATGTTCAATTCTCAATGGACAAAACTCGATCCTCCAGGCTGAGCCCAGCACTTGAACAATGAAGATCGACCATTGGTCATTTGTTATTGGGCGTGCCCTTCGTGCCCTTCGACCCTGCTGCACCGCGCTCACTTCCCTCGGGTCGTGCTATTCGCAGTAGTCCTCGCTTCGCTGTGGGCTACTTGCTCCTATCCCTTGCGCATCCGATCTTCACGCCATGCCAACCCCCAACAAAACCACCGCCACCACCGCCAGTGTCCAGGCCTTCATCGACAAGCACCCCAAGGAGCAGATGCGCGATGACAGCCGGGTGCTGATGGCCATGATGCAGGAGCTCACCGGCGAGGAGCCGCATATGTACGGGCCGAGCATCGTAGGTTTCGGGACCTACCATTACACCTATGCCAGTGGGCATTCCGGCAGTGCCCCCTTGGCGGCCTTCAGTCCACGCAAGCCGGAACTGGTGATCTACCTCCTCCCGGGGTTGTTCGAGAGCGAACCTGAGATGCTGGCGAAGCTGGGCAAATACAAGATGAGCAAGGCTTGCCTGTATGTGAAGAAGCTGGCTGACATCGACCTGAAGGTGCTTAAGGTGATGGTCAAAAAGTCGATCGCGGCTACGCGGAAGGCTTATCCGCAACAGTAGGGCGGCAGCCCATCATGGTCTTTACTTGGCGCAGGGCCAGATCAGAACCATTCTAAACAAGGACGACCTCGGACCCCTGTTCCGTGCCAACGGGCCGCCCCGTAAGTTTGCGGCCGAACGAACCTCAGCGGTTCGCTGTTAAGCAGACATGGCACGATCAGCATTACTCGGTTCCTCCCTCGCAAAGAAGTACTGGATGGCCCTGACGGGCCTTTTCCTTTGCATCTTTCTGATCGCCCACTTGGCTGGGAACCTGCAACTGTTGGACATGAGCCCTGAAGGGCAACTGAAGTTCAACGAGTATGCCCGGTTCATGACCACCTTCCCCCCAGTGAAGGTTGTAAGCTATCTGCTGTACGCCAGCATCCTGTTCCACGCCTTCGACGGCTTCCTGCTGACCATCCAGAACCGCAAGGCGCGTCCTGTGAAGTATGCCTATGAGAAACCCGGGGCGAACAGTGCTTGGTACGCACGCCAGATGGCCCTGCTGGGTACCCTTATCCTGGTGTTCCTGGTGATCCACATGAAGCACTTCTGGTACGAGATGCACTTCGGTGACCTGCCCATGACGGTCGACAAGGACGGAGCGCCACTGAAGGACCTGTATACGGTGGTAGCCGCTGCCTTCACCCAGTTGTGGTACGTGGCGCTGTACGTGGTGATGATGGGCGTTCTTGCCTTCCACCTGATGCATGGCTTTGCCAGTTCCTTCCAGTCGCTGGGCCTGAACCACCCGCGCTACACGCCTATCATCAAGAACGTGGGCGTCTTCTTCGCCGTGATCGTCCCCATCTTCTTCGCCCTCATCCCGGTGTGGATGTTCATCAACGCCTGACCTGAGCAATGAGTACTCTCGATAGCAAGATCCCACCCGGCCCCATCGACAAGAAGTGGACCGACCACAAGGGCCATATCCGTATCGTAGCGCCTGCCAACAAGCGCCGTATCGACATCATCGTGGTCGGCACGGGCCTGGCCGGTGGTGCCGCCGCGGCATCGTTGGCGGAGATGGGTTACAACGTGAAGGCCTTCTGCTTCCAGGACAGTGCGCGTCGCGCGCACAGCATCGCTGCACAGGGCGGGATCAATGCTGCGAAGAACTACCAGAACGACGGCGACAGCACCTATCGTCTGTTCTACGACACCGTGAAAGGCGGTGACTATCGCGCCCGCGAAGCCAACGTATACCGCCTCGCGGAAGTGAGCGCGAACATCATCGATCAGTGCGTGGCACAGGGTGTTCCTTTCGCCCGCGATTACGGTGGATTGTTGGATAACCGTTCGTTCGGTGGTGTGCAAGTGAGCCGCACGTTCTATGCCCGTGGACAGACCGGTCAGCAGCTTCTGCTCGGTGCCTACAGCGCGTTGATGCGCCAAGTGGGCAAAGGCGCGGTGAAGATGTACGACCGTCACGAGATGCTCGATGTTGTTGTCGTTGACGGTAAGGCGCGCGGCATCATCGCTCGCAACCTGATCACCGGCGAGATCGAACGGCACGGCGCGCACGCGGTTCTGCTTTGCACCGGCGGCTACGGCAACGTGTTCTTCCTGAGCACGAATGCCATGGGCAGCAACGTCACAGCGGCGTGGAAAGCACACAAGCGCGGGGCCTTCTTCGGCAACCCCTGCTATACGCAGATCCACCCCACGTGCATCCCGGTGAGCGGCACGCACCAGAGCAAGCTCACGCTGATGTCAGAGTCCTTGCGCAACGACGGGCGAATCTGGGTGCCCGCCAAACTCGAGGACGCCAAGGCGATCCGCGAGGGCAAGAAAAAAGGAAGCGACATCCCGGAATCGGATCGCGACTATTACTTGGAGCGCCGCTACCCGGCCTTCGGGAACCTGGTACCGCGCGACGTGGCCAGCCGTGCAGCAAAGGAGCGTTGCGATGCAGGTTTCGGGGTGAACAAGACCGGAGAGGCCGTGTACCTGGATTTCAGTGCGGCCATTGAGCGTTACGGGAAACTGGAGGCCAACGTGAAGAAGATCGACAACCCGAGCAAGGAGAAGATCATCGAGTTGGGTCGCGCTGTTGTTAGCGAGAAGTACGGCAACCTCTTCGACATGTACGAGAACATCGTCGGCGAGAACCCCTACGACCACGCCATGAAGATCTACCCGGCCGTGCACTATACCATGGGCGGCCTGTGGGTGGATTACAACCTGCAGACCACGGTCCCCGGCCTCTTTGCGTTGGGGGAGGCCAACTTCAGTGATCACGGCGCCAACCGCCTCGGTGCCTCAGCCCTGATGCAGGGTCTGGCCGATGGCTACTTCGTGATCCCCTACACCGTGGGCGACTACCTCGCCGATGACATCCGTACCGGACCGATCGATACCAAGCGTCCGGAATTCGATGCTGCCGAGAAGGATGTGAAGGACCGTATCAACCACTTCCTGAACAACAAGGGCACCAAGCCAGTGGATGATTTTCACCGGGCTTTGGGCAAGGTGATGTGGGACAAGTGCGGCATGGCTCGCAACGCCGAAGGCTTGAAACAAGCGATCCAGGAGATCCGGGCCATCCGCGAGGATTTCTGGCAGAACGTACGCGTACCCGGCAGCGGCAATGCCTTCAACCAAGAGCTGGAAAAAGCCGGTCGTGTGGCCGATTTTCTCGAGTTGGGGGAGCTGATGTGCATGGACGCACTGGACCGCAATGAAAGCTGTGGTGGCCACTTCCGGGAGGAATACGCCGAGACCGATGGCCCGCAAAAAGGCGAGGCCAAGCGCGATGACGAGAACTTCGCGTATGTCGCCGCATGGGAGTGGTTGGGCGAGGCCGGCAAGGCCGAACTGCACAAGGAGCCGCTGACTTTCGAGGAGGTGAAACTCACCCAGCGTAGCTACAAATAGCCATCACGAACGATCAATGCACCTGTACCGTCGACCCCTTCGGTCGACACATGAAACTGAAGGCAGATGGGCAACATGAAGCTGAACCTGAAGATCTGGCGCCAGAAAGGCCCCAACGACAAAGGCCAGATGGTGACCTACCCGGTCAACAACGTCTCCGAGGACATGTCGTTCCTGGAGATGCTGGACGTGCTGAACGACGACCTCGTGCGCAAGGGTGAGGACCCGATCGCATTCGACCACGACTGCCGCGAAGGCATCTGTGGATCTTGCAGCCTGTTCATCAATGGCGAGGCGCACGGCCCCGGCCGGTTGATCACCACCTGCCAACTGCACATGCGCAAGTTCAACGATGGCGACACCATCCACGTGGAGCCTTGGCGTGCCGAAGCATTCCCCGTGATCAAGGACCTTGCGACGGACCGAGGTGCATTCGACCGCATTCAAGCTGCAGGTGGGTTCGTGAGCGTGAACACCAGTGGCAACCTGGTCGACGGTAACGCAGTGCCCATTCCGAAGGACGATGCCGACAAGGCCTTCGACGCTGCCACCTGCATCGGTTGTGGTGCCTGCGTGGCTACCTGCGTGAACAGCAGCGCCATGCTGTTCGTTGCCGCCAAGGTGAGCCAGTTCGCACTGTTGCCCCAAGGCCGCCCAGAGGCCAAGCGCCGCGTACAGGCCATGGTGGAGCAGATGGACAAGGAAGGTTTCGGCAACTGCAGCAACACCGGTGCCTGCGAAGTGGAATGCCCCAAAGGCATCAGCCTGGAGCACATCGCGCGGATGAACCGGGAGTACCTGGCGGCGAGTGTGACGAAGGAGTAACGTGCTAGTCCTTCGGATAGTAGTAGCCCATCTCCCAATCCCTGCCGTCTATGAGCTTCGTGCAGTGCTTTTGAATTTGGAGTGCGCATCGCTGGAGCAATCCATCAATACCAGCGCTTGAGTGGGAAAGGTCAATTCTCCAATCGGGAGCAGTCCCTGTGATGTCTTCCAGATAGAGGTTCGCAAAAAGCAGGTCTCCTTGGTGCGATCCAGGGTCGGCGTTGATGTGGATGCCAATACTTCCGCTATCCCCAGTGGGTAGATCGGTGGATAGTGACAGAGTTATCTCTCGCTTGTTAAGACTGTTCGTGCTAGAGACTTGGATCCACTGATGAAACACCTTGGAGTCCTCTACCTGGACTTGTGGTGGAGCATAGCCCAGCAGTCTCAGAAAGGCGAAGTGCTCATTAAAGGCACTGATAAGTGTGTCGCGCAGTTCGGTCGTCTGAATGCTCATGAGTACTGCTAAGTTCGACCATCTTCACACACTAGCCTAGTTTCGCTCCGAATGCATCAAAATAGCAAACTCCCCCACGTCGGCACCACCATCTTCACGGTGATGAGCAAGCTCGCTCAGGAGTGCGGCGCCATCAACCTCAGCCAGGGCTTTCCCGACTTTCCCATCGATGGCAAGCTTATCGACCTGGTGGAACAGGCGATGCGCGCGGGCCACAACCAGTACGCGCCGATGCCGGGCCTTCCCGTATTGCGCGAGGTGATCGTGTCCAAGGTGAAGCGGCTCTACGGGTTCAGCTATGATCCGGAAACGGAGGTCACCGTGACCGCCGGAGGTACTCAGGCCATCTTCACGGCGATCGGAGCGGTGGTGAATCCAGGCGATGAAGTGATCATCGTGGATCCCGCATACGACTGCTATTCGCC
>Ga0075160_10000134_pt1 | contig 45249 bp, 49 predicted proteins | sample JI91814C2DNA_FD_70969 | JGI IMG/M metagenome (GOLD analysis project Ga0075160, IMG submission 70969) | Wastewater effluent complex algal communities from Wisconsin, to seasonally profile nutrient transformation and Carbon sequestration -... | ecosystem: Engineered > WWTP > Effluent > Algae... | reverse complement strand
ATCGACGCGCAACGCGTGCCACGCGGCGAGTATGCGGATTGACGCATCGCTGCTGACGCATTCCCCGATCTGTGCTTGAACCAGCCCACCCACGACCGCGCATGTCCCTGGCCGACCAACTAGCAGACGTGCGCGCTTGCGTGTTGCAAGCAGAAGGCCGCGATGCCGTGTTGCAGGCGGCGGCCGGATGGCTTGCCTGCGAACAGGCGGGCGCGGATGCCCTGCACGCCAGCCTGCAGGCGCGCGAACAGTTGGGCAGCACGGCGATAGGCCATGGCATCGCCATCCCGCATGGTCGATCTCCGGCACTGGAATCACCCCGTGGCGTCCTGCTGCGGCTGGAGCCGGCGGTCGATTTCAATGCCGCCGACGGCGAGCCCGTCGATCTGGTGTTTGCGATGGCCGTGCCCGATCATTACACCCACCAGCACCTGATGGTGCTGTCGGAGCTGGCCGAGCGTTTTTCCCGCCCGGAGTTCCGCGATGCGTTGCGCAATGCCGCCGATGCATCGGCAATGCGCACCCTACTGCTCGACGACACCCACCTGCCGAAGATCGCCGCATGACGACCCGCATCACCGCCCGCGAACTGTTCGACCAGCAGAAGGAAAAACTCGCGCTGCGCTGGCTGGCCGGGCAGAAAGGAGGCACGCGCGAGCTCGAGTCGGTGGACACCATCGCCCGCCGCCCGTCGCTGGCCGGTTACCTCAACACCATCTACCCCAACAAGGTGCAGATCCTCGGTAGCGAAGAACTGGCGTGGCTTGATTCGCTTGACTCGCGGCAGCGCTGGGAAACCATCGAGAAGATCGTGTCCTTTCGGCCGCTGGCGCTGGTGATCAGCAAGAACCAGTCCTGCCCCGAAGACCTGCGCGATGCGGCCGAGGAGTCGGAAACGCCGCTGTGGTTGTCGCCCAAGCGTGGCCACGAGCTGCTGAATCACCTCTCCTATCATCTGGCACGCACGCTGGCGCCGCGGGTCACACTGCACGGCGTGTTCATGGAAATCTATTCCATCGGCGTGCTGATCACCGGCGAAGCCGGTTCCGGCAAGAGCGAACTGGCGCTGGAACTGTTGAGCCGCGGCCATCGGCTGGTCGCCGACGATGCGCCTGAATTCACCCAGATCGCGCCTGACGTACTCGACGGCACCTGCCCGGAACTGCTGCAGGACCTGCTGGAAGTACGCGGCCTGGGCGTGTTGAACGTGCGCGACATGTTCGGCGACACCGCGGTGAAGAAGAACAAGTACCTGCGCCTGATGGTGCACCTGACCCGGCCCATGACCGAACCCAACCCGCACGGCTACGAACGACTCACCGGTGATTCGGGCACGCGCCACGTGCTGGACCTGGACGTGCCGCTGATCACCCTGCCGGTGATGCCGGGCCGCAACCTGGCGGTGCTGACCGAAGCGGCGACGCGACTGCACATTTTGCGCACCAAGGGCATCGATCCTGCAGCGATGTTCATCGCGCGCCACAGCAACCTGCTGGAGCGCAGCGCGCCATGAGCGGGCACCACGACGGCAGCGAAGACGTACCGCAGAAACCGACGCCCACCGTCATCATCGTCAGCGGACTGTCCGGTTCCGGCAAGTCCGTGGCGCTCAAGACTTTCGAAGACCTGGACTATTACTGCGTCGACAACCTGCCGGTCGAATTGCTGCCCTCCTTCGTGCGCAGCCTGATGCGCGACGACGCGTTGCCGCAGAAAATCGCAGTCGGCATCGACGTGCGCAACCGCCACAGCGACCTGTCCAAGCTGGGGCAATGGCGTGCCGCCCTTGCCGAGCTGGGGCTGGAAGGCACCTTGCTGTTCTTCGATGCCAGCGACGACGTGCTGCTGCGGCGCTATTCCGACACGCGGCGCAAGCATCCACTCGCGCACTTCGGGCTGTCGCTGCCCGAGTCCATCGCCCGCGAGCGCGACATCACCGCGCCCTTGCGCGTGGAGGCCGATGTCGTCATCGACACCAGCGCACTCAACGTGCACCAGCTGCGGCGGCGGATCATCGCCGAATTCGCGCTCAATACCAGCACCTCGCTGTCGTTGCTGTTCGAGTCGTTCGCGTACAAGCGCGGCGTACCGGCGGATGCGGATTTCGTGTTCGATGCGCGCGTCCTGCCCAACCCGCACTGGAACCCGCACCTGCGGCCGCTGTCGGGCCGCGACAGCGGCGTGCGCGAATACCTGGATGCGCAACCCGAAGTCAGCGAATACGTGGGACAGGTCAACACCTTCCTCGACACTTGGCTACCCCGCCTGCGCGGCGAAACCCGCAGCTACGTCACCATTGCCTTCGGCTGCACCGGCGGCAAGCACCGCTCGGTCTACCTGGCCGAACGCCTGGCCGAACATGCCCGCGGCCAGGGCTGGGAAGAAGTGGCGACGTTCCACCGCGAGCTGGATTGAGCCCGGCCACAGCCGGATCGTCACATATCAGCCGGCAACCCGCTGGCTGGTAACTTGGCACCTTGGCTACGTCCGGCTTCCAGCCTGTCACGCCACTCTGCTAACGTTCCCGCATGGCCTGTGGCATTCTTCTGGTAACACATCCTGGTATTGGCGCATCGCTGCTGGCGGTGGCCACTGCGTTGTTGCGGCAACTGCCGCTGAAGGCAGAGGCATTCGAAGTGCCGCTGGACGCGGACCTCGAGGCCTTGCTGCCGCAGGCCTCGGCGGCCTTGCGCCGGGTCGACGGCGGTGACGGGGTGCTGGTGCTGACCGACCTGTACGGTGCCAGCCCCAGCAACCTGGCCGGGCAACTGGCGCGGCTGGGGACGCCGGTACGGCGCGTGTCCGCGCTGAGCTTGCCTATGCTGCTGCGGGTGATGAATTATGCGGAACAGGGATTGGACCAACTGCCGGCGACTGCTGCCGCCGGCACACGCAATGGAGCGATAGTCGACGATGCTTGAACGTGAACTCACCGTGTCCAACCGCCTGGGCCTGCACGCCCGCGCCACCGCCAAGCTGGTGCAGGTGCTATCGGGCTATCGTTGCAATGCCACCCTGTCGGCCAAGGGCCGCGAGGTCAATGCCAAGAGCATCATGGGCGTCATGCTGCTGGCCGCGGGCCAGGGCACGCCGGTGACGGTGCGCGTGGATGGCGAAGGCGAAGCCGAGGCCATGGACGCCGTGGTGGCACTGTTCGAGCGACGATTCGACGAGGAAACCTGACCGGTGCGCCTGCTGCTCCCCGGCCACGGCGCATCGCGCGGTAGCGCGCTTGGCCGTGCCAGGGTGCGCTTGCCGCACGCGCTGGAAGTCGTCGAGCAACGCATCGCCGCCAATGCGGTCGAAAAAGAACTCAAGCGCCTGCACGTCGCGGTGGATTCGACCCGCGGCGAAATGCAGGTGCTACGTGAACGCCTGCACGGCGCGCTGGCCAAGGAAGTGGGTGAATTCCTGGACCTGCATGCCCTGCTGCTGGACGACCCCGAACTCCTGCACGGCCTGGATGAACTGATCCGCGCCGGCCGCTTCAGCGCCGACTATGCACTGCGCCTGCAGCGCGATCGCCTGGCTGCCGTGTTCGACGGCATGGACGATCCCTACCTCAAGAGCCGCATGGATGACCTGGACCATGTGATCGGTCGCATCCATGCCCACCTGCAGAAGCGCAGCGGCGGCCCCAAGGGCGTGGCCGGCGACATCCTCGTCAGCGACAACGTGGCACCGTCCGAACTCGCGCAGCTGCAGGCGCAGGGCGTGGTGGCCATCGTCACGTCCGCAGGCAGCACGCTGTCGCACAGCGCCATCCTGGCGCGCAGCCTGCACATGCCGCTGGTGGTGGGCGCGGCCAAGGTGCTGCAGAAAATCAACGACGGCGATGTGCTGATCGTCGATGGCGGCAGCGGCAGCATCGTGGTCGAACCGGGTCCGGATGACCTGCGCGCCTACCGCCAGCGCCTGCGCGAGCTGGCCAAGGAACAGCGCGAACTCGGACGCCTGCGCACCAAGCCCACGCGCACGCAGGACGGCGTGGACATCGCCCTGCTCGCCAATGCCGAATCACGCGAGGACGTCGCCCAGGCACACTCGCTTGGCGCGGCCGGACTGGGCCTGTACCGCACCGAGTTCCTGTTCCTGCAACGCAACGAGGTGCCGGACGAAGAGGAACAGTTCCGCACCTATCGCGACGTGGTGCTGGGCATGAGCGGTCGCCCCGTCACCATCCGCACGCTCGACCTCGGTGCCGACAAGGCCGACCGCAGCGGACTGGTGCTGGAAAACGAAGACAACCCTGCCCTCGGCCTGCGTGGCGTGCGCCTGTCACTGGCCAATGGCGACCTGTTCGACACCCAGCTGCGCGCCATCGTGCGTGCCTCGGGCTACGGGCCGGTGCGCGTGCTGGTGCCGATGATCAGCAACCGCGAGGAAATCGTGGCCGTGCGCAAGCGCCTGAAGCGCGTCGCCGACAAGCTGCGCAAGGAAGGTGCCGAGGTCGCGGACGACATTCCGCTCGGCGCGATGATCGAAGTGCCCGCGGCGGCGATTGCGCTGCATGCGTTCGTGGACCTCGTCGACTTCCTGTCGATCGGCACCAACGACCTGGTGCAGTACCTGCTGGCCGCGGATCGCAACAACGATGCGCTGGGCGAACTGTATTCGCCCTTGAACCCCGGCGTCGTGCGCCTGCTGAAGCACATCATCAACGTCGCCAACGAATACGACACGCCGGTGGCCGTGTGCGGTGAAATCGCTGGCGACGCAGCCCTCGCACCGCTGCTGCTGGCGCTGGGCCTGACCGAGTTCAGCCTGCATCCCGCCACCCTGCTGGAAGTGCGCAAGGCCATCCGCGACAGCAACCTGTCCGCACTCAAGGCGCGCATGCCCAAGCTGCTGCAGGCGCGCGACCGCAGCGGCATCGAGAGTTGGCTGAAATCCTCCTCCCTGTAGGAGCGCCCCATGGGCGCGAGCTTTTGATGTTTCGCGCGGCAATCCGCAAAAGCTCGCGCCCATGGAGCGCTCCTACCGATGGCGGGCTGGCTTGGGGTGTCCATTGCCACGCCACGGGGCGATAATGTCGGGATGAACACCTGACCTGCCGCTCCCGCACGGAAGCGGCTTCACCGCTACCGGGAGTCGCGCATGGCTGAAGCCGTCCGCCACGACAAGACCGCGCGCCAGCTGCGCCTGCTGTCCGATGCATTGGACAGTGGGCGGCTTGGCCCCGTGCGCCGCCTGATCAACACGCTGGCCCCGGCGGAAATCGGCAACCTGCTGGAATCGCTGCCGCCGGCCAAGCGCGTCGTGGTCTGGGGCCTGGTGGACGCCGAGGACGACGGCGAAGTGCTGGTGCACGTGGGCGATGAAGTGCGCGAAAGCCTGCTCGCCGACATGGACGCGGATGAAATCATCGCCGCCGTCGAAGACATGGACATCGACGACCTGGCCGACCTCATGGAGGACCTGCCGGACACGGTCATCGACGAAGTGCTCAAGTCGATGGACCGCGAGAACCGCGAGCGCCTCGAGCAAGTCCTGTCCTACCCGGAAGACACTGCCGGCCGCCTGATGAATCCCGACGTGGTGACGGTGCGCACCGACGTCAACGTGGATGTGGTGCTGCGTTACCTGCGCCTGCGCGGTGAACTGCCGGACCATACCGACCACCTGTTCGTGGTCAGCCGTCGCCACCAGTACCTCGGGCGCCTGTCGCTGGCGGCCCTGGTGACCCATGACGACAGCACGCCGATCAACCGCCTGATCGACGACGAACAACCGGCCATCGACGTCGAGGAATCCGCCGAGGAAGTCGCGCGCCAGTTCTCCGACCATGACTGGGTATCCGCGCCGGTGGTGGACGAAAACAACATCCTGCTCGGCCGCATCACCATCGATGACGTGGTCGACATCATCCGCGAACAGGCCGAGCACCAGGCGCTCGGTGCCGCCGGCCTGGACGAAGACGAAGACCTGTTCTCGCCGCTGAAGCGCGCCGTGCGCGGCCGCGTGGTGTGGCTGGGCATCAACCTGTGCACTGCGTTCCTGGCGGCGACCGTCATCGGCCAGTTCGAACTCACCCTGCAGAAAATCGTCGCCCTGGCGGTGCTGATGCCCATCGTGGCCGGCATCGGCGGCAACGCGGCCGTGCAGGTGTTGACCCTGATGGTGCGTGGCCTGGCGCTGGGCCAGGTGGGACCGAGCAACGCGAAGATCCTGCTGTGGAAGGAAATCCGCGTCGCCCTGGTCAACGGCATCCTGATCGGCGGCATCGTGGGCGTGATCGCCTACTTCTGGTTCCGCAGCCCGTTGTTGTCGCTGGTGATCACGCTGGCGTTGATCATCAACTTCTGCGCCGCCGCCACCGCCGGCGTGTTGTTGCCGCTGTTGCTCAAGCGCATGAACATCGACCCCGCAGTCGCGGGCACGGTGGTGGTCACCGCCGTGACCGACGTGATGGGATTCTTCAGTTTCCTCGGCCTGGCCACGCTGATCCTGCTGCACTGAGCGCGCTGCCATGCAAGGACTCGGCAAGATCCAGGAGTGGAATGACGAGCGCGGCTACGGCTTCATCGCGCCGCTGGATACCACCGTGGAAGGTGGCAGGACGTTCTTCCATATCCGCGATTACGAACAACAAGGTCGGCGACCGGAACCGGGCGAACTGGTCAAGTACATCGCCGAGCGCCAGGGTGATGGACGCTGGCGCGCGACACAGGTGATGCGCGCAGCGCAGCGCGCACGCAAGGCGACGGCGCACACGCGGAAACCGGCCAGGCCTGGCAACCCCTACGCGACTGGCCATGACTTGCTGCGTGCAGGCGTGGTGCTTGCGTATGCATGCTTCCTGGCATGGGCGATCAGGGGCGGGCTGCTTCCGCTCGAATTCGTGTTCGTGCCCACGTTCATGAGCATCGTCACTTTCATGGCCTACGCGCTGGACAAGGACGCTGCGCAGAAGAGCCGATGGCGGATTCCCGAAGCCCATCTCCACGTGCTCGAATTGTCGTTCGGCTGGCCCGGCGCGCTGTTCTCGCAACGCGTGCTTCGCCACAAGACCAGCAAGAAGAGTTACCTCCTGGGCTTCTGGACCATGGTCGCATTGAACGTGGGTGCGACGATTGGCTGGATATACTGGAAATCTTGATACGACATTCCTGATCCATTCCTGGTATGGCAAGAGGTTCACTCCATCATGAAATTTCCCAAGTCCTTTGCGGCCTTGATGACTGTCTGCTTGCTGCTTCTATCGTTGGTCGGTTGCAGCACCGTGCCGACTGACGAAGCCGGCACGTTCGTTGAACGAACCGTACTGGTGGAGGGCACGCCACGCCTTTACCGGGTGTTCGTGCCCGCGCGCCGTGCAGACAAACAGGGCACGCCGGTCATCCTGTTCCTGCACGGCTCCGGCGAGCGCGGCAGCGATGGCGACAAGCCGACGCAAGCGGGGCTTGGGCCATACGTGAAAGCGCATGCAGCGGATTTCCCGGCCATCGTGGTGTTCCCGCAGGTCGAGGAAAACGGCGAATGGATGGGATCGAACGTCGACATGGCCCTGGCCGCCACCGAGGCCGCGAGCAAGGAATTCGGCGGCGACCCGAAGCGTACCTACCTCACTGGATTGTCGATGGGCGGCTATGGCACCTGGGAAGTCGCGCTACAGGCGCCCGGACGCTTTGCGGCACTGGTGCCGGTTTGCGGTGCGATCCTTGCGCCCAACGACGAACGTGCATTGTTCGTGACCCAAGTGGCCAACGCTGCCGACCCGTATGCCGCACTCGCCACCAAGCTGCAGCATGTTCCTGTCTGGATCTTCCACGGCGCCTTGGACAAGGTCGTGCCCACCACCGATGACCGCAAGACCTTCGCTGCATTCAAGGCGCTGGGTGCGGACGTGAAATACACCGAGTTCCCGGATGCCGACCACAACTCCTGGGACGCGACCTACCACCACGCGCCCATGTGGGCGTGGCTGTTCGCGCAGAAAAAGAACTGAGTCGGCAACCCGCCATGGCAGAGATCATCCGCAACTATTTCATGCCGCGCTGGCGGACTGACCGCATCAGCTGTGCCTGCGGGTGGGAAGGCGATTCCAGCGGCATGCAGATGGAACTGCACGAGGAAGTGACCGACTACGCCTGCCCCGCCTGCGAGAACACCCTGCTGATCGTGTCGCATCCGGACATGCAGCAGGTGCAGCAGGCCGCCGCCGAAGGCAACGCGGAAGCCCGGCAGCAACTGGCACTGGTGGAAGAAGCGCTGGCCCTGCACCGCAAGGCATGAAGGCCAGGTAGGAGCGCCTCATGGGCGCGAGCTTTCGAGGCCCCACACGCGAAACATCAAAAGCTCGCGCCCATGGGGCGCTCCTACCTATTGTCAGGCCAGCAGGGATTCCAGCACCGCCATGCGGATGGCGACGCCGTTGCTGACCTGGCGCAACACCAGCGACTGCGGGCCGTCGGCCACTTCATCGGTGATTTCCACGCCACGATTGATCGGGCCGGGATGCAGCACGACGGCATCCGGCGCGGCGCGGCGCAGGCGCGCGGCCGTGAGGCCGTATTGCGCGTGGTAACCGTCCAGCGTGGCCACCACGCCCTCCTCCATGCGCTCACGCTGCAAGCGCAACATCATCACCGCGTCCACGCCCTCCAGCAGGGCGTCGAAATCGTCGCCCACCGTGCAACCTGCCAGTGTCCCGTCTTCAGGCAGAAGGCCGGAGGGCCCGCACACGCGGATCTCGCCAGTGCCCAGGGTGCGCAGTGCGTGCAGGTCGGAGCGCGCGACGCGGGAGTGCTTCACGTCACCCACGATCAAGACCTTAAGCCGCGAGAAATCCGCGCCCTTCGCCTGCTTGATCGTCAACGCATCCAGCAAGCCCTGGGTGGGATGCGCGCTGCGGCCGTCGCCGGCATTGATGAGGGTGGTGCCCTCGCCTGCATGCGCGGCGAGCATCTCGGCCGCACCGTCCTCCGGATGGCGCACGATGAAGCCACGCACGCCCATCGCCTCCAGGTTCTTCAGCGTGTCCAGCGCAGTCTCGCCCTTGCGCGCCGACGAAGTGGAGGCGTCGAAATTGATCACGTCCGCGCCCAGTCGCTGTGCCGCGATATGGAAGGAGCTGCGCGTGCGCGTGGAAGGCTCGAAGAACAGCGTGCAGATGGTGGTTCCGCACAATGAATTGCGCTTCTGCGTGCGACCCAGGGCCGCGTCGCGGATCTGGCCAGCACGATCCAGCAGCCGGCACAGGGTTTCCTTCGGCAAACCATCCAGGGTCAGCAGGTGTTGCAGGCGTCCGTCGGAATCAAGTTGTTGGGTCATGCTTCAACCATCGCTTCGTTGATAGCCCTCTCCCATCGGGAGAGGGGTTGGGGTGAGGGTACGGCGGAATACGGGCGTTCCAGAAGTCCATGACTTCGCCGCACCCTCATCCGCCCTTCGGGCACCCCCGCCTTCGCGGGGTCTGGTCTGTCTCTTCTCCCGAAGGGAGAAGGACGTGCAACTCAAATCTGTACAGCATCCTGCGGCGCCGCCAACCAGCGTTCGATGATCACCGCCGCCGCCACGGCATCCAGCGCCACTGCATCGCGACGACGCTTGCGTCCTTCGGCCCGGTCCAGCGCGAAACGCTGCGCCGCTTCCACCGAGCTGGAACGCTCATCCACCAATACTACCGGCAGCTTGTACCGTGCCTGCAACTCACGCGCGAAGGCGTGCGCGCGCTGGCGGATCGGTTGATCGCCGCCCTCCAGCGTCATCGGATCACCCACCACCAGTCCATCCGGCCGCCATTCCATGCGTAGTTTGTCGATCGCCGCCCAATCCGGCCCGTTGCCGTGCACATCGATCACCGCCAGCGCACGCGCGCCACTGCCGAACGCGCTGCCCACGGCCACGCCGATGCGCTTGGCACCGACATCGAACCCCAGCACGGTGCCATCCAGTTTCATGCGTGCCCGCACCAGAAGCCCCTCTCCCACCGGGAGAGGGGTTGGGGTGAGGGTACGGCGACGCCGCGACGCCGAAAGCATCCATGACCTTGCCGCGTCCGCCCTTGTGCGAATTTTGGATTCAGGCTGCTCATGCGTGCCCGCTGTAATCGGTGACGCGGGTGATATCGATGCCGATGCGACCACCCGCGGCCTGCCAGCGCTGCGCCAGCGGCAGTGCGAACAGCAACTCCGGATCGACCGGCGCGGTAAGCCAGCTGTTTTCGCCAAGCTCGAATTCAAGCTGGCCAGCGCCCCAGCCCGCGCAACCCAGCGCGACTACGGCATGCGCCGGTCCTTCGCCGACAGCGATGGCTTCCAGGATGTCGCGTGAGGTGGTGAGTGCCAGGTTGTCGGCAATGGCAAGCGTGGAATCCCATTCGCGCTTGCCATCGTGCAACACGAAGCCTCGCTCCGGGTGCACCGGCCCGCCGTTCAGCACGACCTGGTCGCGCAGCAGCGGATCCGGGGTTTCCAGGTTCATCTGCGCCAGTACTTCGCCGAGCGTGTACTCGGACGCACGATTGACCACTACGCCCATGGCGCCGTCGCTGTCGTGCTGGCAGATCAGGGCCACGCTGCGGATGAAATGCGGGTCGTCCAGCGCCGGCAGCGCGATCAGCAGCTGGTTGGAGAAGGTGGCGGACGGCACGGGCATGTGCCCATTCTAGAGCGAGTCACCCGTTTTGCGTGATGAACAGGGCCCTTGCCCCCTTTGGAAAAGGGGCCGTGCGGCCGACGGCCGCGCGGGGGGGATTTGCTCTTGATCTTGCTTGCCGAGTGCAAAGCCAGAGCAAATTCCCCTCGATCCCCCTTTTGCAAAGGGGGAGGCATGAAAGCATCAGTAGTCGTCTACCTCTCACCGACAGTTCGAAATACACGACCAGACGCGCTAATCTTCACGCATGTCCAGTTACTGCGATTTCGCGCCGGGCCATCCGGTGCACGGCCCCTACCACGACAAGGAATACGGCTTCCCGCAGGACGGCGAATCCGAGCTGTTCGAGCGCCTGGTCCTTGAAATCAACCAGGCCGGCCTGAGCTGGGAAACCATCCTCAAGAAGCGTGAAGGTTTCCGCCTGGCTTACAGTGGCTTCGATGTGGACAAGGTCGCGCGCTATGGCGAGAAAGACCGGGTGCGCCTGCTGGCCGATGCCGGCATCATCCGTAACCGCTTGAAGGTTGACGCTGCCATCCACAACGCCAAGGTCGTCCAAAGCCTGCGTGAGTCGCATGGCGGCTTCCTGCAGTGGATCGAAACACACCACCCCTTGGCGAAACCGGAGTGGGTGAAGCTGTTCAAGAAGACCTTCCGGTTCACCGGCGGCGAGATCACCGGCGAGTTCCTGATGAGCCTGGGCTACCTGCCCGGCGCCCATCGCACGGATTGCCCGGCGTTCAAGCAGGCGGCAAAACAGAAACCGGCATGGATGCGCACGTAGGGTGGGCCTTGGCCCACCATTGCAATGATTCCGATTACTTTGAATATCGGCGAAAACCTCTTCGCTGATTATCAACGCCGATTCACGGATGGCGATGGTGGGCCGAGGCCCACCCTACCTCTGCAACGCAACCTGCAACGTCGAGACGCAATCCGCATCCAGCTTCAATGACGCAAGGCTGTCAGCACGAGTCTGCCCGAGGTTGAGCAAGGCGATCGGCTGTCCGCTTTCATGCGCCATGCGCGCGAAGCGGAAACCGGAATAGACCATCAGTGACGAGCCGACCACGAGCAGTGCGTCCGATGCAGCCAAGGCGTCGCGGGCTGCTTCGTACCTGGTCTTCGGAACATTCTCGCCAAAGAACACCACGTCCGGCTTCAACATCCCGTTGCATGCCTGGCAGCTTGGCGCCCGGAAGCGGCTGAAGTCGCGGCCTTCCAGATCGGCATCGCCATCAGGCGCAGTGCCTGCGCTCAGGCCGGCCCACGATGGATTGTCCGCCGCAAGTTGTTGCTGTATCTGCAGGCGCTCGTAACGGGCCTTGCACACCAGGCAGACGACTTCATCGATACGGCCGTGCAGGTCGATCACGTCGCGACTGCCCGCTTTCTGGTGCAGGCCATCGACATTCTGGGTCAGCAGTCGCGAGAGTCGGCCGCTGTGTTGCCATTGGGCCAGCGCCTGGTGGGCGGCATTGGGTTGTGCCGTTGCGACCACCGGCCAGCCGATGAAGCTGCGTGCCCAATACCGTGCGTGCACAAGGGGATCATCGACGAAATCGCGGAAGTTCACCGGTGGCGTGCGTTTCCACTCACCCTGCTGATCACGGTAATCGGGAATGCCAGATGCGGTGCTGCAGCCTGCGCCGGTGAGCACGAAGACGCGCTCGAGGGGTGCCAACCATTCGCGCAAGCGCTGGGCAGCAAGCGGGTCAATATCAAGGGAATCCATGTCCGTGATTGTAGGCTGGCCTAGCCAAAGTAAAGCGGGTAAAGCCGTCATCCCGGCGCAAGCCGGGACCCAGCCCAACGAGCATGGATCGTTGGGTCCCGGCTTGCGCCGGGATGACGATCTTGCCCGATGGATGCTGGCTGTTGCCCCGCTGGAGCACGCATGGAAAAGGGGCAGTTGCCCGCCCCTTTTTACATCAGCATCGACTCGCGCAGGTGCTCAGCGAACCTCGGCAATCTCCACGCCATCCAGCCCTTGCGACAGGGTGCGGGCGTCGCCGCCCTGGGCCAGCTTGATGCGCAGGCGCACTTCGTTCTGCGAATCGGCGTAACGCAGCGCATCCTCGTAGCTGATCTCGCCGGCCTGGTACAGCTCGAACAGGCTCTGGTCGAAGGTCTTCATGCCCAGGTTGGTGGATTCCTTCATCACTTCCTTGAGCTTGTGGATCTCGCCCTCGCGGATGTAGTCCTGCACCAGCGGCGTACCCAGCATGATTTCCATGGCAACGCGGCGCGCCTTGCCGTCAGGCGTCGGGATGAGCTGCTGGGCGACCACGCCCTTCAGGTTCAGTGAAAGGTCCATCAACAGCTGGCCGCGACGGTCCTCGGGGAAGAAGTTGATCACGCGGTCCATGGCCTGGTTGGCGTTGTTGGCGTGCAGCGTGCACAGCACCAGATGGCCGGTTTCGGCGAAGGCGATGGCGTGGTCCATGCCCTCGCGCGTACGCACCTCGCCGATCATGATCACGTCAGGTGCCTGGCGCAGGGTGTTCTTCAGCGCCGCGTCCCAGCTGTCGGTGTCGATGCCGACTTCGCGCTGGGTGATGATGCAACCCTCGTGCTTGTGCACGAACTCGATCGGGTCTTCGATGGTAATGATGTGGCCGGTGGAATTCTGGTTGCGGTAGCCGATCATCGCCGCAAGCGACGTCGACTTGCCCGTACCCGTGGCGCCGACGAAGATGATGATGCCGCGCTTGGTCATGGCCAGCGTCTTGATGATCGGTGGCAGGTTGAGTTCTTCGACGGTCGGAATGCGCGCCTCGATGCGACGCAGCACCATGCCCACCTGGTTGCGCTGGTAGAAGCAGCTGACGCGGAAGCGGCCCACGCCGGCGACGCCGATGGCGAAGTTGCACTCGTGGGTCTTCTCGAATTCCTCGCGCTGCGCCGGCGTCATCACGTTCAACACCAAGTCGCGGCTTTGCTGCGAGGTCAGCGGCGTCTGCGTGATCGGCGAGATCTTGCCGTTCACCTTGATCGACGGGGGCATGCCCGAGGTGATGAACAGGTCCGACGCCTTCTGGTGCGCCATCAGCTTGAGGAACGAGGTGAAATCGATGGTGCTCATCGCTTTGCTCCGAGAATGGGGAATGGAGAATGGGGAATGGGAAGAATCAAAAGCAGCGGTCTGTTGTGCTTTTCCATTCTCTATTCCCTATTCCCTGTTCCCGGCTTCACTCAAACAACCGCTTGTCCTTGGCGTATTCCTTGGCCTGCTGGCGCGTGATCAAGGCGCGCTTCACTAGGTCCTGCAGATGCTGGTCCAAAGTCATCATGCCGTTCTGCTGGCCGGTCTGGATGGCCGAATACATCTGCGCCACCTTGTCCTCGCGGATCAGGTTGCGGATGGCCGGCGTGCCCACCATGATTTCCCACGCAGCGGTACGGCCACCACCGATCTTCTTCAGCAGCGCCTGCGAGATGACCGCGCGCAGCGACTCGGACAGCATCGAGCGGACCATCGGCTTTTCGCCAGCGGGGAACACGTCGATGATGCGGTCGATGGTCTTGGCCGCCGAGCTGGTATGCAGGGTGCCAAACACCAGGTGCCCGGTTTCCGCGGCGGTCAGCGCCAGGCGGATGGTTTCCAGGTCGCGCAACTCGCCCACCAGGATGTAGTCGGGGTCTTCGCGCAGTGCCGAGCGCAGCGCCTCGTTGAAGCCATGGGTGTCGCGGTGCACTTCACGCTGGTTGATCAGGCACTTCTGCGAGGTGTGCACGAATTCGATGGGATCCTCGACGCTGAGGATGTGGCCGTATTCGTTCTTGTTGATGTGGTCGATCATCGCGGCGAGCGTGGTCGACTTGCCCGAACCGGTCGGGCCGGTGACCAGGATCAGGCCCTGCGGTTGTTCGATGAGTTGCTTGAACAAGGGCGGGCAGCCCAGGTCTTCAAGCGTCAGTACTTCCGATGGAATGGTGCGGAAGACCGCGCCTGCGCCACGGTTCTGGTTGAACGCATTGACGCGGAAGCGCGCCAGGCTGGGAATTTCGAAGGAAAAGTCGACTTCGAGGAATTCCTCGTAGTCGCGGCGCTGCTTGTCCGACATGATGTCGTAGATCAGCGAATGGACCTGCTTGTGGTCCAGTGCCGGGATGTTGATGCGACGCACGTCGCCGTCTACCCGGATCATGGGCGGCAAGCCGGCCGACAAATGAAGGTCAGATGCTTTGTTCTTGACCGAAAACGCCAGAAGTTCGGCGATATCCATACGCTGCTTCCCCAGTTGCTGCGATTCTGGTAACGATACAACCCCGAGGGGGAGTATAGCGCCCTTGCCCCGATATCCAACGGTTGGATGATTATGCTCGCCCAGCGCCTCAGCGCAACACTGCAAAGCATTGAAAACGCTGCATCCGCGAGCCACCGGCCAAGTCCACGGCTGCTGGCAGTATCCAAGACGCAAAGTGCGACCGCCGTCGCGGCGTTGGCCGCTGCCGGCCAGCGCGCCTTCGGCGAGAACTACGTCCAGGAAGCCCAGGCCAAGGTGCGTGAGCTGGCGACACTGGAGCTGGAGTGGCACCTGATAGGGCACCTGCAGTCGAACAAGGCGGACGTGACTGCCAAGGTTTTCGATTGGGTGCAGACGGTGGATCGGGCCAAGCTCATCCCGGCATTGGCCAAACATCGCCCAGCGGAACGTGCACCGTTGAATGTCCTCATCCAGGTCAATATCGATGACGAGGACAGCAAGCACGGCTGTACGCCCGATGAGGTAGCAGCCTTGGCGGCCAGCATCGTCGCCGAGCCACGCCTGCGTTTGCGTGGCCTGATGGCCATCCCCGCCCCGCATCCGGATCCGGAATTGCGTCGCAGTGCCTACCGGCGCATGGCAGATCTATTCAAGCATCTTGCGATGCAGCACCCGAGCGCCGACACACTCTCGATGGGCATGAGCGATGACTTCGCCCTGGCCATCGCCGAAGGTGCGACGATGGTGCGCGTGGGCACGGCACTGTTCGGAAAACGCGACTAGGCATTCTGCCCACTCATTCCCATCCTCGTTCTGATTCAACGACTCGCAAAGCAATGCAGGACCCATGATCATGACAGCGGCTTCCATTTCACACTCCCTGCCCCCGGTTACCGACACTGCCGGCACCATCGCCTTCATCGGTGGCGGCAACATGGCGCGCAGCCTGATTGGTGGATTGATCTCGCGTGGCGTTGCGGCCGACACGCTGCGTGTCGCCGAGCCGGTGGCCGAGTTGCGCGATGCGCTGGCCAGGGACTTTGGCGTCTCCGTCTTCGATAACGCCAACGATGCCGTTGCAGGCGCGGCGTTGTGGCTGCTGGCAGTGAAGCCCCAGGTCATGCGTCATGTCTGCGGCGACCTGTCTGCAGTTGCGCAATCAGGAAAGCCACTTGTGGTTTCGATTGCCGCAGGCATCACCGCGGCCCAACTGCAGCGCTGGCTGGGCGGCGATACCGCCATCATCCGCGCGATGCCAAACACGCCGGCCTTGCTCGGCGCGGGCGTGACTGGGCTGTATGCCAATGCGCATGTCTCGCCAGCCGGGCGTGATGAAGCAGAAGGCTTGCTGGCGAGTGCGGGCAAGACCGTGTGGATAGATGACGAGGCGTTGATGGATTCGGTGACGGCGGTGTCTGGCAGCGGCCCGGCCTACGTATTCCTGCTGGCGGAAGCGATGGAGGCCGCTGCGAAAGCCGAAGGACTGGACGATGTCGCGGCGCGGACGCTGGTCCTGCAGACCATCCTTGGTGCAGCGCGGATGCTGACCGAATCGGATGAAGCACCGGCGGAACTGCGCAAACGCGTTACATCACCGAATGGCACTACGCAGGCGGCTGTCGAGACTTTCCAGCGAGGAGGCTTCGAGACGTTGGTCGCGCAGGCGATTGCTGCGGCGAGTGAGCGTGGCAGGCAGCTGTCTGCTGCGAACGACTAAGGGTTTCCCGGGAGCCGACTTGTCCACCGTCCATGAGTTCAGAGAGATCGTCATCCCCGCGTAGGCGGGGATCCAGTGGCGCCAAACAAACCGAAGCGAAGGCACTGGGTTCCCGCCTTCGCGGGAATGACGAACGGAAGCAATCAGCGATCCAGTTGAGAACTGATTGAATAAAATTGACTGCTTGAAGGCGATCTACATTCATTCACGCTGGAAAATAGACGACACCCATCCCATGAACATCTTCAAACCCGTTGCCACGCTCACGCTTCTCCTGTTGATAGCTGGATGCTCCGGCAATCAGACCCCACAGCCCGCCGTGTTCGTGACGCCAGCGGAGTCTTCTTCCGATTTCGGTGATTTGCGCGTGCACTACAACGCGCTGCCTACCGCGAGCCTGGGGGATGCGGTGGCGCGCGACTATGGCGTTCAGAAGGACTCGGGCACGGGGATGCTGGTGATTGCTTTACGCCAACTCGCGGACGGGAACGAGGTGGCCGCGCAAGGGGATGTCTCGGCCGTGGTGCACGACCTGCAGGGCGTGCGGCAGCAGGTTGGTTTCAGGACCGTAAAGACCGGGGACTACATCGACCACTTGGGCACGTTCCAGATCAGCCCGCGGAACACCTACCGCTTCGAGGTCACGGTGAAGTCTGGCGGACGCACGGAAGTGGTGAAGTTCCAGCGCAGTTTCTGATTCAGGCATCCGTCCGCATATTTTCGCGGTGTGGACGATAAGATTTTGTAGAGCCGAGCTTGCTCGGCTGCACTTCGCATAGATCAAGTGCAGCCGAGCAAGCTCGGCTCTACAAAATCGGTGCGCCCCGCCAGACGAATCAACGCGCTCTTTTCGACCATGCCTGCACGATGCGCGCCATCTCGCGTACGCCATCGGTCAACGCCGCTGGCCCGGGCTGCAGGATCAATGGTGATTTGATTTCGTGCAGTTCGCCATCGCGCACGGCGGGAATCGCGTCCCAGCCGGGGCGCGCAGCCACTTTGTCGGGCCTGAATTTCTTTCCACACCACGAGCCGATGATGATGTCCGGCGCGCGCCGTACCACTTCGCTGGCATCGGCCAGGATCCTGTGCTTCGCCAGTGACTCGACGGAACGTTCCGGGAACACATCGTCACCGCCGGCGATGCGCGCCAGCTCGGCAACCCACCGGATCCCGGTGATGGGTGGATCGTCCCATTCTTCGAAGTACACCTTGGGGCGCTTCGACAGCAGCGCCGACTGACGCTCGATGGCGTTCAGCCCACGCCGCAGTTCGTCTGCATAGGCATTGGCCTTGTCGCCCGCACCCACCAGCGCACCCAGGCGACGGATGTAATCGAGGATGCCGTCCACGCTGCGATGGTTGGATATCCAGACCTCTACGCCGTGCTTGATCAGCTCGGCCGCGATGTCGGACTGTATGTCGGAGAAACCGACCACGAAGTCCGGCTGCAGCTTCAGGATCTCGCCGATCTTCGCCGAAGTGAACGCACTGACCTTGGGCTTTTCCTTGCGTGCAATGGCCGGCCGCACGGTGAAGCCACTGATGCCGACGATGCGGTGCTGTTCGCCAAGCGCATACAGCGTCTCGGTGGGTTCTTCTGTCAGGCAGACGATGCGTTGCGGACCCATCACGTCATTCCATTCATGTGGGAGCGACGTAAGTCGCGAGCTTCTCGAGAATTCTCAAAAGCATCGCGACTTACGTCGCTCCCACATACGCGGCAACCTTTTGTCATGGAAAAAGCATCCGCTTGCCCCAAACACCTTCCGCATCGTGCTCATATCTCCACCGCTCGTGCAGGCGGAATTCCGCGCCGTACCAGAACTCGAACGCATCCGGCATCACGCGATAGCCGCTCCAGCCGGGTGGCCGAGGAACATCGCGACCCTCGAATTCCGCGTCAACACTGGCCATGCTTAGCTCGAACTGTTCACGCGACTCCAACGTCTCCGATTGATGGGAGGCCCATGCGCCGATCTGACTGAGGCGCGGACGTGAAGCGAAATAGTCATCCGCCTCGGCATCTGAGACAACGGAAACCGAACCTTCTACGCGCACCTGGATGCCCGCCACGCGCAGGCTACGCCACAGGAACAACAGGGCCGCGCGCGGATTCGCCTGCAGCTCGCGGCCCTTGTGGCTATGCAGGTGGGTGTAGAACACGAAGCCCTTCGCATCGAAGGACTTGAGCAGCACGGTGCGCGCGGACGGACGACCGTCCGCCGTGGCCGTGGCCACCGTCATTGCATTGGGCTCGATTTCGCTTCCCGCCTTGGCCTCGAGGAACAAGTCGTTGAACGTGGAGAGTGCTTCGCTGTACAGATCGGTCATCGATGGTTCGCCTTCGGCTTCAAGTCGCGCTTGCGCTATTGTCGCCCCATGGCTGCCAACACGCACGTCTCGACGACCATCGGATTCGCCCCCGCACTGGTCACCAGTGCACTGGACGCTGCCTTGGCCCTGCCGCATGCGACCCCGGTATTCGCCATCGCCGGCCTGCAAGGCAGCGGCAAGTCCACTTTGGCCGCGCAGATGGCAGCGTTGGCGCAGTCTCGCGGACAGCAGGTCGCCGTGCTCTCCATTGATGATTTCTATCTGCGCCGGGCCCAACGCGCCCAGCTTGCGCATGCCGTGCATCCGCTGCTGGCCACGCGCGGACCACCCGGCACGCATGACCTGGCATTGGCGATGGAGACCCTGGAACGCTTGCGTGCCGGCAAATCGACGGCGCTTCCACGCTTCGACAAGTTTGCAGACGATCGCCTGCCATCCTCGCAGTGGCCGCGGACGCAGGGACGTTGCGACCTGGTGGTACTGGAAGGCTGGTTCCTGAAAACCCCGGCACAGGATCCTAACGAGTTGGTTACACCGATCAACACGTTGGAACGCAGGGAGGATGGCGAGGGTCGTTGGCGCACCTGGTGCAACGAGGCGCTGGCGCGTGACTATCCCGCGCTGTGGCAATGCATGGACGCGCTCTGGTTCCTGCAGGGTCCGGATTTCGACGTGGTGCCGACATGGCGGTGGCAGCAGGAACAAACCCTGCAGGCCAGCGATCCATTGCGTGTCGCGATGATGCGCGAAGAGGTCGAACGTTTCGTGCAGCTGTTCGAACGCGTCAGCCGCCAGGCCTTGCGCACTTTGCCAGCCATTGCAGACCGCACGCTTCGCTTGGACAAAGAGCGGCACGTGAAACCGTAGGAGCGGGCCCTGCCCGCGATGCTCTTCGGTTGGTTACATTTCCAAGCCAGGAGCATCGCGGGCAGGGCCCGCTCCTACACGTGATATCGGAAGGGGAAATTATTCGACGACGAAGGTGATGCGCAGGTTCACCCGCCACTCGGTGATGTTGCCGGCGTCATCGGTGACGACCTTGATTTCGTTGACCCACGCGCCCTTGATGCCCTTTACCGTCTCCGCGGTCTTCTTCAGCCCGGTCTTCACCGCATCCTCCACACTGGTCTTGGACGAGGCGTTGACTTCAATGATCTTGGCTATCGACATGGCTTGCTCCTTGGTTTCCGCGGGACATCCGCGGGGAGTGCCAAGGTAATCCTGGCGCTGTTAATGGTTCGCTACGAAACAGGGGCCGGTGATAGCATCTGTTCATCATGAACCCCGCCCCCAACCTCATCCTCGTCGGCCCCATGGGCGCAGGCAAGACTTCGATAGGCAGGCGCCTGGCCGAACGTTTCGGCCTGGAGTTCGTCGATGCCGACCAGGCCATCGTGGAACGCACCGGCGCCACCATCAATGCCATCTTCGAACACGTGGGCGAAGCCGGTTTCCGCGAACGCGAACAGGCGACCCTCTCACAATTGCTCGCCCGCGAGGGCGTGCTGGTCTCCACTGGAGGCGGCGCGGTGTTGAGCCTGCACAACCGCAAGCTGATGCAGGAGCGCGGATTCGTGGTCTACCTGCGGGTTAGCGTGGAAGCGCAGCTCAAGCGCCTGGGCCGTGACCGCAGCCGTCCGCTGTTGCAGCGAGGCGATCGCGAACAGGTATTGCGAGACCTGTCCGCTCATCGCGAACCGTTGTATACCGAAGTCGCCGACCTGATGCTCGACACCGACGGACTGTCGCCGAGTTCAGCGACCTCCACCCTCGCACACCTGCTGGCCACGCAATGGCAGCACACCGGGCAAACCGTATGACCACCGCTGCATCCCTGCGCATCGTCGATGTACGCGGCGAACACCCCTACCGCATCGTGATCGGCCCCGGCCTGTTGGCCGACGGCACCGCGCTGGCGCAGCATGTGCGCGGCCGCCATGTGCTGCTGGTCAGCGACTCCACCGTGGCGCCGCTGTACGTGGCCACGGTGCGCGAAGCCTTGCACGCCGCGCGTGACGACCTGCTGATCGGCACCTTCGTGTTGCCCGCCGGCGAGGCTTCCAAGACCTTGACGAATTTCGGTGCGGCGATCGAGGCATTGGCCACGCTGGGCGCGACGCGCGACGGCTGCATCTTTGCACTGGGTGGCGGCGTGGTCGGCGACCTGGCCGGGTTCGCGGCGGCCTGCTGGATGCGCGGCGTGGATTGCGTGCAATTGCCGACCACCTTGTTGTCGATGGTGGATTCGTCGGTGGGCGGCAAGACCGCGGTCGACATCGCCCAGGGCAAGAACCTGGTGGGCGCGTTCCACCCACCGCGCGCGGTGTTCGCCGACACCTCCACCCTGCGCACGCTGCCGCCGCGCGAATTGCGCGCCGGCCTGGCCGAGGTGATCAAGTACGGGGCCATCCGCGACCCGCGCTTCTTCCAGTGGCTGGAAACCGAGCACGCAGCCCTGTCATCGGCTGACGAATCCACCCTGGCCTTGGCCATCGCCGCCAGCTGCGAGCACAAGGCCGAGATCGTGGAACGCGACCCGCTGGAGCGTGGCGAACGCGCCCTGCTCAACCTGGGCCACACCTTCGGCCACGCCATCGAGACCGAACAGGGCTACGGCAGCCCGCACAACGACAACCTCAACCATGGCGAGGCTGTCGCCGTGGGCATGGTGCTGGCGGCGCGGCTTTCCGCCGCGCTGGGCATGGCCGACCCCGCGGACACCGAGCGCCTGGCCGCCCTGCTCAAGGCCTATGGACTGCCCACCGCCCTGCCGGCCGGACTCGCACCCGAGGCCCTGCTGGCCCGCATGCGCCTGGACAAGAAGAACCTGGCCGGGCGCCTGCGCCTGGTGCTGTGGCGCGGGATCGGGCGTGCCGAGGTAGTGCCCGACGTCGATGAAAATACCGTGCTGGCGGTGCTCTCCGGCTAAAATGGCGGCATGCGCCTCTTCCTGCAGCAACGCCCCTCCGCGGGCGAATCGCCCCGCTATGTGCAATTGACCCTGCAGCCGGACCTGTTCGGCGGCTGGGAGCTGTTGCGCGAGAGTGGCCAGATCGGCGGCCGCGCCCAACTCAAGCGCGAGCAATACCTGCTGCAGGACGAAGCCACCGCCGCCTTCGAGAAAGCCCGCGATGGTCACGTGAAACGTGGCTACCAGGTGACCTTCGTGCGTGGCGCGGAGGCGCCGAAAATCTGAAAGCCGGTTCCTGGTTGTTGGTTCTTGGTTGTTGGTGAAGGCGGGAATGTCCGCTTCTACCAATAGCCAAGAACCAACAGCCAACGACCTCCCAAAGCCCCTTACGGAACCCTCCCCCCTTGTCCAACACCCCTCTCCGCAACGACCGCCTCCTGCGCGCACTGAAGCGCCAACCCGTGGATTGCACGCCCGTTTGGCTGATGCGCCAGGCCGGCCGCTACCTGCCGGAATACCGCGCCACCCGCGCCAAGGCCGGCAGCTTCCTGGCCATGGCCAAGAATCCCGACATCGCCTGTGAAGTGACCCTGCAGCCGCTGGCGCGCTTCGACCTGGATGCGGCGATCCTGTTTTCCGACATCCTCACCATTCCCGATGCGATGGGCCTGGAACTGTATTTCGTCGATGGCGAAGGCCCCAAGTTCAAGCACACCGTGCGTAGCGCATCGGACTTGGCCAAACTGCGCACGCCGGACATGGAAACCGACCTGCGCTACGTGATGAATGCGGTGCGCGTGATCCGTCGCGAGCTGGACGGCAAGGTGCCGCTGATCGGTTTCTCCGGCAGCCCGTGGACGCTGGCCTGCTACATGGTGGAAGGCGGCGGCAGCAAGGACTTCGCGCGCATCAAGGCGATGGCGCTGAACGACCCTTCCACGCTGCATAAGCTGTTGTCGGTCAACACCGATGCCGTCATCGCTTACCTGGCTGCGCAACGTGCGGCCGGTGCACAGGCCTTGCAGGTTTTCGACACCTGGGGCGGCGTGCTCAGCCCAGCCATGTACCGTGAATTTTCCCTGCCCTACCTCACCCGCATCGCGCGTGAGCTGGAACGCGGCGATAGCGAAGAACGCACGCCGCTGATCCTGTTCGGCAAGGGCAATGCCGCGCATCTGGAAGCACTGGCCGACAGTGGCGCCGAAGCCGTGGGCGTGGACTGGCTGGTCGAACTTTCCGAAGCCCGCAGGCGTACCGGCGGCAAGGTTGCCTTGCAGGGCAATCTTGATCCCGCGGTGTTGTACGGTTCGCCAGACGCCATCCGTACGCAGGTAGGCAACGTACTTGCGAGTTACGGCAACGGCTCCGGCCACGTATTCAACCTGGGCCACGGCATGTCGCCGGATATGAACCCGGAGCACGTCGGCGTGCTGGTGGATGCGGTGCATGCCCAATCCGCCCGCGCCGGCGGCTGAAACCTTCCAGATCACAGGAGCCACGCATGGAATGCCGCTTCCCGGCCACCCTCATCGTCCGCGCTTTGTTGCTGGCGACCGCGGCCACACCTGCATGGTCGGCATCGCCAGGAGACGGCCCGGTATTGCAACTGGCGGGCAATGATTTCCCCGAGCTGGCCGTGCATGTTCCGCGCCATGACGCGTACGGCCACCAAGCGGCATTGGACTGTGACCAGATCCGCGCCAAGCGCATCGATGAACTTGATCCCCTGTGGAAGCGCGCCGTGGATCGCATTCACCTGGATTGCGATGACCTGAGTCTTGAAGTCGAAGGCTTCGATACGGTCGCGACGGTCATCACTGCTTACCTCAAACCCGGCGCCGTGCAATTCGCGGGCGTGCCAGTCGCAGAAGTGCGGATGATGGATTCGGACCAATGGGGTGATCGCCAGTACCTGCTGGACCGGCCTTACGCAGAGGTCGTGGATGCCGTGCAACGGCATGTCGAATCGCGTTGCCGGATGCGCCAGGATGATCCGTCACTTCTGGCATCGAGCGACTGTGCGCTGGTACGCGAAGCCGAGGGCCTGTACCTGGACACCAGCGAAGTCGGCGGCATCTGGCTGCACCCGGATCAGGACGACACACGCAGAACGGTGTACGCGGAAGCCTGGTCGGATTAGCGGGCTGTGAGCGGGGTGGCCGCACAGGGCCGGCGATGGCAACCACTCACGTAACCCCTGCTCTACTGGGCCTGAGTGGAACCGATGGACTGCTGCGTTCAACCGGTGCTGCGCGGAACTCCAAACGCAATTCGCGCATGCCCTCGGGTACGGAGGGATTCATGTTCTCCGGTGCCACGCAGCCAGGCAACAAGCGCTGCGTCATGCCCATCACGGTGGCCTGCAGCAGGATGGCTTGCGGAGATGCGACGTCAAGCGCTTCAACCCGATCCTGGTAAGCCACGGCATGGATTGTGCCGTCGTGGCTGATGGTCGCCAACCGTCCTGGTGAATCCGTCGCCAAGGGCGCTGGGCGCGCGATGATCGGTGGCGCCATCCAGCAATCTCCGCTGCTGCGCACAGTGGCGCTGCGAACGACTTCGCGCATCAGCTTCTCGAGCTGCTTCTTTACGTCGCGTTGAGAGAGCGCGCTTTCCTCGGCGCTGTATCTGCCCTTGATGTAATAGAGATCCTTGATCACCATCACCATGGAAGAACTGTAGGCCTTGCCCTCACGTACCAAGCGCAAGGACGTCGAGCCCGCTGCGACCTCCTGCTTCGATTTTCCGCTACCCACCACGAAGGAAAGGGCGTCCACTGGAGCAATGTCTACCTCGCTGTAACTGCCCTGCTTGCCTGTGGAGGAACGGATTCCCTCAAGCGTGCTGTCCACGTCCTGCATCAGTCTCGATTCTGGAAGCACCCCTGCTGGATAGAAATAGAGATCGATCCAGCGATCCTTTTCGCTGACGTGTGCGTAGCGCACTGATGCACCCAAGTATTGATCGTCGTAGAGATGTTCATCTTGCGCTTCCCAGTCACCGATGCGCAAAGGGTAGATCACCCGCGTTTCCTTTATGAATCCCCCGAGGAAAGGAGTTGTCGGTACCTCGGCAGCAGCGGTGATCGTAGATAAGTCACCTGCCAGTGACACCGGCATTGCCGTAGCCGCCAACACTCCGGCGAGAAAAGCAGCGGCATTCCCAACCTTGATCGCCATCAACAAATCCCCGTTTGTGTTTGCGGATACAACTCTCAAAAACTTACCGCTAGTGGGCCAACTGTGCAGCAGCGCGCGCCATCGCGCTGGCCAGCAATTCCCCTGTCACCGGCTTGCGCAGGAATCCATCGAAACCCGCATCGCGCGCCAGCGTCTCCGCTTCGGCATCGGCACGCGCGGTGACCGCCAGCAGCGGCGCAGTGAATCCCTGCGCGCGCAACTGCCGCGCCAGGGCAAGGCCATCCAGCCCGGGAAGATCGAGGTCCAGCAGCGCGATGTCGTGGCGCGAAGTAGCCACTTGCGTCAACGCCGCCAGGCCATGGGCCGCATGGCTGACGTGGTGGCCGCGCGCGCGCAGCAAGCCACTGATGACATCGGCCACCGTGGCATCGTCTTCGACCAGCAGGATATGCAGCGGTCCGCTTGGCATTGCATCGGCATCGACCACGCCCGTTGACGGCTTTGAAGGTACGGCCGTCGCCTCTTCAAGCGGCAGGTCGACGATGAAGCGCGTGCCCACGCCCTGCGTGCTCTCGACCGCGATGCGTCCGCCCATCGCCAGCGCCAGTTCCTGGCAGATCGCCAGGCCGAGGCCGCTGCCGCCATAACGTGCGGCCGTGCGTGCGCCTTCGGCCTGTTCGAAGCGCTGGAACAGGCGCGTCTGCTGTTCTTCATTGATGCCGGGCCCGGTGTCGGCGATCTCGAAGCGCACGCCCTGTGGCAGCGAAGGCGAAACCCGCAGCGTCACGCCGCCCTTTTCGGTGAACTTGATCGCGTTGCCCAGCAGGTTGAGCAGGACCTGCCGAACGCGCACCGGGTCACCTTGCAAAGCGCGCGGCGTGCCCGCTGCGATATCGTCGGAAAAGCCAAGCCCGCGCTGTTCCGCCATCGGCGCGGTCAAGCCGACCACTTCGTCGATCAGTGCACGCAAATCGAAATCCTGCTGCTGCAGCTCCAGCTTGCCGGCTTCGATGCGCGCGATGTCCAGCGCATCGTTGACCAGTCGCAACAGGTGTGAGCCCGCATTCTGGATCGCATGCGTGTAGCCGCGCTGCTTCTCGTCCAATGGCGTGCCCAGCAGCAATTCACTCATGCCCAGCACGCCGGTCATGGGCGTGCGCACTTCGTGGCCCAGCGTGGCCAGGAAACGCGTCTTGGCCAGCGATGCCTGTTCCGCGATCTCGCGCTTGTGCTCGGCCAGTTGCCAGGCATTGCGGCGGCGCAGGCGCCGCCGGTACAGCGCACCCAGTCCCGCCACCAGCAACACCCCCAGCAGCATGAACAGGATCACTCCCCATGCGCTGCGCCACCAGGGTGGCAACACCTTGAAGCGCAGCGTGCGCAGGTTGGATGCATTGCCCAACGCATCGTAGCCCTGCATCTGCAGCAGATAGTCGCCTGCGGGGAGCGAGGAAAACGCACGTTCACCGCTGGCGCCCTGGTCGACCCAGTCATGGTCAAAACCCACCAGGCGCGATCGGTAGCGGTTGGCCAACGGATCTTCGAACGACAGCAGGCGCGCACTGATCTGCAATTCATGGTCGCCAGGTTGCAATTCGAAGCCGCCTTCGCCTGGCAACATGACCTGCATCTCCTCGCGACCGACCTGGATGCTGTCCAGCACCAGGTTGGGCACCCGCGGCTCGGCATCCTTGAAGTGCGTGTCCAGCAGCATCACCGAGCCATCGACGGTGGTACCCACCAGCACGCCGTCATGGGTGAGCAGCAGGGCGCTGTCGTTGAATTCCTGGCTGAGCAGGCCGTCGCGCACGCCGAAGTTGCGTACCTGGCCGCTGTCCGGGTTGATGCGGAACAGACCACGCCGCGTACCCAGCCACAAGTGCTTGCTGGCATCGACTTGCAGGCCGGTGGATTCCACTGCCGGCACACCCTCGGCGACGGACAGGCGTTGCGTGCGCGTCCAACCCTTAGCGCCTTTCGTCCAACGCTCCAGTCCGGAAAGGCGATGCAACCAAAAGGTTTGCGCATCCTGAAACGCAAGCGAGAAAACACGTCCCGTTTCCGCACTTGCGATCGAAACGAACGTGCGCGCCCCTGCATCCCAACGCAGTACGCCTTCCGCGCCCGCCAACCACAGTGCTCCGTCCGGACCCAGGCGTATCACTTCGGTATCCGTCGCGGTAAGGCCATGGCCTGATTCGGCGGTAATGTTGTCCAGTACCTTGCCGCTGACGCCATCGCGACGCTGCAGGCCGCCACCCATGCTCGACAGCCAGACATCGCCGTTGGGCATTTCCAGCAGCCAGTCGATGGGCAGGGCATTGGGAGGCGTCGCATCCACCGGGTCATCACCCGACCATTGCTTGAACACATGGCTGGCAAGGTCGAGGCGCATGAGCGCGCCGCGGCTGGAGAACCACAACTGCCGGCGCCGATCCTCCATCACGACGCCCAGTTTCAGGGTCTTGAGCGCCTCCCCATGCAAGGCAAGTGGCGTTATCTCACCCGTGGCGGTGTCGAGCCGTTCGATCACACCCTTGCTGCTGGTCAACCACACGCCACCCGCGCTTGCAACCGCAATGCCACGGTGCAGGCCCTCGCTCAATCCTTCCGCTTGCGACAGCGTGGCGATGCGACGCCAATCGGAGCGCAAGTACCCGAGGCCGCGCGACGGTACTGGCACCCACATGCCGGCATCAGGCTGGCGCAACAAAGTCTGCAACACGCGACTGGCACCCCCACCCTGCATGTCCAGGGTCACCGGCACCGGCGCGCTGTCGCCCTGCGTGCGCCAGAGTCCACCCTGGCCACCCAGCCAGTATTGGCCGTCCTCGCTGTTGACCATGGCGATGACGCCATTGGGGCGCGCGAACATCGGCGACCACGCAGGCACCTGCCAGTCATCGGCGGGCGTGCGCACGAACACGCCATCAGCCGTACCCACCCAGAGTTGCCCGGCATCCGCCGTCAACGAATAGATGACGGGTTGCACCGGTTCCGTCGTGGGTATGTTGATCCGCTTGAAGCCATTGCCGTCGTGAACCGCCAATCCGCTCAAGGTGCCTATCCACAAGCGACCCTTGGCATCGAAGGCCAGCGACAGGATGTCGTCCGAGGGCAGGCTGGCGACATCCGTCTCGCTGGCGGCGTAGTGGCTCAGTGTTCCATCCGCATCCAGGCGATTGAGCCCGCCGCCATAGCTGCCGAACCAGAGCGTATCGCCACGACTGGTGATGGCGAACACATCGTCGCTCAGCATCTGCGGATGCGTGGCCTTGCGGTAATGGCGGAATCCGGTGCGCCGGGTGTCCAGCATGCTCAGGCCACCGCCCTCGGTGGCCACCCAGATGCGATCCTGCGCATCGATATGCAGGGCCTGCACGATATTGCCCGGCAGCGAGGATGCATCGTCGGGATCATGCCGCCAGGTGCGGAATCCGACGCCGTCATAGCGCGCCAGTCCGTCCCAGTTGGCCACCCACAGGTAGCCTTCGCGGTCGCGGGCCAGCACGGGGATGGTGGTATTGGGCAAGCCGTCCGCAGGCCCGAGCATGCGGAAACGCGGGATTTCGGGGACCGCCGCGTGGGCAGTACCGCATACCAGGGCCAAGGCCAGCATCCACGCGCGCATACTCATTCCCTACCCCCACCGGCCTGCATCCCTGTTCCCGCATCGTCGCAACGGACCGTTGCATGTGCAAGCGGGGTATCTTCAGCAGCGCCCACCTAGAATCACCGCCTCATGAAGCCAAGACCTACCCTTCGCGCTGCCGCACAGCTGTCGCTGCTGCACGGCCTGCTGGCCACGGCCAGCGCCTGGGCGGCACCTGCGGCGTATGAACTGGACCCCGTGCACACCCGCGTCGTGTTTGCCGTGGAGCACGCTGGCTTTTCGCAGGCCATTGGCACGGTCTCCGGCAGCACAGGACGGCTGGTGTTCGACCCCGATGACTGGAGCGCGTCGCAGCTGGAAGTAAGCGTGCCGCTGCAGCGCGTCGACCTGGGCGACCAGAAATGGAACGATTCCGTCCTGGCCGGCAACCTGCTGGATGTCGCCACCTTCCCCACGGCCACCTTTGTTTCCACGCGTGTCGAATCCATCGATGCCCAGCGTGCCGTGGTCCACGGCAACCTGACCCTGCATGGCACGACCCGCGAAGTGAAATTGGACGTCACCTTCAATGCACTGAAGCGCCACCCGCTGCCTCCCTTCCGGCGCACGGCCGGCTTCTCCGCCACCACCATGATCAGCCGCGCGGACTTCGGCATCGATGCGTGGAAATCCGTGATCGGCGACCGCGTGGAATTGCGCATGGAAGTGGAAGCGACGCGTTCACGTCGCGACGACGGCGACGATCCCGACGCCGCATCCCCCGACGCCACCACGCCAGATGCCGCCAAAGAGAGCACCACGCCATGACCCTGAAGAACACCAATGATCGCTGGGGCCCGGTCAGCCAGGCACTGCACTGGCTGATCGTGCTGATGATCCTGGGCCTGGCCATCGTCGGCCTGACCATGGGCGAACTGCCCAAGACACCGAAATATTTCTGGGTGTACACCGCGCACAAATCGATGGGACTTACGGTGCTCGGACTGGTGCTGGTGCGCATCGGCTGGCGGCTGTATGCCGGTGCACCGAAACCAGTGGCTGGCACGCCGACGTGGCAGGAACGCATCGCCACCGTCACCCACTGGATGCTGTACGCACTGATCCTGGCGATGCCGTTGTCGGGCTGGCTGTACGATTCAGCGAGTGGCCTGCGCCCGTTCCGCTGGTTCGGCCTGTTCGACGTACCCAAGCTGACCGCACCGAACGACGCGCTACGCGATGCCTCGCACGCGGCGCATGAATGGTTGTTCTGGGTGTTGGTTGCGCTGGTGGCCCTGCATGCGGCCGCCGCGTTCTACCACCACGTCTTCCTGCGCGATGCCACGCTCACGCGCATGCTGCCGGGAGGCAGGAAAACCGCCGCCGGCAATCCACCTGTCACCCACGCCACCTCCCCCGAGGAAACACCGCATGACCATTGAATTCAACTCGCCCGCCCTGACCGCCGCCGCACTGGTGGCGATGATGGCCACGGCACCCGCCGTCGCCGCCGAGTATGTGCAGGCACCGGGTTCGACCCTGGCCTTCGCGAGCAAATACGACGGCGAAGTCTTCACCGGCAAGTTCGCCAACTTCACTACGACGCTCAGCTTCGACCCGGCCAAGCTCGCCAACTCCAAGCTGGACGTGGTCATTCCGCTGGCCGGCACCAAGACCGGCAATGCCGACCGCGATTCCACCTTGCTGGAAAGTGATTTCTTCAACGTCGGCAAGTTTGCCCAGGCGCGCTATACCGCCACCAAATTCCGCGCGCGGGGCGGCAACCAGTACGCTGCCGACGGCACCCTCAGCCTGCGCGGCGTCAGCAAGCCGGTCACGCTGACCTTCACCTGGACACCCGGCGCGCAGCCCGTGCTCAACGGCAAGGCCACGGTGAAGCGCCTGGACTTCGGCGTGGGCGGCGGTGACTGGGCCGACACCAAGACCTTGCCGAATGAAGTCGCGGTCAGCACCAAGGTCGTGTTCAAGCCCAAGAAATAGCCAGCTTTTGTAGGAGCTGCGCAAGCTGCGAGCTTTTGATCCTGGGCTTGCGGAAGGTATGCGGCCTCAAGACATTCCGGCCGCAGCTTGCGCAGCTCCTACAGCCTGTTGCTTTCAAGAAAGGATTGCAGGCCGGTTGCGTCGAACGGCCAATCCAGTTCGGCCCCGGTGACATCGTTACGCAGCACCGGCACGCGCACGCCATAGCGCTCCTCCAATGCTTCGTTATCGTCGATGAACACACTCTCGAAGTCGGGCACGCGCACCGCCGCCAGCACCTCCAGAGCCTGGTCGCACAGGTGGCAATCATCGCGTTGATAGAGGACTAGTGGCACGTGGATCGGCTCCGGGTGTTGCGGCGCGGGACGTCTATTGCCGGGTCACGGCATAGAATAGCCGCATGGCAGTCAGCACTTTCGACCTTTTCAAGATCGGCATCGGGCCGAGCTCCTCCCACACCGTCGGCCCCATGCGGGCGGCGGCACGCTTCGTCGCGCGCTGGCTGGAGGAGCCTGGCCTGCTGGATACGGTGACGCGCATCCGCGCCGAAGTGTTTGGCTCGCTGGCCCTGACCGGCCGCGGCCACGGCACCGACAAAGCCGTGCTGATGGGCCTGGAAGGACACATTCCCAACCTGATCGACCCGGATGTGATTCCCGCTGCGTTGCTGCGCATCCGTGGCGAAAAGAAGCTGCTGCTTTCAGGTCGCCATGCGGTGGCCTTCGACGAGAAGCGCGACCTGGTGCTGAACAAGCGCCAGAAGCTGCCGTACCACACCAATGGCATGCGCTTCACCGCCTTCGATGCCAATGACGAAATTATCGCCACGCGCGATTACTATTCCGTCGGCGGCGGTTTCGTGGTCAACCAGGACGACGCGGCGGTGGATCGCATCGTGGCGGACGAGACACCGTTGCCCTACCCCTTCCACAGCGGCGACGAACTGCTGGCGCAATCACGCGACAGCGGCTTGAGCATCGCGCAACTGATGTTCGAGAACGAAAAGTCCTGGCGCAGCGAAGACGACGTAAAAGCCGGCCTGCGGGAAATATGGAACGCCATGCAGAACTGCGTGGCGCGCGGCATCCGCGAGGAAGGCACGCTGCCTGGCGGCTTGCACGTATCGCGACGCGCCCCGGCATTGCACCGCGAACTGTCCAGCAAACCCGAAGCGGCTATGCGCGACCCGCTCACCACGTTGGACTGGGTCAACCTGTACGCGCTGGCCGTGAACGAAGAAAACGCCGCCGGTGGGCGCGTGGTGACGGCACCGACCAATGGCGCAGCCGGCATCATCCCCTCGGTATTGCACTACTACGACCGCTTCTGCCCGGGCGCGAACGAGCAAGGCATCTTCGATTTCCTGCTTACCGCGGCGGCGATTGGCATCCTCTACAAGGAAAACGCTTCGATCAGCGGCGCCGAGGTTGGTTGCCAGGGCGAAGTGGGCGTCGCATGCTCGATGGCGGCCGGCGGACTGGTCGCGGCACTGGGCGGGACATCAAGCCAGATCGAGAACGCGGCCGAAATCGGCATGGAGCACAACCTGGGCCTGACCTGCGACCCGATCGGCGGACTGGTGCAGATTCCGTGCATCGAACGCAACGCGATGGGCGCGGTGAAGGCCATCAATGCCAGCCGCATGGCCGCACGCGGCGACGGCAAGCACAAAGTCAGCCTGGACAAGGTCATCAAGACCATGCGCGACACCGGCCGCGACATGCAGGACAAGTACAAGGAAACCAGCCGCGGCGGACTGGCGGTCAACGTCATCGAGTGCTGAGGATTGTCGGATCCTGGTAGGAGCGCCCCATGGGCGCGAGCTCTTCGATCACGATGCGTAGAAGCTCGCGCCCATGGGGCGCTCCTACGACCGTATCAACTGGCGATGCGCAGCACGTCATCCAGCAGCGCCGCCGCAGTCACTTCCGCACCTGCGCCCGGTCCTTGTACCAGTAACGGTTGCTCACGGTAGCGATCACTGAAGATCGCCACGCAGTTATCGGTTCCACCGCCTCCGCACAAGGGATGCTCAAGCGGCAACGCCTGCAGTCCCACGCTGGCGCCGTCAGCATCGAAGCGGCCCAGGAAACGTAGTTTCGCACCGTTCCGATACGCCTCCTTGAAGCGGTTGGCCAACGGCGCATCCAATGTTTCCAGGCCGCCATCCAGCTCGTCCAGCGCAAGGGCTGCGAGTTCCGCAGGCACCAGTGACTCCACGCGCACGGCTTCGGACTGCAACGGCAGTCCAGCCGCACGCGCCAGTATCAGCAGCTTGCGGCGCACGTCTTCACCGGAAAGATCCAGGCGCGGATCGGGTTCCGTATAGCCGGCGTTCCTCGCCTCGCGCACGAAGCGCGAGAACGGGCGCATGCCGTCGTAGTGGTTGAACAGCCATGCCAGCGAGCCCGACAGCACGCCTTCCACGCGATGGATACGGTCGCCGCCAGCCACCAGTTCACGCACGCTGCGCAGCAACGGCAGGCCCGCGCCCACAGTCGCGCTGTCGCCATAACGCGTACCCGATGACGCCGCGCTGCGCACGATTGCCTGCGCGCGATCCAGCGTGCTGCCGCTGCCCAGCTTGTTGGCGGTGACCACATGTACGCCGCGCCCAAGCCAGTCGGCATGCCACTGGGCCACGGTATCGCTGGCGGTCGCATCCACCAGCACGTCACCTCGTTTCAACGCCTCGGTATCCGCCCACGGTGACTGCACGCCCGGTGGCAGTGACGACGCGAGCGCTTCATCCAGCGCTTGTCCTGGCAAACCCTCGCAGGGTTGCAACACGCGCGAGTTGGCGAGCCATGCGAAATCCGGCAACGCCAAGCCTGCGTTCTGCAGGCGCAGGTAGCGCGCGACGAAGGCGGAGCCAACCACGCCCGTTCCCAACAAGGCCAGTTTGCGCGCCGGTACCGAGCGGTGCGCGGTGGCCAGGCGCACCACGCTGCTCATGCGTCGACGAGCACGCGCTGGGATTTGTCGGGGACCGCGCTGGCCACGGCGCGCTCGGCGCGCAGCAATGCCTGCGACAGATCGGCGATGAGGTCATCGGTGGATTCAATGCCGACCGATAGGCGCAGCAACCCGTCGGAAATACCAGCCTTGGCGCGTGCTTCCGGCGTCATCGCCGCATGGGTCATCGTCGCCGGATGCGCGATCAGGCTTTCCACGCCGCCCAGCGACTCGGCCAAGGTGAAGTACTTCAAGCCATCGACGAACGCGCGCACCGCGGCTTCGCCACCGTGCAGTTCCAGGCTTAGCATTGCACCGAAACCCTTCTGCTGGCGTGCAGCGACGGCATGGCCGTGATGCGACGGCAGGCCGGGGAAATAGACCTTGGATACCGCCGCGTGCTGATCGAGCAGCGTCGCGATGGCCAGCGTGTTTTCCTGGTGCACGCGCAGGCGCGCGTCCAGCGTGCGCAAACCGCGCAGGGTCAGGAAGCTGTCGAACGGCGAACCGGTCAAGCCCAAGGCATTGGCCCACCATCCCAGCTTCTCGTGGGTGTCCGCATCGCGCGCGACCACCGCGCCACCGACGACGTCACTGTGGCCATTGATGTACTTGGTGGTGGAATGCAGCACCACGTCGGCACCGAATTCGATCGGCTTCTGCAACGCGGGGGAGAGGAAGGTGTTGTCGACCACGGTGATCGCGCCGGCCTTCTTCGCAGCATCGATGACGAAGCGCAGGTCGGTGATGCGCAGCAGCGGGTTGGACGGCGTTTCGATCAGCACCAGCTTCGGCGATTGCGCCAGCGCATCGGCGAACGAGCGCGGATCGGTGAGGTCGGCGGTGATGAGTTCGAAATGGCCTTTCTTCGCCAATGCATTGAACAGGCGCCAGCTACCGCCGTAGGCATCGTGCGGCACGACGAGGCGATCACCCGGCTCCAGCAGTGCGTTGAGCACCAGCGTGATCGCGGCCATGCCCGTGGACGTGATGACCGCACCGGCACCGCCTTCCAGTTCCGCAAGCGCTTTCGCCAGCAGGTCGCGGGTGGGATTGCCGCTGCGGGTGTAGTCGTACTGGCGCTTGTTGCCGAAGCCGTCGAAGCTGAAATTGGAAGACAGCACGATGGGCGGCGTGACCGCGCCGTAGGCCGTGTCGCGGTCGATGCCGGCGCGCACTGCGGAGGTGGCGGAACTACAAGGGGCGTCGGATGCATGGGTCATAGGAGGGCTCTCAAAAATTGAAGAAAATTCTTTGGCACGGATCAAATCTGATTGAAGCGAATAAAGCTCTTTGCATCTGTACTGCCTTATCCGCTGCTATCCGCGTTGATCCGTGTCCGCAGGCTTTTGTTCCGGTTTACGCAAGGCACCGACGAGGATGGCGTCGATCCTGTCGGTTTCCTTGAGGAAGGCGTCGTGGCCGTACGGCGAACGCAGCACGCGCAGCTGGCCGCGGGTGCCGAGGCCTTCGACCAGTGCCACCGAATCCGCGAGCGGTACCAGGCGGTCACCTTCCACGGCGACGACCACGGTGGGTACGCCGACCTGTGCGGGATCGAGGCGATGCAGGTCGATGGATTCGGACAGGCGCAGGTAGGCGGTGACCGGCGTGCGTGCCACGTACTGCGCGCCGGCCGCATCCAGGTAGTCCTCGGCGGCGCAACGCACGCGACCGTTGATGATTTCGGGCGCGGCATCGAAGCGTTCGCCGAATTCTTCCGGCGTGCGGTAGCTCAGCATCGCGAACTGGCGCGCCAGCGACAGGCCTTGCGCATCGGCGCACTGCAACTGCCCCAGCGCCACGGCCTTGCGCTGCAGTGCGCGCCATGCCGCCGCATACGGATGGGCGCGATGGGCGCCGCTGACGGCGACGAGCTTGTTCAGTCGTGCAGGATGGCGTGCCGCCAGTTGCAGGCCGACCAGCGCGCCATAGGAATAGCCAACGAAGGCGTGCAGTTGTTCGATCTGCAGCGCGTCCAGCAGATGCACGATGGCGTCGGCCTGGTCGGCGGTTTCCAGCGGCACGTCGAGCTTGCCATCGGCACCGACGTAGTCGATGGCCAGCAGGCGGCGGTGCGAAGGGTCGAGCGCGCGGCCGGCTTGTGCCAGTGCGTTGGCCCAGCCGTTTTCCGGGAAGGTTTCGCTGGCCACCACGTGGCGATGTGCGGAGATGCCACCGGCCACCAGCACCACCGGCAGGCCGGCCGCGCCGAGCAGTTCATAGCGCAGGGTCACCGTGCGCACGCCGGCATGGCGCAGGTTCAGCGCGATCTCGATCTCGCCGCGCACCGCAGGCAGCACCTCGGCAGCCGAAGACTGCTCATAGGCAGGCACGGGGGGATGGGCGGGAACGGCATACAGGGCGGTGCTGGCGAAGCTCATGGCGGTATCCAGTAGGGAACTTGGACTACAACCATCGAGCTTCGCGGAGCTCGGCGTTCGCCATGCAGGGTGCATGGAACGAACCATCTTCCGGCAGACGCTAAGGTCCCCGCAGGATTTGGCACCTGGGCAGCGCTTGCGCGCCACCTGGCTGCCCCGGCTTCATTGGGCCTGTCCCTCTGCCGGTCTCGATGGTGAAGCCAGAGTGCCAGCGGTTTTCCGGCATGTCAATCGCTTTATTCGGATAAAGCGATAAATGGATCACGCTACCGGCCTGCCCCTGCCCGCATAGTCGCCCTCTCCACCGGACCCGGGCTGGTCGGCAGCATCAGGCAGGACAAGGGCGCTTACACAGATCAATGCAGATGAAACCATTGGATAAAGCATTCGTAGTTATCCATCTGCCCCGCTTCATCAGTCTTTTTCGCGTTCCCTCATTCGATTTGAGTCAGTGCCCACGCCACTCCCTTTGCCTGACTTCAAGGCGACTCCAATGCCGCTCGCAATCCTCGCGCGACCAAAGGCCGCAACAAGAAGCGCATCGCATCCCGCATAATTGCCTCAATGAAAACGCAATTACTCATCGGTAGCCTGTGCCTGGCCCTGCTCAGCGCCTGTGCCAGCACCCCCCTCCGGCACACGTCCGCGCCGCAGGTGCCCAAGGCCACGACCGCCGTCGACGCCGTCATTGCCGAGGCCTGGGTATCCGCCCCCAACGCTACCGACGAGCTTGATTCACTCGCCGTCTGGCCGACCGAGGACGGCCGCACCTGGCTGATCGCCACCGCCAAGTCCAGCCATACCCTGGTCGTCTTCGACGCCGAAACCGGCGAGCGCCTGCGCAGCGTCGGTGGCCCGGGTACGGGTCCGCTGCAGTTCAACCGCCCCAATGGCATCGCCGTGTTCGGCGACGTGCTGTTCGTGGCCGAACGCGACAACCACCGCGTGCAGGCCTTCATGCTGCCGGACTTCACCCCGCTGGGCATCATCGGCGCCGACGTGCTGCGCGTGCCTTACGGCCTATGGGTGCGCGAAACCAGCCCGGACCAGTTGGAACTGTTCGTCACCGACAGTTTCATGGCCGACTTCAAGACCGGCGAGCTGCCGCCCATGGCCGAACTGGGCCAACGCGTGAAGCGCTTCGGCGTGCAGTTCGACGACGGCGGCGCGCTGCAATCGCGCTACCTGGGCGCCTTCGGCGACACCACCGACGCCGGCGCGCTGCGCATGGTGGAATCCATTGCCGGTGATGCCGCGCACGACCGCCTGCTGATTGCCGACGAAGACCGCCGCGTCGGCTCCACCTTGCGCGACTACACCCTGGAAGGCAGCTACAGCGCGCGCAGCCTGCCGCGTTTCGACGCCGATGCGGAAGGCGTGGCGCTGTGGGCCTGCGATGCCGGCGAGGGCTACTGGATCGCGGTGGACCAGCTGCGCCCTACGGTATTCCGCATGTTCGACCGCACCACGCTGGCACCACTGAAGACATTTTCCGGCAAGGTGGTCGCGAACACCGACGGCCAGGTGCTGTATGCCATGGGTACGCCACGCTTTCCCGCCGGTGCCCTGTTCGCCCTGCACGATGACAAGGCCGTGGCTGCGTTCGACCTGCGTGACCTGATCAAGGCGCTGGGCCTGTCGGATCGCTGCATGCGATGAAGGCAAGCCGTGTCGCCACCGCGGTGGTGCTGCTTGCCGCGATGCTGGCCACGGCGGCAAACGCGGACGCGGCACGGCTGTACAGCTGGAAAGACCGCTACGGCGTGAACCAGTACGGCGACCGACCGCCTGCGGCGGATGAACTGCCGGCCAGCGACGTGATCGTCTCGCGGTTCCGCAATCCACCCGGCGCGCTCGTGCGGCTGCGCCTGCAAGACAAGGCAGGCGGTTACCAGGCATGGGCCGACAACCTGCTGCATGGGCCGGTGCAGGTGATGCTGCGTTTCAAGCATGGCGCACACGTCCGGTCCACGCCGGCCCTGCCCGTGGGCGCTACCCTGCCCGCACGTGGCAGCCTGCAGATGGCCACGCTGAACACCGACCCGATCCATGGCGACAATTTCGAACTCCTGCTGGATGCACTGCCCGGCGATCCCGCGGCAAAGCCACAGGACTACGACTATCGCCTGCCCTTCGAGTACGCACTGGTGCGCGTGGACCAAGGCCCCGGCGGCGACTTCAGCCACAACGACCCACAGAACCGATACGCCGTGGATTTCGCCCTGGCCGAAGGCACGCCAATAGTGGCAGTGCGCGAAGGCGTGGTGATGCAGGTGGAATCGGATTTCGACAAAGCCGGTTTGAACCGGGAGAAATACGGCGGCCGCGCCAACTTCATCCGCATCGTCCACCCCGACGGCAGCATGGCCGTGTACGCACACCTGCAGCCCGAGGGCGTGCAGGTGCGCGCCGGCCAGCGCGTGCGCAAGGGCCAGCGCATCGGACTGTCCGGCAACACCGGCTTCAGCACCGCGCCGCACCTGCATTTCGTGCTGCAGGTGAACGCCGGCATGCGCTTGCAGTCCATCCCGTTCCGCATGTTCGGGCCGCTGGGGGAGTTGAAGTTTCCAACCGTGCGTTGAGCCGCGCCATCCACCAGCGATCCGTCACCAAGCCGTATCAGCACGCATATCTATTTGTAGACATCGCGTCGATTTCCTATGCGCACTACCAGGATGCACACGCGCTGGTCCTGTATGTCGGCAATGATCCGATGATCTCCTACCCTGTACTTCCAGAGTTCGCCGAGCCTGGAACCTTTCAACGCCTCGCCAATGCTGCGTGGGTTGTCGAGCGTGGCGATGCGTTGCTGGAGGAATTTCAATACGCGCTGGCGCGTTTGCGGGTCAAGCTGGGCGATGTTCTTCTGCCCGAGTGCGGATAACTCAATCTGCCAAGCCATGTTGCGTCATCACATCCTTGAGTGACATCGTCTTGCTGCGACCTGCCCTGACTTCGATCAATTCCTTTTCAGCCAGGTAGAGGTCTTCCAGATCATCGAGGTGCTGCATGATGGCCTCTCGCGCATAGTAGGTCTTGGTGCGCCCGGTCGCCTGGGCCAAGGCTTCGAGACGCTGCTCGATTTCGACAGGTAGGCGGATTGCGAGCATGGGCTTACTCCTGGACGTGGGACTGTCGAATGACGGCAGCCTGTTTGATATACATGTATATCATACCCGCGCCGGCTATAATTCGCGCATTCCTACCGACCTACTTGCCCGCGCGGGCATTCTGACCATGTCCGAAGTCTCCACCGAAGCCGCGCGCCGCCGCACCTTCGCCATCATTTCCCACCCCGACGCCGGCAAGACCACGCTGACGGAAAAGCTGCTGCTGTTCGGCGGTGCCATCCAGATGGCCGGCTCGGTCAAGGGCCGCAAGGCGGCTAGGCATGCGACGTCGGACTGGATGGCGCTGGAAAAGGAGCGCGGCATCTCGGTGACCTCATCGGTGATGCAGTTCCCGTACGAAGGCCGCATGGTCAACCTGCTCGATACGCCGGGACACGCCGACTTCGGCGAGGACACCTACCGCGTGTTGACCGCCGTCGACTCCGCACTGATGGTCATAGACGTGGCCAAGGGCGTGGAGGAACGGACCATCAAGCTGATGGAAGTCTGCCGCCTGCGCGACACACCCATCATGACCTTCATCAACAAGCTGGACCGCGAAGGCCGCGACCCCATCGAGTTGCTGGACGAGGTGGAAAGCGTGCTCGGCATCCAGTGTGCGCCGGTCACCTGGCCGATCGGCATGGGCTCGCGCTTGAAGGGCGTCGTACACCTGGTCAGCGGCGAAGTGCACCTGTACGAACAGGGCCGCAATTTCACCCGCCAGGATTCCACCATCTTCCCCTCGCTGGATGACACACGACTGGCGGAGCGCCTGGGCGAAACCCTGCTGGCGGAACTGCGTGACGAACTGGAGCTGGTGCAAGGCGCCTCGCATGCCTTCGACGTGGATGCCTACCGCGCCGGCAAGCAGACGCCGGTGTTCTTCGGCTCGGCGGTCAACAATTTCGGCGTGCAGCCGCTGCTCGATTTCTTCGTCGACCACGCGCCGCCACCGCAACCGCACGAAACCACCACGCGCGTGGTGAATCCGGATGAAAACAAGCTCAGCGGCTTCGTGTTCAAGATCCAGGCCAATATGGATCCGATGCACCGCGATCGCGTGGCCTTCATGCGCGTATGCTCGGGCCGGTTCAGCGCGGGCATGAAGAGTTTCCATGTGCGCACCGGCAAGGAAATGAAACTGGCCAACGCCTTGACCTTCATGGCCAGCGATCGCGAGATCGCGGTGGAAGCCTGGCCGGGTGACGTGATCGGCATCCACAACCACGGCACCATTTCCATCGGCGATACCTTCACCGAAGGCGAGGCGATCAGCTTCACCGGCATACCCAACTTCGCACCAGAACTGTTCCGCCGCGCGCGCCTGCGCGATCCCTTGAAGTTGAAGCAGTTGCAGAAAGGCCTCGCGCAGTTGAGCGAGGAAGGCGCGACCCAGTTCTTCCGCCCGCTGATGAGCAATGACCTGATCCTGGGCGCGGTGGGCACGCTGCAGTTCGACGTGGTGTCGTATCGCCTGAAGGACGAATACAGCGTGGACGCCAGCTTCGAAGCGGTCGGCGTGGTCACGGCGCGCTGGATTCGCTGCGACGACGCGAAGAAGCTGGAAGAGTTCCGCGACAAGAACGCGATGAACCTGGCGCTGGATGCCGCTGGCCACCTGGTCTACCTGGCACCGACGCGGGTCAACCTGCAACTGGCGCAGGAACGTGCGCCCGGCGTGGAATTCCTGGCCACGCGCGAGCACGCGCATGCCGTGGGCCTGGACTGACCGCATGCGTCCGGTGCAAGTGCCGCCGACCACGAGCACCTTCAAACTCATGCTGCTGAGGCTCCTGCGCTCGCCATTGCTGCGCATGGTGTATTTCGCGTTGATGCTGACCGCATTCACCGTTGCCGCGCTGTGGTTGGCGAAGTTCGCCGGCATCCCCGGCAACAGCCTCAAGACCATGCAGGCCAACCTGCCCTTCACCTTGCTGGCGGTACTGCCGTCCGTCTTGGCTTATTGGCTGCTGGTGCGCGTGGTGGAACGTCGTCGCGTCACCGAGCTGGACTGGCGCAAGTTGCCGCACCTGGCGTGGGGCGCGATGGGTGCCCTGCTGTTGTTCATGCTGCTGGCCACGCAACTCTGGATCGCGGGCGCCTACGCCATCACCGGCGTCGGCAATGCACCACTGTGGACCTTGTTCCTGTTGACTGCAGTTGCCCCGGCGATCACCGAGGAAATCATCAGCCGCGGCATCCTGTTCCGCCTCACCGAGGAAGGCCTTGGCACGTGGATCGCGCTGGCGGTGTCGGCGCTGTTCTTCGGCTTCATGCATGCCGGCAATCCCGGCGCGACCGCGTGGAGTTCGATCGCGATCTCCATCGAAGCCGGCCTGCTGTTCGGCCTGCTGTACCACGTGACCCGCTCGCTGTGGTGGTGCATCGGCCTGCACGCGGGCTGGAATTTCGTGCAGGGTGCGGTCTTCGGTATCCCGGTGTCGGGCATCGAGGTGGACGGCGTGTTCGATTCGCAGCTGCAAGGCCCGGACTGGCTGGACGGCGGCGGCTTCGGTGCGGAAGCGTCGGTGTTGACCGTCCTGACTTGCAGCATCATTACCCTGTTGCTGGCGCGGCAGATGCTGCGCGCGGACACGACGGTGGCTCCGTTCTGGAAAGCCACTCCGCGTACAGATGCAGAAATTGCTGCATTGCGGTAGCGTGCAGCCATGAGTGACGACAAAGCCCCCGCTGTCCACGATGCACACCACGTCCGCCATGAGATCGCCAGCGCTCTGACCCACGGCGTGGGTGCGGTGGCGGCGCTGGCAGGCAGCGCGGTGTTGATCACGCTAGCCGCGCTGCATGGCGATGCCTGGCAGCTCGGTGCATCCATCGTCTTCGGGATCACCTTGTTGTTGCTGTACGTGGCTTCGACGCTGTATCACTCCGTCCAGCATCCGGTGGCCAAGGCGCGACTGAAGGTGTTCGACCATTGCGCGATTTATCTTTTGATCGCGGGCACCTACACCCCGTTCACGCTGATTGGCCTGCGTGGCCCGTGGGGCTGGGGTTTGTTCATCGCCATCTGGACGCTTGCGTTCGCCGGGGTGATTTTCAAGCTGTTCTACACCGGACGCTTCAAGCGCTTGTCGACGTTGATCTACATCGCCATGGGCTGGCTGATCATCGTCGCCATCAAGCCCATGTTGACCTCACTGGACGCGTGGACGCTGGGCTGGCTGTTGGCCGGCGGGTTGTTCTACACGCTGGGTACGTATTTCTACCATCGCGAATCGATCCCGTATTCGCACGCCATCTGGCATCTGTTCGTGATCGCGGGCAGCGTGTGCCATTTCGTGGCAGTGACGGCACAGGTGTTGCCGCGCGGCGGATGACGCCCGAGGTGTAGTGGGTCAGCCGGGAATTTCAGGCTCGACCAGGTTGGCGAGCTGGGCCAGCGATTCCTGCCAGCCCAGGTAGCACATCTCAGTGGGGATGACGGCCGGGATGCCGGACTGGGTGATGCTGACATCGGTGCCGCACATCACTTGCTTCAGGACGACGGTGACGGTCATTTCGCCGGGCAGGTTGTGGTCGTCGAATTTGTCGGTGTAGCGAAGCAGTTCATTGGGGACGAGTTCAAGGTATTCGCCGCCGAATGATTCACCTTTTCCTGCCGAGAAATTGGTGAACGACATCCGGAACGTACCGCCGACGCGGGCATCCAGGTGATGCACTTCGCAGGTGAAGCCGTATGGCGGTATCCACTTGGCCAGTGCGGCGGGCTCGAGGAACGCGCGATAGATTTTCTCGGGAGGTGCGCGAAGGACGCGATGCAGGGTGACGGTATTGGCTTGCATGATCAGTGCTCTCCTGACGGAAAGGGAGGGTTGGGGAACGTAAGCGCTATTTCCAAATGCACGATCAAGCATCACCGGCGTGTTCGCCAGGCGCAACCAGCACGCCGTGGTGGTACTGGCAGACGATGCTGCTGTCTGGCGGGAAATTCCGTTCGGCGACCGGGGTGAGTTGGGCCTGGACGCACAACCACTGCGAGCCGCTGCGAAGGTAGGTGTCGGTGTAGCGGGTCATGCCCGTGACCGGCATGCCATTGGCCTGGCGCACCCACTTGGTAGTTGCGCGCACCAGCGCGACGTCGCCGAAGAGTGAGATCAGTTCGTCGCGCATGTCCCAGTAGGTAATGACCTCGGGGTCAAAGCCCGTCGCCCATTCGTGCAAGTAGGACGCCCTGTCCTGCTGCGCGCCGGAGGATCCGATTTCGATGAATTCGGGATGCAGGATCGCAGCGTGACCGGCCACGTCGTTGGTGACGAAGTTGTGGATGAAGCGCTTGTTGAGATCGCGCAGGACCTGTAGATCAATGCTTGCCTGTGACATGGGTTGACCCGCCGGTTTGTTGGGATATGTCCTGGAGTATTCATGCAAGGCGCTTCCGTTGCTCGCTGCATGCCGGGCTACAGGTGCCGCATCATTCCTACTTAGTCCGGGCAAGGCGACAGCCGCACCCGGGGACGTGGAGTTCCTGTGTAAAGCGCCCCGGGTGCGCGCTGCTTACCCGGGCTACGCTGGCTACCAGCGATATGACACACAACTCCCACGCAGAATCCGAGCATGCCTACTAAAAACGCCATGGCAGCCGAAGAAGGTTATTGGCCAGTCCAGTAATACACGCCGATCGCAATGCCGATTGAAACAAGGAAAGGAACTGCGAAGCGCGGCGCACTCAATACATCGAACAGATAGGAAGTATCAAACATGACGGATGTCCTTGTGCCGCCTAACGCCTGAATTAAGCCGACCCACAGCAGATCGGTTCCGAAGCCGATCATACCCAGAACTAAACGAAGTCAGCCAAGCTGATGCGGGTCCGGCTTGAATGAATTGTTAGGCCTCAATGCGCGGTACGACGCGGATGCCAAATAAAACCATCCATCCGGCAACGACGAAGGCATCTCTATCCTGTTTACGTTTTGATCGGTAATAACCAGATCGTGAACGTCACCCACAACAAAGGCCATGTGACTGATGCCATCAGACAGCTCGATGCACGCTACCAATACAACTATCTGTCTACCAACAAGATTAGAAGGCCCGGCAGTGATTGAATAAGTGACAGGTGAGCCAACGAGAAAATAGCCGCAACCAGGCCCCGGCTCAACAGACACTACTTTCCCGGTCACCTGTATATCGCCGCTAGTGGCTTGTGCAAAAGTGCTCCCAGGCGCGATCGCGAGCAGAAGGAGCACAAAGATGATTATTGGCAGTGCGCGAAGTTTCATAGATTGAGGCCTAACGCCTGAGTTAAGCCGACCCGCAGCGGGGCGGCGACTGGGTGCTAGCGTAGCGGATAAGCACCCAAGCGGTGCCACGATGCGGGTTCGGCTTGAACGAATTGTTAGACGTCACGCCAGTGTTACCAGGATGCCTATTGGAACAACAACGACTCCCAGCCAGAACATCACTTTTGAAAAGCTCCTCTCATCCGAGGAACTGCCTCCAGAGGCATAGGCCGCTCGACCCGAATAAGTTGTAATGAAGGCCAAAAGGGTCCACCAAAACAGTAATGTGGGCAGGCCGAGCTCTTTTGCATAGAAGGCAAGAATGCAGGCACCGGTAAGGAGGAGCCATCCTCCGATTGTCCATATGCCGCGCGAGATTCTCATGTGACGCCTAACGCCTGAATTAAGCCGGCCCGCAACGGGGCGGCGACTGAGTGCGAATATAGCCGAAGGCGCGCACTTTGGCGCCGCCCTGATGTGGGCTCGGCTTGAATGAATTGTTAGGCCCTATCCGTGACCTCTTGGGCTCTGCGCCTTACATAGCAGAAGTTGCAGATTAGTTGGATCTGAGTACAGCCGGAGTTGTCATCGGTCCACTCACCGTCACGCATGAACACCTCGTCGCACTCGGCGCACCATGCATCAGGCCAAGGATTATCCGGTGTTGCGTCTCGGGAGTACCAAACTTGCGCTGGGTTCTCCAGCAGGTGGCGGCAAACGAAGGACTCGTAGCCTTCGCCGTCCTCGATGCACTCGACCTTGTCTCGGTCAATCGTCATGGGGCCTAACTAGCAATATACCGCTGCAACTGATCCAACTGCACTTGCTGGTCTTCGATGACCGCCTTCACCAGGTCACCAATCGAAATCACGCCGATGACTTCATTATCTTCCACCACGGGAAGGTGGCGGATGCGATGGTCGGTGACGATCTGCATGCATTGCGCCACGGTCTGGTTGGGGCCAACCGTGACCACGTCAGCGGTCATGATGTCGCGTACCGACGTGTCCGAAGACGACTTGCCGTGCAGCACGATCTTGCGCGCG
>Ga0075160_10000125_pt1 | contig 46726 bp, 47 predicted proteins | sample JI91814C2DNA_FD_70969 | JGI IMG/M metagenome (GOLD analysis project Ga0075160, IMG submission 70969) | Wastewater effluent complex algal communities from Wisconsin, to seasonally profile nutrient transformation and Carbon sequestration -... | ecosystem: Engineered > WWTP > Effluent > Algae... | reverse complement strand
AGAACCTGGTTCAGCCGCACCGGGTCGCCCATTATTATTTTATTCAGGGATTCATCAATCGTGTAATGCAACGCCAGATTTTTTTCGCGCGCCTGGTACATGAAGGTTGAGATGAGCGAGGGGAGAAGATCTTTCAGGTTAAAGGCAATCTTCTCAAATTTCAACTTGCCGGAATCAATGGCGGCAAGGTCCAGGATATCGTTAATGATCACCTTTAGATTCTCCGATGAGTGCCGGATTGCGCTCAGGTACATTTCACGCTCTTCTGAATTCTGATCTTTACTTAATAATCCGGCAATACCAGCAATCCCGTTGATGGGCGTCCTGATTTCGTGACTGATATTTGCCAGGAATTGTTCCTTTGCTTTTTGCAGGCGCAGCAACTCAACTGCATCATCTTTTCGTTGGGTTATATCCCGACAGTCGAGAATAAGACCCGGTAAACCTTCTTTGTTCTTTAGATTAATGGCATTGAATTCCAGGAAGCGAAATGTTCTGTCCTTACAAAGAAATTGAAACTCAACCTTTTCGGTATACCGCCTTTTTTGTGTTTGCTTGAAGCTCGCCTTGAATTCCTCCAGCGAAGAGGGCAGGATATAATCAAAAAAGTTTTTGCCGATCAGACTTTTCGCGCGATACCCGAGTGTTTCATGCACGGAAGTGTTGTGATAGAGAATATTCCCGTCAAAATCGACAATGAAAATAATATCAGAGCCGTCTTCAACAACGGCTTTGTAAAAATTTCCTTTCCTGACGTATGCTTCTAATTTTTTCATATGCCGGCTTCTTCCATTTCTTTCAGGTAACGATATAGGGATGACTTACCAATATCTAAGCGTTTCGCTACCTCCAGCACGTTATTGTCGTACCGGTTCAGGAAATGCCGGATGATCCGGTACATATAGGCTTGCATCGTCATTTCCTGGTAAAGAATAGATTCAGTTCGTGCGGTGCTGTTAAACGTTATATCTTGTTCTCGAATTTCATTGCCTTCAGCCATAACCGCTGCGAGCTCGATGATCGACTTCAGCTCCCGGATGTTACCGGGAAAAGGATACTCCAGCATCTTCTTTTGAGCAGTCTCGCTTATCCTGAACTTGGAGAGCTGGTTTTCCTTAGAGAACTGATCCAGGAAGTGTTTCCCAATCATTAGAATATCACTTCCGCGTTCCCGCAAGGGTGGAAGATGTACGGGCAAGCCCAACAGTCTATAATATAAGTCTTCCCGAAATCGGCCGGCTTTAACTTCTTCGGCAAGATCGCGATGGGTTGCTGTGATGACCCGAACATCGAGCTTGATCACCTGGTTACTCCCGATGCGGGTAACTTCGCGTTCCTGAAGGACCCTCAGGAGCTTGGCCTGAAGGCTCGGTTCCATTTCTCCGATTTCGTCCAGGAAGATCGTCCCTCCATCGGCCTCCTCAAATTTACCAATGCGTCTGGTCATCGCCCCTGTAAAGGCGCCTTTCTCGTGACCGAACAATTCACTTTCAATCAACTCCGAAGGAATCGCTGCAATGTTGACCGCTATAAAGGGTTTATTTTTGCGTTTGGAATTATAATGTATAGCCTTGGAAATCAGCTCTTTACCTGTACCTGTTTCACCTGTTATTGAAACTGAAATGGTACTTTTTACTGCCTTTTCAAGAAGCGCAAATGTCTTCTTAATGGCCGGGCTTGTACCCACAATACTCTTCTCAAACTCATATTTCTCAGAGATTTCGCGCTTGAGATGGTCAATCTCTTTGATCAGGGAGTGTTTGTTTCGGGCATTGTTGATTGAGTTTAATAACCGATCCTTTGTGTCCTGATCCTTAGTGATATAGTCGAAGGCGCCCGACTTCAGGAGTTCCACAGCAGTCCCGATCTTTTCCTGAGCCGAGACAATAATCACAACGATATTTGGATCATAGCTTTTAATCTGTTCAAGCACCTGTTGGCCGGGCATATCCGGCAGTGAATAATCCAGGGTAATAACAGAAGGGTTCTTATGCAGGTTATTAATGCATTCTTTTCCGGTTGTAAAGAACTCAATTTCGTAGTCTGGATTCAGGGCGAGCACATACTTGATAAACTTGGTATAGGCCTGGTCGTCCTCGACAACAAAAATTTTAACAGGTTCTTTCTCGTACATGTGCGTGTTTTGGGTCTGTTAAAAGTACACCAGTTTTTGAATAGTTAAATATTCCTGAAAAAGGTTTTATTTAGGATTTTGAACAGTAAACGGAATTTATGGTTGCAGAACTAACGAAACTCTCATCGGCTGAATTGGAGCTTATGTATAAAGCACCTTTATTGGTTTGCATCCTGATTGCCGGAGCGGATGGTGATATCGACCGCAGGGAAATAAAAAGGGCTATTAACATCGTGCAGAAAAAGCAACGGGGTAGCGATTCAGTCTCGGTATTGTTTAAGGAAATAGCCCAGGATTTTGAAGATAAACTTAAGGTTTTGGAGCAAAGCTATCCGTATGAGGCAACACAACGCACACCCTTACTTATCGAAGAGCTAAGTAGCCTTAATTCATTGTGGCTCAGATTTTCACAAGGATTTGCTAAAGGATATTATGACATATTAATCATGCTTGCGCAGGAGGTTGCTGCATCATCAGGCGGCCTGTTAGGGATGAAATCAATTGGAGCCGAAGAAGCGAAGTTGGTTAAGCTCACCATGATCAAAAACCCGGGAGCATAGCATGGCCGAACGTTCCATACTCGGGAGCGCTGTTATTCCATTGCGCCTTGTTTTCCTGATGTGGCTTTTCTTTTTTTTAGAGTATAATTTCAGACTGCCGCTAAGTGCTTTCGGCATACATCCGCGCTCACCGATTGGACTAGTAGGAATTATTGTGTCGCCCATGGTGCACAAAAATATTGAGCATCTTGTTTCCAATACATTTCCGCTGCTGTTCCTGGGTGGTGTTCTGTTCTATTTCTATCCACGCATTGCTGCAACTGTATTTTTCCGGGCCTATATCTGGACGAATATTCTTGTCTGGCTTTTTGCGCGGAATGCAAATCACATTGGCGCGAGCGGATTGATTTATGGCATTGCTTTTTTCCTTATATTTTTTGGATTATTGCGCAAGGATTTTATGTCGCTGCTGATTTCAATCATTACCATACTGCTTTATGGCGGAGTCTTTTACGGTGTTCTGCCAACAGATCCTGTAATTTCATGGGAATCACACTTTGGAGGAGCATTGGTTGGAATAACCTCGGCTGTGGCGTTTAGTGCAAAGAAAAAAATTAACTAATGGATGCCTCTGTAAGAAAGATATTAACCGATGTAAAGGCCGGAAAGTACAGCCCGGTATACTTCCTGCAGGGAGAAGAAAGCTATTTCATTGACGTGATCTCGGATTACATCGAAACCCACGCCCTAACCGATGCCGAGAAAGGATTTAATCAGGTGATCGTTTATGGTAAGGATGCCTCGATGGCCACCATCCTGACACATGCCCGCAGATTTCCAATGATGGCGCAATTCCAGGTGGTGATTGTAAAGGAAGCTCAGGAAATCCAGGATCTGAATAAAGAAATAGGAGCAAAGCTGTTGTTCGAATACCTGAAACAGCCTGTTCCAAGTACGGTGCTTGTATTTTGTCATAAGCACAAAACGCTTGATAAGCGCAGGGAGCTAGGTAAGAATATTGAAAAGCTGACGACTTCACTAACCTCCAAAAAGCTGTATGATAACCAGCTTCCGGATTTCATGTCGGAATATGCAAAGGAGAAGAGAATCGCGATCGATGATCAGGCTATCCGGGCTCTGTGTGAGTTTGTAGGTAATGATCTCAGCCGCTTAACGAACGAGTTGGATAAGCTCACCATTTCCTTAAAACCGGGAGAATCGATCACTGCCGAACGCGTGATGCAGCAGGTGGGCGTAAGTAAGGAGTACAACATCTTCGAGCTCCAAAAGGCTATTCTTCAAAAAAATTCTTTGAACGTGGCGAAGATTGTTAATTACTTCGAAAGCAATACAAAGAAGAACCCGGTGATCCCAACGGTCGCTTATCTGTATTCATTTTTCAGCAAGGTTCTGCTGGCATCGCAGGCTCCAGATAAAAGTGATAAAGGCTTAGCTAGTGCGCTGAAAGTGAGTCCATATGTGATCCGTGATTATAGTCTTGCTTTACAACAATTTTCAACCGACCGGATACTTCGCAACATTTCCTTGCTAAAGGAAGCCGACCTGAAGCTGAAAGGAGTAAACACCGGTTCAACCAACGAAGGTCAGATTTTACGCGAGCTGATTTATCGCCTTATACACTAAGCTGCTTAACCCTTCAACTTTTTTACTTAACTTTGAATCATAGCCATATGGCTGAAAGGCGTGCAAATTTTCGGACGGAGTTTTTGCAGCTTATTTTTTGGTCTTATTCTTGCAATATTTTTTGACCGTTGATGTTATTCATAAAACCCGTTAATGTGAGGTTAGCAAGTTCTATTTTCAGTATACTCTTTTTTATAAGCTTTATAACAGAAGGGCAGGATCAACTGTCCCGCAGCAAAACCGAAAACCTTTTTAAGAAAGGCACCGAACTCGTCAGTCACTCAAACTTCAGCGCAGCCCGGGTTGTCTTTACGGACTTCCTGAAGTACGCCACGCCAACCGATTCCCGTAAAGCAGATGCCGAATACTACATTGCCTTAAGTGCGTTGAAGCTCGGTCATTCCGATGGCGAAAAGCTGATTGCAGATTTCATCACACACAATCCGTCTAACCCAAGAAGCGCAACTGCCTATTTTGATTTGGGTAACTTCTTTTATGCAGAAAAGGAGTACACCAAGGCTATTGCGTACTATGGAAAAGTAAACTTTGCAGGCCTTAGCCAGGAGCAGCAGGTAGAAGGGTATTTTAAATGGGGTTACAGCTACTTCAACCAGAAGAAGCTTGACGTTGCGCTCGAAAAGTTTAATGCGGTTAAGCTTCAGGAAAGTCAGTATGCACCAGCCGCCAGTTATTATGCAGGCTTTATTGAATATTCAACCGGCAGCTATGACGATGCATTAGCGGATTTAACGCGGGCCGAATCAAGTCAGGCGTACGCCAACATTGTTCCGGGTCTGATCGCAAATGTCTATTACAAGCAGCGTAAGTATGATGAACTGATTAAGTACGCAGCTTCCTTGCAATCAAGATCAGCTCAAATTTCAAATTATAGTGAGATATCCGTGCTGGTAGCGGATGCGTATTACTACAAGCAAGACTACGCAAAAGCTGCCTCAGCTTATGAGGTTTACCTGGAGAACAACCAGGCGAAAGCTGAAAACGCTTTGCTGTTTCGTGCGGGCTTCGCAAACTATTCACTCGGTCAGGATACCAAAGCCATCGATTACCTGAAAACATCTGCCGCTAAACAAGATTCTGTGAGCTTTTATGCTTCATACTACCTCGGTATACTGTATCTGAAGCAAGGCAATAAGCAGTTTGCACTAAACTCATTTAATCATTCCAAGGGATATGCAAAAGATAAGAAACTGACTGAGGAGAGTACGTTTCAATACGCCAAAATCTCGTATGATTTAGGAAAGAGTGACGTAGCTATTACCGAGTTTGAAAAATTTCTTGTCGCATATCCTTCAAGTGATCATAGCATCGCGGTCCGCGAACTGCTGGCGCAAGCGTACGTGAATGGAAATAACTATAACAAAGCCATTGAATACATCGAAGCGTTGCCACGAAGAACACCCAGTGTGGATCAGGCATATCAGAAAGCAACGTATTTGAAAGGCTCGGAACTGTTCAACAAAGAAGATTACGAAAACGCTGTTAAATTTTTTGATAAATCGCTGGCCAGTCCGGTTGACCCTAAATACGTTGCGTTGGCAAGTTTCTGGAATGGTGAAACGTATTCCCTTGGCAGAAGATATGAAGAAGCGGTGCCGTTTTATTCGAAAGTAATTTCATTAGGCACCTCTGCTGAAGCTGAAGTAACGAACAAAACCCGCTACGGACTGGGCTATGCAAATTTCAATTTGCAGCAATACGATCAGGCACTTTTTAATTTTAAGGAATTTGTTACTAAAGGCAGCAAGGTCGGAACGACCTATACGGACGGAGTCTTACGTTTAGCAGATTGTTACTTTGTAACAAAAGCTTACCCGGAAGCGATTGCGAATTATGAAAAAGCGCGCCAGCTGAAAACACCGGATATGGATTATGTACTTTTTCAGACGGGTGTAATTAATGGTATTTTACGGAAGTATGCAGAAGCCCGAACCCAGTTTTCAGCGCTGATCTCAGGTTATCCTAAATCACAATACCGTGACGAGGCGTTATTTCAACGTGCCCAGTTTGAGATTGAGCAAAGCAATTATACGGTCGCGATTAGTGATCTGAGCCGGCTTATTACGGAAGGTTCACAATCGGGTTCGAAGGTTTTACCGTATGCATATGAGCGCAGGGCAGCTTCTTACTACAATTTGAAAGAGTACGACAAAACCATTGCTGATTACCAGGCGGTGATCAAACAATTCCCTTCACATCCGGTTGCGCAGCAAGTATTGTTGCCGCTGCAAGAGGCATTAAGCCAGGTGAAGCGGAGTGATGAATATGATCAGTATCTGGCGTTGGTAACAAATGCGAATCCAGGCGGGAAGGATCTGGAAGTGATTAATTTTGAATCGGCCAAAAATCAGTATTACGATCAGCAGTACGCCAAGGCAATTAAAAGCTTTACAACATTTCAGAGCACGTATCCGCAAAGCGCTAAACTTGCAGAAGCTAAATTCTTTGTCGCTGAATCGCAGTACAGACTGACGGAGTATGATAAAGCGTTGAGCCTTTACACCGAGCTCTCCGTTGATCCAACATCGCCAAACGCGAATAAAATTGCCGGGAGAATTGCAGAAATTCAATTCAAGCAAGGCAAGTATGCAATTGCCATTGCCAGCTTTCACAAGGTTGAACGCTTTGCATCGAACAAGAAGGATCTGTACACCGCATGGTCGGGGTTAATGGAGTCTTTTTACTTACTCGCGGAATATGACTCGGTAAGTGTTTACGCAAATCTTATCCTTGAAAAAGGCAACGTGAATGCTGGTGCTCAAAATAAAGCTTCACTCTTCCTCGGCAAGGCAGCGATGGCCAAAGGTGATTATGAAACCGCTAAAGATGAATTCCTGAACACATTGAATACGGCACGGGATGAATATGGTGCTGAAGCTAAGTACAGAATAGGAGAGATCTTCTCGCTGGCTAAGCAATACAAACAAAGCAATGAAGCACTTACAGCCATCAGCACCAGCCCTGAGTTTTCAGTGTATGATGAATGGGTGGGTAAATCGTTTCTGTTGTTGGCTGATAACTACCTGGCTGCAGGGGATACATTCAATGCAAAGGCAACCCTGGAATCGCTGATCACCAATAATTTTCCGCTTCAATACATTAGAGATTCTGCTTCCGATAAGCTAAAGAAGATTGCAGAAGCTGAATTGAAAGAGCAGCAGAAAATAAAGGCAGACACAATCGGAAAGTAACATGACGAAATTTATTTCATATTCTTTTTTAGTTGTTCTTGTACTTTTTGCGGTTCCTGCACTCGCACAGAATCCCACGTGGGAGGAAGGTGGCAAGGAAATGAAGGACGTTGAGATTGAGATCATTCGCTCGCGGGAGAACAAAGTGCCTAGAGCAAACCGGTTGTTTGAAAAAATTCCACCCCGGCCCGTAGAATTAATTTCCCCTCCAATCTCATACGACTATAAAGTCTTTAATTTTCAAACGCCTGAGTTAAATCCGGTGGCAAGGCCGTTGCGCCTGAAGCAGGAAGAATCGTCACAAACCTATCGGGGGTACCTGAGCGCAGGATTGGGTAATTATTCATCGCAGTACCTGGATGGATTCATCACCAATAAGCCTGATAAGAAGAAGCTTCTCGGAGCGCATCTGTTTCTGAACCGATCGGGTAAAGGCCCTGTCGATGGTAATAATTCAGGCTCGGCTCATTCGGGCATTTCCGCGTTTGCGCAAACCTTCGGCAAGGAGTTGGCGTTTGGTGCAAATATTGGTCTTGAGCAAAGAAGCACACATTTCTATGGCTATCCGGAAGGATCGGATGTTGTTGCAGGGGATATTAAACAAGCGTACACACTATTTAATCTCGGTGCCCAACTCATGAATGCCCGCAAATCAGACTTCTCGTATCAGTTGGGTGGCAACTTTAGCTTCATCAACGACAAGTTCAAAGCAACGGAAAGTACAGTCGACCTCTTGTTCAAAGGTGCTTACAAGATCAACGATGAACAGGCTATCAATTTAAAAGCTGATTATTCGATAATCAACCGGAAAGATGTGGACGTAGAAGCAAAAGCCAGAAATCTTTTCCAGTTGAACGGATACTACTCCTTTGTGACCAAAAGTGATTTTTACTTACAACTTGGGGCAACGGTCGCATTGGAGAACGATGATATTGATTCAAAGGATTTTCATTTTTATCCGGATGTTAAAATGACGTATGCATTGAATGATGCGATCGATTTTGTAGGATCATTATCCGGAGGTATGGAAAAAGTTTCGCTTCAAACTTTATCACACGAAAATATCTGGCTTGCACCATCCATTGCCACCTTTCATACCAATAAAAAATTTGATGTAAATGCGGGCATCCGCGCTAAGCTTGGTGGCAAGGTATTAGCGGGAGCAGGGATTTCATTTGCAGCGTTAGAAAACCTTTACTTTTTCATGACCGATCCATACGATCAATCGAAATTCCTGGTTGCCTATGATGAAGGAACAACTAAGAGAACGAATTTTTATGCTAGCCTGCTCTTTACGTTCTCCGATGTTGCCAGACTTTCTCTTCAAGGCGATTACTTTGCGTATACCACCGATAAAATTGATGAAGCTTGGCACAAGCCAACATATCGGATTACAGCTGGAGCATCTTACAACCTTTATAAGAAGTTTATCTTCAACCTCGATATAATTGCACAAGGAGGAATGAAAGCACAAAGTTTCTCATTGGCAACGGTGGCTCCGCCTGATTACACAACGGTTAAACTTGATGCAGCATTTGATCTCAGCTTCAGAACAGAGTATTTAATATCAGATACATTCTCAGCATTTGTTCTGTTGAACAACATAGCTTCGAATAAATATCCGCTGTTTTACAATTACCCTGCGAGGGGCTTTCAGGCGATGGCCGGGATAACGTGGAAGTTTAAGTGATGGGTGGGAAGGGCCTGAGGCTTAAAGTTTGTAGGCCTCGAAAATTCCCTTAATTTTGTATGTTACCAACTTTTTAACCCTTCATGGCAAAACGAAAGAAACCTACGGATGACGAGACGAATGAGAATCTCAACAAGTCGAACGAATCTTCCGATGATACCTTTGGTTTACCGGATATTGAGTACAAGCCGTTAGACCGTGTCGAAGAAACAACAACTGTTGTCGAAACTACTACTGTTTATTCATCAACAGAGCCAGAAGAAAATCAACCTGTAAACGAAGAGTACCACGAACAGGTAGTTACAGAAGAACAACCTGCATCGGATTATCCTTTCGAAGAGGAAGCTACTCCAGTGTGGCCCAAAGTATTAGGCATATTAATCGTGGTGTTGTTGGCGGCAGGAGCTGCATGGTATTTTGTTGTATACAAGCCTAATAAAGATAAGCAAGAACTTGCGGCTGGTGATGCCGCCCGTAAAAAGTTTGTTGCCGACAGTATAGCAGCCGCAAGAACCAATGCAGCCGAACAGGCCAGGCTTGACGCTGAAAAACGCAAAGCTGATTCGTTGGCGAATGCATCAAAAGTTGGTGTGTTTGAAGCACTAACCGAGCGTACCGGACGTTATTATGTAGTGGTAGCCAGCGCGGTTGACGATGACCTGCTGGTGGATCATGCGAGGAAGCTTGGCGCGAAAGGTGTAAGCACAAAACTTATCCCTCCGTTCAGAAAGTATAAGTTTTTCCGCCTCACAATTGCCGATGCGGATACGTTTGCCGCAGCGCAACAACTGGCGGATTCCAAAAAAGCAGAGTACACAGATGCCCTTTGGGTGCTGAAATACTAAGCTTTTAATACTTTATATAAGATTTTAACTGCATCGTTATGGCAACGGTGCAGTTTTTGCATCGTATAAACAGTAACTTTTTTGGCGATGACACAGAAGGAAAAGAACAACAAGGTAATCGCAGCAGCTACCACCATTGGAATGTATGCAGTGCTGTTTCTTATCATGTTATTTACGGTAGCATGGAAGGCGCCTTATCCTCCTATTCCCGGAGGATCGGGAGTATCCCTGATTTTAGGCACAGATGATTATGGCAGTGGTGATGTTCCGTTAACCGAACCGGTAGGCACCCAGGAGCCTGAGAAGCAAAAAGAAGAAACGCCCAAGCAAGAAGATCCCAAAGAAGAAGTAAAGCAACAGCCGGAGGAAGAAGAGGATAAAGACGTTGTTACTTCAACCGAGGAAAGCCCGGTAACAGTAAAAAAAGAAGAGCCTAAAAAGAAAGAAGAAAAGAAAGAGGTGACGAAGCCTGCTGATCCTGTTAAGAAAGAGGAAACACCGAAAAAAGAAGAGACTCCAAAGACTGTTTATAACCCTACTAAAAGTACTTCGTCAACCGATAACAAAACCGGCACCCCCGGAAGCAAAGGTGACGATGAAGGCAAGACAGGTGATAAGGGTGATCCACGCGGAACTCCAACCGGAGCAGTTTATAAAGGTAATCCGGGAGCCGGTGGTGATGGAAAAGGTGGCTCAGGAGGCGGAGTATCTTTGAATATGGGCGGTTGGGAATGGGTTGAGAAGCCTGAAGCACCCAAAACTTCAGAGGAAGACCAATTCTCAGGTCAGGTGACATTTAAATTTGAAGTAAATGACCTGGGTGAGGTTGGCAAAATAGAAAAGGAGTCTGGCAATCTGACATTTGCTCTTGAACAGAAGTGTAGAGAAGCTCTTAAAAAGACTTCATTTTATAAGACCTCCAGTGGTGACGCACCTCCCAGAACAACTGGAACGATTACCTTTAAACTGAAGGTTCAATAGCCGAAAATTAAATTTGGAATTTGCAGACTGCACGATGAGATTTGCAGGCCTGTTTATCCATGTTCACCGACTACCAGCAAACGCTAACGTATCTGTATAAGAACTTACCCATCTTCCAACGGGTAGGTGCTTCGGCTTACAAAGCTGACCTGACCAACACGCTTGCCCTGTGCAAAATCCTTGGTAATCCGCAGGAGAAATTTAAATCGATTCATGTAGCCGGCACCAACGGTAAGGGTAGTACTTCCCATATGCTGGCATCCGTGCTTCAATCTGCCGGATACAAAACAGGGCTGTACACCTCACCTCATTTAAAAGATTTTACAGAACGTATTAAAATAGACGGGCAGGAGATCACTCATTCGCATGTGATTGACTTTGTTAATCGGATCAAACCGCATATTGACACAATTCAGCCTTCATTCTTTGAGATCACGGTGGCTATGGCGTTTGATTATTTCGCCTCCCGGCAAATTGACGTTGCCGTAATCGAAGTCGGTCTGGGAGGCCGGCTGGACTCTACTAACGTAATTACACCGGTGCTGTCAGTAATTACCAACATCAGCTTTGATCATAAGGATATCCTGGGGGATACGCTCGAAAAAATTGCGTCCGAAAAGGCTGGCATCATCAAGGATAATGTTCCGGTTGTGATCAGTCAGCGACAACCTGAAATTCAACATGTGTTTATTGATAAAGCCAGCCAGCACCATGCGCCATTGACTTTTGCTGATAACGAGTTTGAATTTTCTGCAAGTGATACATCATTTAAAGTAACTAGAAATGAAGCGGTGTATCTCAGTCAGTTATCACTTCCATTAAAAGGAAATTATCAGGCGAAAAACCTGGCTGGTGTTTTAAAATCCGTTGAAATTTTAAATCAAAAGGGTTTTAAGATCAGTCTTGAACAACTCAAAACAGGTCTTGAAAAAACAGTTGCTCAGACAGGTCTAAAAGGCCGCTGGCAGCAATTGGGAGTAAAACCGCTGATCGTCTGCGACACAGGTCATAATGAAGGGGGTGTACGGGAGGTGGTTGGGCAAATCAATCAACAGAAGTTTAAAAAGCTTTTTATAGTTTGGGGAATGGTTAAGGACAAAGAACCCGATTCGGTGCTTAACCTTTTACCGAAAGAGGCTTACTACTATTTTTGCCAGGCTCCAATTCCGCGGGCAATGGATGCAGAAGTGTTAAAGCAATTCGCAGAACGTTTCGGCCTGGTAGGAGAAATTGTGAAGGATGTAAGTCACGCGATTGACAAAGCAAAATCGCAGGCCGGGAGTGAGGATTTTATTTTTATTGGTGGCAGCACCTTTGTGGTTGCCGAAATCGAAAACTTGTGAAGCGAAAACTCGAACGTTTTAAGGAAATTGAAGGCCAAACCAATGTGGTTGAACCTACAAAGTCCTACTACCATACGATTAAAGGGAACTGGAATAGAGATTTTTTTAAAAACGATAATCTGATAACCGTTGAGCTTGCCTGCGGAAGGGGTGAGTATACAACCGGACTTGCAAAACTTTTTCCCAACAACAATTATATCGGTGTTGATATTAAAGGCGAACGCATCTGGCGGGGAAGCACTACTGCTGTTGAAAACAACCTGACCAATGCCGGATTCCTGCGCACCATGATCCTGTTGGTTGAGAATTTCTTTGCGGCACATGAGATAAGTGAGCTTTGGATTACATTTCCTGATCCACGACCGCGCATCCGCGATATTAAGCGCAGGCTTACAAGTCCAAGATTTCTATCGATTTATAAGCGCCTACTTAAACCGGGAGCCTACATTCGCTTGAAGACTGATAATACCGGACTTTATGCGTATACGTTAGAGGAGCTTTCACAACGAGACGATATCACAGACTTAAAATTCACCGATGATCTGTATAATTCCGATTTGCGTTCGGAATGTTTTGATATTAAAACCCGCTACGAACAGCAATTTGCTTCGAAAGGCGAGAAGATAAAGTATCTCCGGTTTCGCTTTAAATGAAATCGTCTAAAATCATGATTTATTGGATTTTTGGATGAGACGTTAAAATCGGTTGCATCCCGAAGATCCTGCTAATCCAATAAATCCTGATTCCGACAGTTTTGCGCTAAGTAACAATTCCATAACAGGCCATTGACCATCAGGTAATGCCGGTGCAATATCTTTGTATCAGGTAGAATTTCTTAGGTTAGAAACTTCTTTTAGGTTAGGTGTCCCGAGGAATTACGGATCCTCGGGATTACTTTTAACATTACATGGGGAATCGAAAAAAACGCCAAGTCGATATTGTTGTAATTTCTGACATCCACCTTGGAACTTTTGGATGTCATTCGGAGGAGCTTCTTCGCTACCTCAAAACAATCAAGCCCAAAAAAGTAATTCTCAACGGAGATATCATCGATATGTGGCAATTTAGCAAACGCTACTGGCCTAAATCGCACATGCAGGTGATCAAGCACATAACAGGATGGCTGGCCAAGGGGGTTAAGATTGTTTACCTCCCCGGTAACCACGATGAAATGCTCCGCAAGTTTGCAGGACTAAAACTCGGATCTTTTCGGATTGCCAACAAGGTTGTGTTGACCCTGAATGGTAAACGTGCCTGGATTTTTCATGGCGATGTGTTTGATGTTACCATGCAGTATTCTAAATGGCTGGCCAAGCTGGGCGCTGCGGGGTATGACACACTCATCCTGATTAATGCGTCTGTTAACTGGTTTCTTGAAAAACTCGGCCGCGAGAAAATCTCCCTATCAAAACGGGTGAAAGACAGCGTGAAATCAGCGGTAAAGTTCATCAACAAGTTTGAAGATACGGCAGCCGACATTGCAATCTCGAACCACTATGATTTCGTTGTTTGCGGCCACATTCATCAACCCGAGATGCGGCAAATCATTACCGAAAAAGGTTCGGTGATGTACTTAAATTCAGGGGATTGGATCGAAAACCTGACAACACTTGAATATGCTAACGGAAGCTGGAGGATTTATCGCTATAAAGATGATCCGATTGCAAATTCTGTTAAATTGCCCAAGCGACTCGAGAACAAGCTGGACAACGATGAAATATTCCGTGACCTTGTGAACGAGTTCCTTACTATTAAAAAGTGAAGATACTCTACGCAATTCAGGGCACTGGCAATGGGCACATCAGCCGGGCCGAAGATATTATTCCGATTCTACGTGAATATGGCAAGCTCGACATTTTTGTAAGTGGTGCCCAGGCAGATATCAAACTTGATTATCCATTAAAATATAAATCGCGCGGGCTCAGCTTTTACTTTGGAAAGTCTGGCGGTATTGATTTGTTTAAAACATTCAAGCAAAACAGCTCGAAAGAAGTTTACAAAGAGATCAAAAACTTTCCGGTAGATAAGTACGACATCATCATCAATGACTTTGAACCAATTTCAGCATGGGCTGCCCGGAAAAGAGATGTACCCTGTATATCGTTAAGCCATCAATCCGCATTGTTGTCGCCTAAGGTTCCGCAACCGAAGCATTTTGATCCCGTAGGCGAGTGGATACTGAAGAACTATGCTCCTGCACAGGCAGCTGTATCTTTTCACTTTGACAAGTTTGATGACAACATGTTCACACCGGTGATCCGGTCGTCCATACGGGAAGCCATTCCAACCCCAGGCGAACATTATACCGTTTACTTACCTGCTTATGATGACCGCAAGCTCGTGCCCTTGCTGATGAAAGTATCGAATGTCCGGTGGCATATCTTTTCCAAGCATGCGAAGAAACCCTACCACATTGGTAAGCTTTCTGTTTACCCCGTGAATAAGGATGAGTTTGCAGCAAGTGTATTGTCGTGCAAGGGCATTTTGTGCGGAGCAGGATTTGAAACCCCCGCGGAAGCTTTATACCTCGGTAAAAAACTGCTGGTTGTACCGATGAAAAAGCAATACGAGCAGTACTACAATGCGTCAGCGTTAAAGACGCTTGGAGTGCCGGTGCTAAAGAATGTCAAGAAAAAACGTCTTGACAAAATCAGCGAGTGGATTGAATCGGATAAGCGTGTGGAGATAAACTATAACAATACAACCCGCGAAGCCGTTGAGAAAGCGCTGAAACTGGGCGGCTACAAGTAATCAGTCTTCCGCTTCCAGTTTTTCTAAAACCGATGCCAGTGCATCATAGTTTTTCAATCCCGGTTTATCTTCTGAGCTTCCCTGCAGTGCAATTCCTTTAATGTGGGTGTTGTGCAGCTTACTATCCTCCGGATTCATCGAATCAATCCGTAAAAGAAGCTTATACTCTCTTGAGAGTGTTTCAATTTGGTCCATGGGTGTCGACTCAGGAATGATCAGATAGGCAATCTGTGTACGATAAATTCCTAACTCATCTTCATGCGCTTTTACTTCTTCGTACGTGGTGGATAAAATGTACGAAGCAAATGCTGAGTGGAGTTTCTTAATGTCACTGAATGATCCTTCAACTAAATCTGGCAGGTAAGCCTGAAAAATGGCTGCAAGATCTTCGTGCTTTTCGATCCCGTAAATTTCAGCAACAATGGAAGGGCCTGTGAACCAGCCCCGCATTTCTTTGAAAAGCTCCGGACTAACATAATTTTCACGACCATTGATTACGCTGAATCCGAGCATATCCACACTCATGCCCGCGCAATACCGGGCATCGCTGAGATTCGAAATTTTGCCCACCTTAACTAATGTCTTTAATGCCATACGGATTCCAAAAGAAAGAAATAACTTTGTTGCTGTTTACGTTTAAAGATAAAGGCGGATTTAGAAAAAAGGTCTGATTGTTTGAAAAAATTACATAAATATCTTTCGATAATAGTATTGGTGATCGTGGGTTGCGGGGAAGATGATGCCGTGAGGCGACCTTCGGATGCCGAATATTTTCCGCTTCGTAAAGGTATTTATCAGGTATACAGTGTTCACGAAGTAGAATATCAGCTGCTTGCAGAAACGAAAAATGTAAGCTACCAGATAAAAACCGAGGTGGTTGATTCGTTCCTTAACCAGGAGGGTGGATACACCTACACCATCCACCGAAGTAAGCGCAACACAGCGACCGATCCGTGGGAGTTTCAACAGGTTTGGTCGGTACGGATGAATACCGCAAATGTGGTGGTTTCTGAAGAAAATGTACCGTTCGTAAAGATTGTCTTTCCGGCTATCCAAAACCGGCAGTGGAATGGCAATGCGTTGAATAGCTTACCGGCAGATGAGTATGTTTTGACGGAAACAGGCGACTCATACGAACTTATGAACGGGGAAACTGTAGAGGAGTATATTCAGGTCGTACAGGAAGACTCTTTCGATCCGATTATTTTCCTCAACAAACGTCAGGAGATTTACGCACGAAATATTGGCTTAGTTCAGCTTGAAATAACGGACCTGGAATATTGCACCGATGCGGATGATTGTGAGGTTGGGCAACAGGTAATTGACAATGGTACGATTTATGTCCAGATACTAATTGAATATGGTCAGAATTAAAGTCGTTTTGATTTTTCTGCTCGTCAGTAGTGCAGGGGCTTCATGGGCACAGGTTAACCGGTATATGGTTTTCTTTACCGATAAGGATGGCACAGGCCATACCGTTGACCACCCGGAAACTTTTTTGAACATCCGCTCTATTGAACGCAGAACAACCCAGGGCATAGACATTCTTGCAGAAGATTTACCGGTAACAGCATCGTACATTCATGATATACGAGTGACGGGCGTTACCGTATTGTATAAAACTAAATGGATGAACGGTGCGCTGATTGAATGTACTGCCGCACAACTTGCCACGGTTAACGCACTACCGTTTGTAAAATCAGCCGATACCGAATTCGTTGCCCCGGGGGGGACAGGCAGTAAGCAAAAAAAGTCTTTTAAATTCGGTCTTTCCAGTACAGCGGATGACTTCACGGAGGAACAACTTGCGATGCTGGGCATCGATGAGATGCATGCAGACGGATATGACGGTGAGGGTGTAATCGTTGCCGTGATGGATGGAGGTTTTTCCGGAGTGAACACGCAAGCGCCTTTTCAGGAAATATATAATAACCGCATTAATCAGGATGTTTCCTGGAATTTTGTTTCTAATACAAGTAACGTCTATCAGTCAAGTCAACATGGTACTCAAGTACTTTCGGTTCTGGGCGTTAAGGCAACCGTTGGCGCTGATGAATTCTCTGCAGGAGCATACAAGGCAACCTTTCAACTTTACGTGACAGAAAATATTCCTACGGAATATAGAATAGAAGAGTATAACTGGCTGTTTGCCGCAGAGCGTGCAGATAGTGCTGGCGTAGACGTTATCAATACTTCGCTTGGGTACAATACATTTGATAGCGATGATATGGATTATGAGAAGGCAGACATGGATGGGAGCACCGCAGTAATTACCCGCGCGGCACAACTTGCGGCTTCCAAAGGAATTTTTCTGGTGAACAGTGCGGGCAATTCAGGCAATGACTTGAGTTGGCAAATTATTACTGCACCTGCCGATGGAGAAGATGTGTTGGCCGTAGGGAATATCAATCTTCAAGGTCAGCGAAGCTCAAACAGCTCAATCGGTCCGGCAGCAGATGGAAGAATAAAACCCGATGTAGTTGCTTTAGGAAGTGGCGTAACGGTTATTAACGCGTCTGGTCAAATTGCGAGCAATAGTGGAACATCGTTTTCATCCCCGTTAACCGCTGGTCTTGTTGCCGGACTCCGTCAGCGCTATCCTGATCTTACGCGCGAAGAGCTTATGGATGCTATTCGCTTTTCAGCCTCCCAGGCTTCTGCACCCGATAACTTTCTTGGATACGGTATTCCGCATTATCGCGCAGTTGTTAATTACCTGGAGATTACCAGCGTTGAACCTGAGCAAAATCATTCTTTGGTTGTTTACCCTAATCCGGTTCAGGATACATTTACCCTTGCTCCGCGTAAGCCATCTATCGTGCAGCTTAGTCAGGTTGCCATCATAAATGCACAAGGCCAGGTGGTAACAAATAACAATGTCGTGTATAACTGGCCGGACAATTCCTATTCCATGAATATCGGACATTTTCTTCCCGGAGTTTATTTCCTAACAGTCCGGATCGGTAAAAAGTACGAAACCTATAAGCTGGTTAAGATATAAACCGGATCTCCTTTTCAAACCCCGGCTGCGGGGTTATATTTGCGCATAAAATTCTATTCCATGGCTAGTCCGATCGTTGCTCCGTCCATCCTGGCGGCTGATTTTGCGAATCTCGAGCGCGAAGTAAAAATGCTGAACGACAGCCCGGCCGATTGGATCCATATCGACATCATGGACGGTGAGTTTGTACCTAACATTTCCTTTGGAATTCCGGTAACTGAAGCAATCAAGCGCCATGCAAAAAAGCCGCTGGACGTACATCTCATGATCGTTCATCCGGAACGCTATGTTGAAGCTTTTCATAAGGCGGGAGCGGAGATTATTTCTGTGCACATAGAAGCCTGTAATCACTTGCACCGCAACATTCAGCAGATAAAAGCACTAGGCTGTAAAGCGGGTGTAGCGGTTAATCCGCATACATCTGTTTACGCGCTTGAAGATACGATTGCAGATATCGATTTGATTTGCCTGATGTCGGTTAACCCCGGATTTGGCGGACAGAAGTTCATTGAGCACACTTATCATAAAGTGAAACAACTGAAAGAGCTGATTCGTAAGACCGGATCAAAAGCGTTGATAGAAATTGATGGCGGAGTAAACCTTACGAATGCAAAGCCGTTAATGGAAGCCGGTGCCGATGCGCTGGTGGCGGGAAACTTTGTATTTAGCGCAAATGACCCGAAATCTGTGATTGGCCAGCTCAAAAACGTATAGCCAATCCGGCAAGGTTTTTGATTTTATTGATACAACCCTCATACCCAGTTTTATGAAACGCATTTTACTGCTTTCTTTTTTTTCCATTCTTTTTCTTGCTTCTTGCTCCCGAACTGTCACCCGGATTGATCCCTCCACAGAGATTGATTTGAGTGGTCGGTGGAATGATACGGATTCAAGAAAGGTAGCCGATCAGATGATCCATGACCTGTTTACGTCAGATGCTTTTAAAAAGTATTCCGAATCATTAGGGCATAAGCCTGTGATCATCGTGGGTATGATTAAAAACAAAACGAGCGAGCACATCGATGCCGGTAATTATGTAAAGAAATTTGAGATGGTGATCCTGAACTCAGGCATCGCAGAGCTTGTGGAATCGGATGAATTCCGTGACAAGCTTCGCCAAGAGCGGGCTTCGCAACAGGATTTTGCCGATCCTGCCACCGTTGCTGCGTGGGGGAAAGAGCAGGGCGCGGATGTTATGCTGTTTGGTGAAATGAATTCAGAGACCGATACGTACAACAAGAAGCGTGTCGTGAATTATCAAACCACCTTATTTCTGACAGATATTGAAACGAACAAGCGGATCTGGCTCGGCCAGAACGAGATTAAAAAATTCGTTAAAAATTAATCAGAATTCATGCTGAAACGATCCCTGATCATCGCCTGTTTGATGATGCTGGTTTCAGCGTGTGCTACATTTTATGAAGCGAGCCAGGGCTTCAATCATGAATTCGAAAACGGTAACATTAACGAAGCCCTCACACAACTTAAGAACGACAAGCAGTATCATAAAGCAAATGTTCAGCTTTTGTACTATCTGAATGTAGGAGTTTTGCGATCGATGAAAGGGGAGTATGCCAAAAGCAATAAAGCTTTTGAAAAGGCTTTTCTCTTTGGTGAGGACTATAAGGTAAATTATTTTACAGAAGCGGCATCTTTCTTAACCAATCCTGGCATTACATTATACCGGGGTGAAGATCATGAGAATCTCTTACCACTATATTACAAGGCGCTCAATTATCTAAAGCTGAATCAATACGAAGATGCGCTTGTGGAGTGCAGAAGACTGAACATCCGTTTGCAGCAGTTATCGGATAAGTATGCGAATCCTCAGAAATATCAGCGGGATGCATTCATTCATAACCTGATGGGGATCATCTATCAGGCGAATGGCGACTGGAACAATGCGTTCATTGCATACCGCAATGCGCTTGAGATCTACAACGAGGATTACACAACGATGTTCAACGTACACGCACCCGAACAGCTTAAGAGAGATCTGCTGATCAGTGCGTGGCGGTTGGGCTTTACAGATGAGTATACGTTATTCCGTGATCAATTTGGCTGGAGTGATTTTGATCCGAATTCGCAGGCCGATGCCGACCTTGTGTTTATGTGGCACAATGGCTTGGGTCCTGTGAAAAGCGAGTGGAGCATCAACTTTGCGATTACCGGTGGCCCGGATAATCTCGTTGTGCTGGAGAATGCTGGCAAGTCATTGAGTTTTCCCTTTCCTGTTTACGATAATGACGAGCGCAAAAGTCTTAAAGACTTAGAAATGTTTCGTGTGGCATTTCCAAAATACGTTGAACGGCCGCTGTATTTCTCCGCTGCATCCATCACCACCAATGGTCACAACTATCCGCTCGAACTGGCAGAAGATATCAACAAGATCGCTTTTAAAAGCCTGGAAGACCGCATGGCGCTGGAGTTTAGCAAGACCCTTCTACGGGCCGCTCTAAAGAAAGCTGCCGAGCACAGCCTCAAAAAGGAGCATGAAGGCTGGGGAGCCGTTTTAGGGGCCGTTAATGCCATGTCGGAGAAGGCTGACACCCGCAATTGGCAAACCCTGCCGCACAGTATCTCATATGCCCGTGTTCCACTGCACGAAGGCGCCAATGAAACGCAGTTTACCATAACCGGTCCGGATGGTAAGGATACACAGTACTCGTTTACCTATCAGGCACAGAAAGGGCAGACACTATTCCACACCTTTACTTCGTTAGAAGCAAAGCCTGCGCGGAATTAGGATAGGACAAGAGGGGTAATTACCGTATTTTTAGGGTTTCTGTGCAGAAAATTAAGTTCAAACAACAACGTGTGAGAAGATTGTCGGCCAATCTTTATACTTCAACTGTTTTCAGGCTTGATCCGGTCGTTTAAAATACTAACCCTGCTTGGCTGCCTGTGCAGTGCCTCTATCGGCTGGTCGCAAGACAAAGGCAAGGAGAATTCCATTCCTCTTGATCATTTTTATGTGGAACGCCAGGGACCTGGTATCCGAAAGTTGCTGAGTAAATTTACACTCGGACTGAGCACGGGATATAGCGCAACAACATTTAAGCATGACCTCACCGGTTACGGAATTTACCAGCCTGCTACAGGTAATCCGGTGGTGTTTGATCCCAATCAGCCAACGACAGGCTTCAACAACTGGTTCAATGAGATTGATACGTCAACTCTGGTGATCAACCCCGGTGACTTTACAACTACTTCTGAAGAAGGTGAAATAGGGTTTAAGAGTAAATCCTTTAGCATTCCGCTAAAGCTTACGGTGCATTACGAATTTTTGAAATACTATCGCGTGGGCATCGGCTATTCCCTTGACTTTGTGAAGGTAAAAGACTTTGAGCCGGTCAGTCATGGAAAAGACATCCATGCTTATACTTCGCAAGTCTCGAGTTTCATGATGCAAAAGTACTTTATCATGCTGGGGGGGTCGGTTTACAGGTATGATAATTACCTCCTTACCGTTGATGCGAATATTGGTGGCTTTGGGCTGGGAAAGAAGTTTGATAAAGACAATATGAAGCGCGGTGTGTTCGTGAATTTGGGAGCCACGATTGAGCGTGATATGTCGGAGTATTTCAAGCTATTTATTCGCCCGTCTTATGAGATCAAGAGCTTTACCCTGGCGTCTCTCGAGGGCAGTCCGGATTTTAAGCACAAGATGAATGCTTTTTACATCAACATTGGTGCTACGTATCGTTTACCTGAGTTAAGAAAGTGCTTTCATAAGCAATGCAATGCACAAATTAATCATGCCCACGGAAACCGGGAGTACCGCAGCCGCGTGCACCCGATTTACAAAAAGCAGAACCCGCACCACGGTGAAAACTACCCCGAGCTGATCAAGTATAAGGGTAAAAATAAACGCAAATTAAATCCGTATTAGGGTCCGTTTTTTGGCCCGTTTTCCATTCAAAATTGGTATCTTGCACGGCAATGAAGAGACGCAAAATTTTGCGTCTCTCGTGATTTTAAAATACATCAAACAGCGTTTTAAATGGCCGAAGAAACCGGTGGCCTGACTCCAGGCAGACAGTCGATAATACCAATCAATATTGAAGATGAAATGCGGGGTGCTTACATCGATTATTCGATGTCGGTCATCATCTCGCGTGCCCTCCCGGATGTCCGGGACGGCCTCAAGCCCGTGCACCGCAGGGTGCTTTACGGCATGCTTGAGCTGGGCGTGAACTACAACAAGGCTTACAAAAAATCTGCACGTATAGTCGGGGATGTGATGGGTAAGTACCACCCGCACGGTGATGCGTCTATTTACGATACCATGGTTCGGATGGCCCAGGACTGGTCGATGCGCTATACGCTGGTTGACGGTCAGGGTAACTTCGGCTCGATTGATGGTGACGCACCGGCAGCGATGCGCTACACAGAAGCAAGGTTGAAACGTATTGCAGAAGAAATCCTTTCTGATATCAATAAAGATACGGTTGACTTTAAGCCAACGTATGATGATCAGAACAGTGAGCCAAGTGTACTTCCGAGCAAGATTCCCAACCTGTTAGTTAACGGTGCCTCAGGTATTGCTGTAGGAATGGCTACTAACATGGCTCCGCATAACCTTACGGAGGTTGTGACTGGAATTATTGCTTACATCGAAAATAATGAGATTGCCATTGAAGAGTTGATGAAGCTCGTAACGGCTCCGGACTTCCCGACAGGGGGTATCATTTATGGTACAAATGGGGTGCGCGAGGCATATCGTACCGGGAGGGGAAAGGTGGTGGTCCGCGCAAAGGCAGAGATTGTGACCGCCAAAAATGGCCGCGAGCAAATCATTATAACGGAAATCCCATACCAGGTTAATAAGGCTCAGATGATCGAGAAAACGGCCATGCTGATCAACGAAAAAAGGATTGAAGGCATTTCCGATATCCGTGACGAATCAGACCGGGAAGGGCTGCGCATCGTGTATGACCTTAAGAAGGATGCGATTGCTAACATAACACTTAATAACCTATTCAAGCTCACAGCGTTACAATCGTCTTTTGGAATTAACAATGTAGCCCTTGTTAAAGGCCGGCCGCAGACGCTGAACCTCAAGGATCTGATTAAGTTCTTCGTAGAACATCGACACGAGGTGGTGATCCGGAGAACGAAATTTGAGCTCTCAGAGGCTGAGAAACGGGCTCACATTTTAGAGGGTTATCTAATTGCGCTGGATAATCTGGACGAGGTCATAGCGCTTATTCGGGCATCTAAAGATCCGGATACAGCCAAGACACAATTGATGACCCGCTTTGGATTATCGGAGATTCAATCCAAGGCTATCCTCGATATGCGCCTGCAACGGCTAACCGGACTTGAACGTGATAAGATCCAGCAGGAATATAAAGAAGTGAAAGCATTGATCGACCGTCTCAATGCAATTTTGAATGACGAAGGAATCCGGATGCAAATCATTAAGGATGAGCTTACCGAAATCCGGGAACGATATGGTGATGAACGCAGAACCGAAGTTGTTCAAACCGAAGAAGATATAACGGTCGAGGACATGATTGCCAACGATGAAATGGTGATCACGATTTCCAACCAGGGGTATATCAAACGAACCATTCTTTCCGATTACAGAACGCAGGGACGAGGCGGGGTAGGTTCGAAAGGTGCAGGCACCAAAGAAGATGACTTTACCGAGCACTTGTTCATAGCGCATGCGCATAACTACCTGCTGATGTTTACGGAGACCGGGCAGGTTCATTGGAAGCGTGTGTACGAAATTCCGGAAGGCAATAAAACTTCAAAAGGAAGGGCTGTTCAGAATTTATTAAATATCCAGCCGGGTGATACGATTAAAGCGATCCTGAACATCAAGAACCTGGAGGATGAAGAATACCTGACAAACAACTTTGTAATTTTGTGTACTGAAAAAGGTACCATTAAGAAGACATCGTTGGAAGCCTACTCAAGACCGCGCCAGGGCGGTATTACTGCCATCACCATACATGAAGGTGATAAGCTGCTGAATGCTTCATTAACCAATGGAAAGAACGACATCATTATTGCCAAGTCGGAAGGTAAAGCTGTACGGTTTAACGAGTCTGATGTGAGGCCAATGGGCCGCACGGCTGCCGGGGTGAGGGGCGTAACACTGGATAATCCACTGGATAAAGTGATTGGAATGGTGTGCATTACCCGTCCGGATGTGAACCTGCTCGTGGTGTCGGAAAAAGGCTATGGAAAACGTTCATCGATCGATGACTACCGTGTAACGAAACGTGGGGGCAAAGGTGTAAAAACCATTAATGTTACCGATAAAACTGGCAAACTTGTTGCAATCAAAGAGGTAACGGATAAGGACGAACTGATGATTATTAACCGGTCGGGCATAACCATCCGCATTGAAGTGGAGGAACTGAGGGTTATGGGACGTGCTACACAAGGTGTTCGGCTGATTAAGCTGAACGAAGATGATCATATATCTTCCGTGGAGAACATACAAAAGATTGATCTTGAACAAAACCAATAATCGAATACTAAACTATAAGACGAATGAAAAAGTTATTTCTGATTGTGCTGCTGGCTCCGGCCGTTGTGTTGGCACAAAAGGCACCAAAACCAAATACGGGCAAAATACTTTCGTTATATCAGGAAGGAAATTTTAAAGAAGCGAAACAACAAGCTGACATTACTATCGCTGATCCAAAATTAGCTGTCGATGGAAAGGCCTGGTATTACCGCGGTCTTATTTACGCTACGCTGGACACTACACAAGATGCCGCTTTCAAGGATTTGGATCCTAATGCGCGGAAAGTTGCTATTGAATCGTTTAGGAAATCAGAAGAACTAAATAAAAAGGGCACCGAGTACTTCATTACAGTACCGGGCACAGTTGAGCCAATTATGAAGAAGAACCAGTTGGAGAACTGGGCTAACTATTATTTGGCCAAGAGCATAAAGCTAATGCAGCAGGAAGAACCTGACTACGAAGGGAGCTATGCTCAGGGGGTTTTAGCGCGGAGTATATTTGAAACTACCTTGGTGGCAGATGGTTCCAAGTATCGTAATGATACGTTAGCCTATTATGTTCAGGCATTGGCCGCTATCAATGTACCACGCTATGATTCAGCAGAAGAAGCTGCACTCAAATACGTGGCAACAGGCGGGAAGTCACCAGATGTGTATCTGATTCTTTTCCAGATTTATAACGACAAGGGGGATAAGGTGAAGGCCCTTGCGATTGCAAAAGAAGCACGTGAAAAATATCCTTTCAGAGAGGATTTTGCTAAGAACGAACTGAATGTGTACCTGAGCACCAAGCAATACGATGCGGCTAAGTCGATGGTGGAAGAACAAATTATTGCCTCACCGTCTGCAGAAAACTACTATTTGCTGGGCGAACTGAACCGCGAGCTTAAAAATATTCCGGAAGCAATGAAGGCATATAAAAAAGCGCTTGAACTCGATGTTAATCACTTTGATTCAAACGCATCCATGGCTGAACTCACCTATGCCGAAGTGGGAGAGGTGCGTAAACTACGGGATGCATCCAAGGATAATGCGAAACGTCAGCAATTGTATATGAAAATCGAGCAGGAGCTAAAGAAATCACTTCCCTATTGGGAACGCCTGGAAGCCATTAAGCCTAACGATGAAAACGTTCTATACGGGTTGTCAAGTATCTACAATGACCTGAGCACGTATGATGAGGCTAAGTACACCCCAAAGCTTAGTAAGCTCAAAGCAAAAATGAAAGGCCTTGGCCTGGAGGTTGACTAACCAATCACCTTGAGGATATTTCAAAAATAGGAACGCTGAAAGGAGTTCCTATTTTTTTTGGCCATTTGGCTGAGAACCTTGGATAGCGTGGTGCACTGCATGATGTACGTGCGGTAAACGTTAACTTTTTCGATAAAGGCCTGCTCGGACCATTTTTCCAAATGAATACCAATCAAACCCGGTTTCAATTCGGTTATGCCTGAGTGTGGGGACTTGCGAAGTGATTACTAAGGTGGTTCCGTTGAAGTCAGCACAATGATGTTGAGGAATTTGCTGTTTGATTGCCTTGTATGTTTTAAAGGAAGCTTGTATCGATTTTTTAAGTGAGTTGATATTATTCATACCGTACATAAGAACAACATCAGGTTTATGAAGATCAATTTTTTGAAGCAGTGTACGGATACGCTTTTCATAAACAGTTTCTTCGTAAAGAATGCGATTTCTACTATAGCTCAGGCCGGGCAGATCAAGCCAGCTGTAATACCAGGCATGATTGTGCGGAGAAGGCAGGGGATATAAGTTAATCAATGCCTCCTGTGCGGATGCCGAAGCAAAATATTTTTTCTGATACGCGAGAAGATCAGGAATTTTTTTATTTCGGTAGCCATGAACAAAAGCAATGAGATTCTTCCAACCGCCATGGATTATGGCCTGTTTTCCAAACCGATGATCGAACAGTGTGGTAAACTTGTTTGCGCGGGGGCCACTCAAACGAGCTTCTATGGCATTATATAATTCACGTATGTCGCACAGCGCAGGTTCGGGATTGGTATGAACTTTCGAAAAGTAATTGATCCGATCCGCCACATCTTCAGGAACATCACCGCCACTTTCTTCATACGCAATGAACCAGACAGGAGCTTTCCATGATCCGTATCCATAAAAATAATCGATCCAGTGGGTGAGGGCTTGCTCCTGTATAAGCATAACACGAAAGATAATAAATGCACCGTACGCATAATACGCAGATAGGAAGAATTTACGTTAGCGGATGTCCAACGCCTTTATTTCTTTTTTGTACTGGGCAGGCAGAATGATGGATTTCATCACCCAGTCGATCTTCAGGATTCGACTTGCTTTATAGAGGATGAGCAAGGGATGAATCAGCGATAGTTTCCTGAAGCGGATCATTTGTCGGTCCTATAAACATCAGGATCAAAAAGCTCCATATATATTTCCGGCTTTGGTAGCTTGGTAAAGCCATATTTTTCATAAAGCCAGTCGGCTGTGGAAGTCAGTAGAATCCAGCGCCTTAGACCTTGTAAGTGTGGATGGATCATGACGGCATCCATTAGTTTCTTTGAAAGGCCTTGCCAGCGATACTGGTCCAGTACATAAATGTCACCCAGGTAGGCAATCGTTGAAAAGTCAGAGATCACGCGAGCGAACCCGATTTGTTTGTTCTTGTGAAAGAGTCCAAAGTTCAGTGAATTCTCAATAGACGTTTTTACCCGATCAAAAGGAATATTGTCGCTCCAGCCCGAATGCTTGGATAAGTAGTCGTGAATGGCAATAAGGTCGAGCCTAGATTTATCCGTTGAAATCAGGAAGTCACCAAAAGCGTGTTCAATAATTTTCATGTTTAATGTTCAAGCGGTTTTTAAAGCTTACGCAGATTATTCTTTAACTCCGGGTTTCTTCAACGCGATCAACTAGCTCTCTTTTGTTTTTTCAAAAATACTGGTTTGAAACTTTTCCAACATTGAATCTTAAAATCCGATTAATTGATGAAAGAGGATTTTAGTTTCGCTTATCTTCTTTCGAGGTGTGAACATACCCTTTAAGATTGTCCGGAAATTTTCCTTCCCACCGGCTGATTTCGATTCCAGCTGCATCAAACAAAATATAGGTTGGATAGGTGCTGACATGCAGCGCATTGGCCATCAGGCCGTACTGATCCCACAGGCTGGGCCATGTTATCAGTTGCTTTTTCTCCCGATGCCAGTGTGTAAATGTTTTCAGGTTTGGGTCGTTCCACAGCGTCACAAACAAAACCTTTTCCTGAAGTTCATCGTGAGATTTCCTCAGATCGGGGAGTCCTTTTACACAGGGCCCGCACCAGCTTCCCGATAACATGACTAAGGAATATTTTTCTTTGTCTGGGGTTACTTCAATTGAACGTTGCAGACTATCAAGTCCGAAAATTTTTATCAGTTTATTGGCTGCATAGATTTTTTCATGCGGCTCGCTTAGATATTTCGTCAGGGCATCGGTTGACCAGTTGCTGATGTTACGACTATCGCTAAGCAGTAAGAGATTTTCAAGTACCTCGCGCGTTGTGTAAACTTTCAGATTCTGGATCATGGATTTTGCTTCCATGGCAAGGATGGGTTCAAGAGGCAGGCTTGGATCAGGCTGGTAGGGGAACAGGTTATATTTATTACTTGCTTCAAAAATTTTGTTCAGCTCAGCCTGGTATTCGCTCACCTCGGAGAAGGTAACATTATAGTCAGCATCAATGTAGAGCTCAAGAATACTTGTTTCCGAAGGGACCCAAAGCATGGGCAAGTGTTTGAAGTTCCCGGACGATTTTAATTTCAGCAGATAAACTGCATTAGGATAGTGGTCCAGCGCTACATCATTGATCCCTACGATCAGCTTAATGGGATCTGTGCTATGATGCTCACTAACCTTCAGATACTTAAGCTCGGCATCGCTTTTTATAATTAATCTAAAAGCTGCTGATTCGCTCCATGCTATGAACATCAATAGCAAAATAATGCCAGTAACATAGTGTTTTATCATGGGGGACTATGATTTATAAACGAATATCTTCTTGGTTAAAGATACTGTTTTGAGGAAACAAGAATGTTATGTCCTGGCGGATTTTTTCAGCGTGTACTTCGCTCAGGATTGATCCTTTGTCCGCTGGGATTCTGAAATCATGGATGCCAGCACGGCAATGCCGAGCGTGAGCACAATGAAGCATAAAGAGATTTCGGTAGAGATCTTATAGAAATCAGCTATCGCCATTTTAATACCCACGAAAATCAGTATCGCAGCCAGGCCGTATTTGAGGTAGCGGAAAAACTTTTCAATTCCCGCTAATGCAAAGTACAGCGACCGTAATCCTAAAATCGCGAATACGTTAGACGTGTAGACAATGAATGCATCATCCGAAATAGACAACACTGCCGGTATGGAATCAACTGCAAAAATAAGATCACTCGCTTCGATCAAAATAACGACCACGAACAACGGGGTTCCTTTGAGCTTTCCGTCTTCACGCACAAAGAAATTGTCTCCACGAAAGTCAGCGGTGATTGGTATAATTTTCCGGACTCCCCGCACCAGCAGATTGCGATCCGGATTGAACGTTGTATTATCCTGCGTGATAAAGCGAATACCGGTAAAGATCAGGAATGCTCCGAAAATGAAGATCAGCCAGTGAAACTGATGGATCAGCTCCACGCCAACCAAAATAAAGATCACGCGCATCACCAACGCGCCTGCAATGCCCCAAAACAATACTTTATGCTGAGCAGAAGCCGGAACCTGGAAGAAGGCGAAGATCATGATGAACACAAAAATGTTATCCACGCTCAACGATTTTTCAATCACGTAGCCCGTAAAAAATTCATACGCTTTTTCTTCACCAAACTGATAGTAAACAAATACGTTAAATAAAAAGGCGAGGGCCATCCAAATACCGGTCCACATCAGTGCATTCTTGACACTAACCACCTGTGCCTTCCGGTGAAAGACCCCCAGGTCGAGGATGAGCATTCCTAAAATGAACAGATTAAAGAACAGCCATAGCGATGATGTATTCATAGGGGTATGTATTGGAATGATGTAAGTTGGTAAGAATTAGGGAAATGTATGCAGAACTTGCTAATCTATCTTAACTATAAATGGAACATTTTGTCGTATCGGTACTTTTTGTTCCAATACGTAGATCCATAATACGTTATTGTAACCGAATTTTCGATTGTTGATCGTGGCATACATCTTGAAACAATAGTTGAATATGATTGTTACACGCAAAAATGTTCCCCGCCCCGTTATTACCATCAACCAGCAAAACGGAATTGATTATATCTTTCTCATAATCCTTCTGTTGTATCTCGTTATTTTCCTGGCAACACTTAAACGTAAAGCCACGGATGCGGAAAAGACTTCCGGCAGCGCGGAGGAAACAACCTTGCTCCATCATAAATTAATTGGATTCCCGAATACGGATCGAACGGGCATTGCTGCTGTCTGAACCAATAACCACTTTGATAATGCCTGTGTGCGCGATAACATGCATGCACATCGTACATGGTTGGCGTGAAGCATACAGCACGCCATCCTTCAACACTGTTTTCTTTGCCTGTCTGCAGGCATCCCGTATTGCTTCTGTTTCGGCATGTGCGGTCGGATCAAATTGATCCTGGTGGTCAAGCCCCGTGCCCAGCAGCATTCCGTCCTGTACCAAAATGCTGGCCGGCTGCACGGTTGCAAGACCAGCTAAATGCTTTATATAAACTCTGTCTTCGTCTGTCAAATCCAGGTAGCGAACAGCACCGGCTTCATGCTGCGCGTAGATCAGCTCGCGTGAGTGATCGGTAACAATTGCGCCATAGGCAAGCAATGATAGTAACAGGATGAGTCGGAGGAAATCCATAGTCTGCTTTAACCTTCCATGAAGCATGCCAGTATTTTATGCGTACCCGAAGTGCAGGAGCAATAGCAGGTAAATTGCACTGAGTATAAATTACTTACCGGGTAATAATTACCCACTATTGTGACGCAACATCATGCGAAAATTGTTGCTGTCCTGCAGGAACCAATGTACCTTGCAGCACAATGAAACGTGATCCTATCCAGCTACAGCTTCGTGAGCGCGTAAAAGAATTGAAGTGCTTATACGCGCTGTCGCGCATTGCTGCAGACATACGTCCTGAAACAGACGATTTGTTTGCTGAGGTTGCTTCCATCGTTCAGGCTGCGATGCAGCACAGCAAGCTCGCCCGCGTGCGGATCGTAATGGGCACTGCAGAATTCAGACCTGCCGATTATAAAAAAATACATACACGCATCCGTGCACCGTTCAATCTTGACAGCGGCAATAAAGGAAGTATTGAAGTTGGATATATCACGTCCCACTCAACACGTGCTGTATTTCTTCAGGAGGAGCGAAAGCTACTACATGCAGTGGCCCGCGAGCTCGCGTTAATTCTCAAACGGGGTTTCATTGAGGAAGAAAAGCAAAAGCTACAGCTTCAATTGCAGCACAGCGAACGGCTTGCCTTTGTAGGTGAGCTGTCAGCAGGTATTGCACATGAACTCAACGAGCCATTGGGCAGGATTCTCGGCTTCGCGCAGCTGATCAAGAAAGAAGGTGTTCCTGAAAAGCGTCAGCAGGATGACCTTGAGCGGATTATAAAAGCCTCCTTGTACGCACGCGAGATCATCAAGAAGCTGATGCTCTTCTCCCGGCAGATGCCGCAGCAAGTGATTGCGATGGACCTTAACGAAACCATCGGCAACATTTTATATTTCCTTGATGTACGCTATCAAAGCAAAGACATTACCATGGTACGCAAGCTGGCTCCGGCTTTGCCATTCATTCAGGCCGATCCGGTGCAGATCAGTCAGGTAGTAGTGAATCTGATCACCAACGCTATTCATGCAATGCCTTCGGGCGGTGAGCTTTCAATCATCACGCAGAAATCGGGAACAGGTGTTAAGTTGATCGTAAAAGATACCGGGCACGGTATGAGTACGGACGTTCGTAAAAAAATATTCGAACCTTTCTTTACTACTAAGGCGGTAGGGCAGGGCACCGGACTAGGATTATCGGTAGTGGAAGGAATTGTGCTCGCGCATCAGGGAACAATCACAGTAAAAAGTTCAGTAGGTCGGGGAACAACCTTTGAGATGACATTACCACGGAAGCTTACAAAGAAAAAGCGGGTATGAAAAAGACAACGCAGCACGGCAGCATTTTAGTGGTGGACGATTCGGAAGAAACCGTTGAGCTGATCAGACGCAACCTGGAATCAGCCGGGTATAGCATTTATACCGCATCGAATGTGCAGACCGCGATCCGCAACCTGGAATCGCGTACGTTTGATCTCGTCATCACCGACCTGAAGATGCCGGACGGCAGCGGACTGGAGATCGTGCGCCATGCCTCAGAAAATTATAAGAATCTCGGCATCCTCGTGATCACCGGGTTTCCATCCATACAAGGTGCTGTTGAATCGATCCGCATCGGAGCGGAAGAATATTTAGTAAAGCCGTTTACCGATAGAGAATTATTTGACTCCGTTGACCGTGTGCTATCGCGCCAACCTAAGAAGAAAGCCAAGCAACTATCGGCTGCCGTACCCGACTTCGGCATCATTGGGGAATCGGAAAAGATGGTAAATGTTTTTAAAGCTATCGCGAAAGCAAAAACTACCAACGCCACCGTACTGATCAGCGGAGAAAGCGGAACCGGCAAAGAGCTTGTTGCGCGCGCGCTTCACTATGGCGGACAAAGCTCTAACGCACCGTTTGTGCCGGTGAACTGCGGGGGCATCCCCGATACGTTGCTGGAGAGCGAACTGTTCGGATATGTGAAAGGCGCCTTCACGGGTGCAACTGAAACACGTGCCGGATTTTTTCAAACAGCCGATGGTGGAACGATTTTTCTCGATGAGATCGGTAACACCAGCCTGGCCATGCAGGCGAAGCTGCTGCGTGTTTTACAGGAGAAGGAATTTTACATGGTGGGCTCCAAGCGACAGCAGAAAGTTAATGTACGTATTGTGGCAGCGACTAACGTCAACCTCATGCAGTTGGTGAAGAGTGGTAAGTTCCGCGAAGATCTTTTCTACCGCCTCAACATCATTGCTATTGATCTGCCCGCACTGCGCGAGCGGGAGCGCGATGCAGACTTATTAACTGACTTCTTTATTTCTAAATACAGTGCTGAGCTCAAGAAGACCGTACGGCTATCAACAAAAGTTCGGCAGGCGTTTCACCGGTATGCGTGGCCTGGGAATGTGCGTGAACTCCAAAATCTGTTGCACCGGCTTGTAATCTTTGCCGAAGGCGAGGTTATTGATGTTCCGGATTTGCCGGAGACATTCCGATTCTCAGCCTTCCGCACCAAAGGTGTTAACCGCACCCTGGCGGAAGTAGAGCGTGAACATATTCTGCAATCGCTAAGCGTGAACAAGCATAACATTTCACATACGGCTGAAACACTTGGCATCGACCGCAAAACGCTCCGCGAAAAGATAAAACGCTACAAGATCAGCGCTGAGCAGGTGTAGCGCTGGTGAATCTTGAACCAGTGAATCATTCTGCACCACCTGCAGCTCAGGCGAAGCGCTCGTTCCGCAGCGCAGCCGCACTTTTTTAGTGGTATGCATTTTGGAGTTGCGCCTGCCATGGAAGCAACCCGGAATTACATCAGTGACATGCTTGGCCAGGAACTGCGCGGACTCTGCACTACATGCGATCATCGTATGGCATGCGTTCACCAACGGCAATCTAGCAAGCTCATTATTCAATGCGAGCTTTTTTCCAGCCCTGAACCAATGGTTTCAGTTTTTGTTCCGCAACCCGCACCCATGAAAAAGCGCCAGACCCGCGGCCTGTGCGATACGTGCGTGCATCAGCGCACGTGCAGCTTCTTTAAACGAAACGGATATGTGTGGCACTGCGAAGAATTCGCCTGAATAAAAAATGTATGAAACTATTTAGTCTTTTTGGCAAGAAGAAGAAAGTAAGAAACGGTTCGTGGCGCGAATACAACAAGCACGCGGTGGTTATTACAGAAGGTACGTTCCTGAATGATCTGAAACACGGTGCGTGGCGGTACTACTACGAGACCGGTGCGCTGGCCATTGAAGAACACTATGCGCATGGCAAGTTGCATGGTACGTACAAATCTTTTTTTCCGGGTGGTACGCTCATGAGCGAAGGCCGCTACGAACATGACTTGCGCGAAGGTTACTTCCAGGTTTACGATGAACAGGAGAAACTTGTACGCGCTATTTTATATGCCCGTAACGTACTGGTGACTGATACACCGCAACCTTTGACGCAATCATCGTTCACTGTTTTAATTCCTTCCCAAGCATGAATTTGGCAAAGCAGGGCGTGATCGCCACCAGTATGCTGGTGATGACGGTTATACTTTTCACCGGGTTTGCACCTAAGCCCAAAGAGTTTACAATTAACACGGATGCAAGCTCAGCCACCTGGATCGGGCGTTCGGTGGCAGTTCAGCATTCGGGCACCGTGTACATTTCTTCGGGAGAATTGTTGGTAGACAACGGTAAGATAAGTAGGGGAACGGTGCGGGTTGATGTTAACTCGTTAGCCGTTACTAGTATCAGCAATCTTAAGCTGAACTCGCAGCTTACCGGTCGGCTGAAGGGCAAAGATTTTTTCGACACCTACAATCATCCGGTTGCGATATTCAGGATTTCTTCCGTACGGCATGAATCGGGGAGCAATTATACCGTGAACGGCTCACTAACCATTAAAGGCAAAACACAGCCTGTACGGTTTCCGGCAATTATCCATCATGATAAAAAGCAGATAAGTGTTCACGCAACGGTGGTGGTTGACCGCACAAAGTTCAATATCACGTCAGGCTCAACCGATTTTTTCAACGATCTGGGTGATACCGCTATTCACAACGAGTTTGAGTTTACACTGCACCTTGTAGCGAGGCGTTCATAAGATTGCCGGTAAATAATGTTCTTCGCTACTTAGCTTTTGCGATAATAGTAAGGTGTCCATCAGGTTACATTATTATGTAAGTATCCCGCCTGAAACCCTGAGTTTTTAGAATCTCTTCATTCTCTGCAGGTTAGGTTTTGTCATTTGCATCCGGGTCAAAGAATCCTGAATGAATTCTGGAATTACACCACGCTCAAATATGAATTGCAGTGCTGCGTGTTGCAGATTGTGTAGAGATTCGCAATAGTTTGCATAATTTTAATCTTCGCAAACGTTTGCCCTCTATTTTTGAGCGATTTACCCACCATTACCCACCCATAAAACCCGAATATTTGGCCAGTTGAAAGGTGATATGGATCAATTGTTCAGTAGGGTGAGAGTTAAAATCAACCGACTCTCCAGAAAAAACAGATTCTTGCTGGTCTTAGAGATCGGCCTTGGAATTTGTGCCCTGTTGTTTGTATTGGTACTGATTCGCGTTTTTCTATACTAACCTCTACCTAAACCTAACCATCTATGAAAAGAGCGTTACGAACAACAACGATTAAACTAGCAGGACTCCTTATGTTCCTGCTATTCTCAAGCGCGCTGGCGCAGGCACAACAGGCCACGATCGCAGGTGTAGTGAAAGATCCAAAAGGTGAACCCATGGCCGGTGTAAGCATAGCCGTCAAGGGAACAAATACCGGAACTACCACCGATGGAAGCGGACAATTTAATCTGATGGCTACACCTGAAGATAAACTTGTCTTCTCCTTCATTGGGTATAAAACCCAGGAAGTCACGGTTGGCAATCAGACTTCAATTTCGATTGCACTGGAAGAAGATGTCACGGCCTTGAGCGAATTGGTTGTTATCGGATACGGTTCAGTTAAGAAAACAGATGTAACATCTTCAATTGCTTCGGTAAGTCAGAAAGATCTTAAAACGTTGCCCGTAGCTGGTATTGATCAGGCGATTCAGGGTCGACTTGCCGGTGTAACGGTTAGCACAAACGGAGGACAGCCAGTACGCAGGCAGCATCCAAGTTACCGGGTAATCGACTTGATAAATCTAAATGGGTTGTTCGATCACGATTCCGCTACAACCGGCAACAGTCTTACGTAAATCTCATTCTAAAGCCATAGACGCCAAGATCACCTTGCATAAAATCGAGGTCTTCCGATCTTGAGAAACCCAACCGTTCGTACATCTTCCATGCTGTTTGCATCGCAAGTGTTGTATGAAGGATCAATTGACTTCGGCCCTGTTGCCTTGCCTTATCAATGCACGCCTGAGTCAGAAGTTTCCCAACACCTTTCCCGCGCGCGGCATCCGTTACGGCCAGTAACCTGAAACCAGCCGAGTTATATTCCCGAGTAGCAATGCCACCAGATCCATAATGTTGTATATCACCAACATAGACCACAGTGCCTGCTATTTCATCGGATGGGGTAGTGGCAACAAGCAACGATACCTCCGGCTTTTCAGTTAAAAGTCCAACATTCCGTAAGAGATTATAGTAGGAGGGCTGCTCTGCCGGAGTTGGAAATCCGGGAAGACCGGAATAGACGGTAACCATAAGTTCACCGATTATGGTAAACTCTTCGGATCGGGCAGGTCTGATAGAATACATGTTCATTGGTTGCGGCCTACCTATTCAACAACAGATTTCCGCGACACAGATTTAAGGTAAAGGAATCCCATTACTCCGCTTAGCAAGGATGCCAGCAATACAGCAACTTTTGCATGATCAATAAGGGACGCATTTGTAAACGCGAGCAGGCTGATAAATATCGACATGGTGAAACCCACTCCACCCAGCATGCCTGCACCCAGGATATGCTTCATCGTAACGCCTTGTGCCAGTTCGCTTAGTTTTAATTTAACGGTGGCGTATGTAAAGATGAAAACTCCGAGGGGTTTGCCTACGAAAAGTCCTGCAATAACGCCAATACTTACAGCGCTGCCGAGTTCATGATAAAATCCTTCACCAATCGGGATGGCGGTATTGGCTAATGCAAATAATGGGAGAATGAGAAAGGCAACCGGCTTGTGAAGAAAATGCTGCAACCGATGTGAAACTGTTGTCTCATCACCTGAGCCGAACGGAATTGCAAAAGCAACGATCACACCTGTAATGGTAGCATGGATACCCGAGCCCATCATGAAGTACCACATTACAGCACCGCCTACCAGATAGGGCCACATGTGATGAATCTTCATTCGGTTGAAAACGAACAGGACGCCCCAGATACCGAACGCAATGCCGAGGTTGAGCCAATTTATCGTGCTGGTGTAGAAGATGGCGATAACTAAAATTGCACCGAGATCATCAATTACCGCCAGCGCGGTTAGAAATACCTTAAGACTTACCGGAATACGTTTGCCCACGAGCGATAAAACAGCCAGTGCGAAAGCGATATCCGTGGCCATCGGTATGCCGACTCCAGCCATATCACCACCCTGAACATTTATTGCAAAATAGATCAGGGCAGGCACTACCATTCCGCCCAGCGCTGCGAGTGCCGGCAGCATCGCGTTTCGCAGGGATGAAAGTTCGCCACAATAGATCTCACGCTCCAGCTCCAGTCCAATCAACAGGAAGAAGATCGTCATCAGCCCGTCATTTATCCAATGCGTTAGGGTATGACTGCCAATGTCCATGTGCCAGAAATCGAGATAACCTGGAAAAATATTAGTGGCGGCCAACGAAACAACTGTGCAAGCGATCAGGATGACCCCGGACGCGCGTTCACTGTTGGTAAAATCTGTGAAAAGTTTGGTTAACTGCATGATGACGATAACAGGCGATCGGTAAAGTTAAATTTTTCTGGCTTATGAGTGATACAAACCCGATTGATATAGGGTGTTGGATAGCCCGGCATTACCGTTAACTCACCCAGTAAAGTAAAGTTGCACCGAAAAGCCATGCAAGGGGTGATAGTACTTGAAAGTATAATGGTTTCAACAGCTCAGCGCTTTTAACGGAATAAGCATGATGCCATGTTCTGGGAATGAGATATAATATGATACACGTCCCGACCATAAACCAGCCAAAAATGTTGAAAACGTCCGGATATCTTGAATAGTCGGAGTATAGAATAAACGCAATGCCAGGAATCAATCTCAGTGTGATCTCTCCATAGTTGATGAGGTTTGTACTGCCAGCTTTCCGGAGCGCGGCTCTTGCTTTTTCAGGTGCAAAAAGCATCAGAAATCCTGCACAAATAAGGCACACGCCAAAAAGTATAATTGTCCATTTTGCGAGGGTTATAATCATAGGGATGCCAAAGGGGAAGGGTGGTGTTCATGCCAGTACCCGTTGCTCTTCAAATTTAATGCAATTTTGATTTCATTCTTAACAGTGCTGCGGTACGGTTTTAAGCTCGTGGCAGCCGCAATGTTTTATGAATGCGACTTGAACAATTACGATTGTGCCTGGGAGTCGGTGTGATTCGACAGCGATTCGATTTCCGGGGTCAATGCAAATGAGACAGGGTGTAAGTTGCCAGAAATCAACTTAACATAATATAAATTATATAACGCTTTCCTCGCTAAGTTCCTGACGCACACATCTATAATTATATTATGTTAACCATCCCAGCATGCCATTGCGCACAGGCCTCAGCAACGCTGGTCTGGGGGTTTTAGGCTTCGTATTGAAGTTCCGGATTGTTCCGCACATGCCAGTCGCTGCCGAGTTCGTGAATAACTGATTAGGCGTTTGCCATACCGTTGACGGGAACAAATACTTAACTGGCTTTTGATCATCCACGAATAACACTAAGCCAATTAACAAATCTGAACGTAATCCTCTGTCGAGGTGATTGTGAGGAATAAATGAATAGTTGGTTTTATCGATACAAATTTGGCTGCATAAAACTTCAAACTCCTCTACTCTTTTTTGATTGGCTACTCTGAGGTTAGCTCCTTTGTGCTCTACATAACTCGTAACTACATGATGATTTTCAGACATGATGAAGGCGCCAACTGATCAAGCTTTGATAGCGGACGGAGTTTAGACCAGATTCTTATCATGTTTTAAAAATACTTAAACATTACGCAAAGTTACGGGCGGGCGGAATAGGAAGCTGCAAGGGTTCGCACGCCTGCTCGTAAAAAAATCTCCACCCTCCCCTCCTGCCATCCGATCCCGTGGCATTGACTCGAGAGTTTCAGGGGTTTGAGATATGTAAAATAATAGTGGATAAATTTATCCACTATTATAAAAAAAACATTATATTTGTCACGCAAAGACAACATTATGTTTTCAAAAGCTTGTGAATACGGAATACGGTCAGCCATTTACATTGCAGAGCAGGCATTGGAAAACGACAAAGTAAGTTTAAGGGACGTTGCGAAAGCGATTGATTCGCCAGAGGCCTACACCTCGAAAATATTACAATTACTTTCACGAAATCAAATCATCATTTCGGAGAAAGGTCCTACCGGTGGTTATTCCATTGACCGTAGCAAGTTAGAAAAGGTAATGTTAAGTGACCTAGTGTTTGCGATTGATGGCAACAGCGTATATGAAGGCTGTGGCCTTGGATTAAAACGGTGTAATGAAAAAAAGCCCTGCCCTGCTCACTTTCAATTTAAAAAAATACGAAACGAACTTAAGGAAATGCTCGAGACCACTACCCTACTTGATTTAGCCTTGGGAATGAAAAATGGCGTATCGGTATTGAAGAGATAAAAAAATTTAAACTTAAAGTGGATAAAACAATCCACTATTACTAACAAAATGGAAAGTAATAATTTATTAAGTGAAGGCGGGATAATTATCACTCTTGGATTAATCATACTACCAGTAGTTGCAGCCTTGTTGATTGTCATCTATAAAATCTCTAGCATCACGGATACCCTTAAAAAGAAAAGAGAATTAGAAAGATTCAATTACACTCTTAAAGGATTGAGTCCGCAAGAAGTTCAACACTTAAAGCAAAGAAAGGAAGAACTGGGCTTCGTTTTGTCAAATAATGAATTAGCGGGTAACGTAATACGTTCTGATAGCAGAGGGTTAATAGATAACATTAGTAGTGCGGAAGAACTTCGTTTTGTTGAGAAGAAGAAAAAAAGTCAACCCAGGCCCTACATAGAGCCGCCTTTAACAAAACTTATTCTATGGTTTCTCGGTTGCGCTGTGTTCTGGCTTTTATTCGGCACTACTATTGGGGAGTATCTGGGCATTAAATTCGTTGCACCCGATGTGGATCAGATAAGCTGGCTGAGTTTCGGCCGCTTGCGTCCTGTGCACACCAATACAGTCTTCTGGGGTTGGGCTTCCCTGGCAATGGTAGGACTGGCCTACTATGTTGTTCCGAGAATAAGCAATACATCTTTAGCCAATTTAAAAATGGGCTACTATTCACTTATTCTTATTAATGCTTCGGTCGTTCTTGGAACAATAAGCTTGATGGCGGGCATCAATAATGGGGGTGGTGAATATCGAGAATACATTTGGCCGGTGATGGTTCTATTTGCTATTGGAATTATTATTTCACTCGTAAACTTTCTTAATACGATTGCCAAAAGAAGCACCAAAGAAATTTATGTTTCGAACTGGTACCTGATCTCTGCAATGATGTTCCTGCTGGTGATTGCCATAGTAGCCTACTGGCCAACCTGGCAAAATGGATTGGGTGAAACTATTGTGCAAGGCTATTACATGCACCAAGGTGTAGGGATGTGGTTCATGCTATTTACGTTGGGATTGATGTATTATTTCTTACCACAACAATTGAACAAACCTATCTATTCTTATAGCCTGGGTATTCTTGCCTTTTGGGCGCAGATACTTTTTTATACGCTAATTGGTACCCATCATTTTATCTTTAGTGCAATTCCCTGGTGGTTGCAAACCGTGGCCGTTGTTGGTAGTGCAGGCATGGTGATACCTGTGGTGGCCGGAACGACAAACTTCCTGATGACATTTAAAGGTTCGTGGAACAAACTTTCAGGCAGTTATACCCTTCCCTTTTATTTGATTGGTATCATTTTCTATTTCACAGGTTCACTTCAAGGTACTGCCGAAGCATTTCGGTTTACTAACCTAATTTGGCATTTCACTGATTTTACGGTCGCACATTCTCATCTCACCATGTATGGTATCATCTCCTTTATGTTATGGGGCTTTATCTATACGCTTGTGCCAAGGCTAACCGGAAAAGAACCCTCGCAGGTATTTGTTGGAGCTCATTTTTGGCTGGCTTTAATTGGATTACTCTTCTACGCGTTTCCGCTTATGTATGGCTCCACCTTACGGGGATTGATGTGGATGGATGCAAAGCCATTTATTGATAGCGTAGAACTAATGGCGCCTTTTTGGTTGTGGCGTGCCATTGGTGGATCGTTGATGTGGCTATCCCATATTCTTTTTGCGTATAATTTTTATGTAATGGTAAATCGCAAAAAAGAAATAGGTATACCCACATCGCCTTCGGAAATTTTAAAGGCAAAAGAGGAATTGGAAAAAGTGTGAAAGAATTTAGCATAACTTAAAATGGAATTTTTTAATAATCATATAAAACTTTTTGGTACTGCGTTAGCGCTTTTTGTTGGGTTAACCATTGTGGTAGCCATACTGCCAGCTATTAACAATCAAAAAAATAATGCACCTCTACCAAATGCTGTTGAGTTAAGTGAAGAAGCTTTTTTAGGAAAACAAAGTTTTATTTCCAACGGATGCGTAGCCTGTCACACTCAGCAAGTTCGTAATGTAGATATGGACAAGGTATGGGGCAATCGTCCTGGAATTGCAGCAGACTATGCCGGCATTACACGAACCAGTATCTGGATCAATACGGCTACATTAATGGGTACAGAAAGAACCGGTTCCGATTTAACCAATGTAGGATCACGTCAACCGAGTGCAGCGTGGAATTTATTGCATTTGTTTCAACCAAGAGCAGTGGTTGATCAATCTATTATGCCGGCCTATCCCTGGCTATTTGAAATTAAAAATAATCTCGCAGAAACTGATGTTGAAGTAATTGTACCCGATGAGTTTAGAAAAAATGTTAATGGAAAAATAGTAGCCACTAAAGAAGCTTTGAATCTGATTGCCTACCTGCAAAGTTTAAAACAAACCCCATTGCCCGATGGAAAATCGAGCCTAGAATTTTTGTATAAAAAACAAGAAAGTACTTCCCCTAAAAATGAACAGACCTCCCTGTTACCGGACGGTCAGCTGCTGTACACCAATAATTGTCAAGCCTGCCATCAAGCCAATGGCGAGGGATTGAAAGGAGCTTTTCCACCTCTTAAAGGAAGTGCGATTGTAACAGGAGAAGATTTGGAATTATTTGTGAACATCATCATGCTTGGGTATGATGCAAGACCAGAGTATGCCACTATGAATGCGGTTGGAACAGACAATAATCTGACACCCGAAGAAGTGACCGCTATCATCAATCATGAAAAAACAAGTTGGGGCAATAATGCTAAACCTGTTACCCTGGAAGAGGTTAAAAAGATAACTGATTTTATAAATACAACTGCTAAAAAATAAAAGGTATGGAAACAACAGAAGTATGGTTACCAGCACTGATTGTTGATACACCACAGCAAGGCCGGGAACTCGCTATTAAAATGGTGCGTAAAAGCATAGCAGCTATTCAAACCGATGCTGAGACCCGCAAAAAGTTGCGCTCTGCTTACGCAACTGATACCGCCCAACTCATTACGTCCGCACACGTAATAGCCACCGAATTTCAAACCATTGCTGCTGCTAATAACTATTGGAAAAAATGAGAAGGTTAATAAAATACGGTAGCGTTCTAGTTTTCATTTTGTTAGCTCATAGTAATTCATGGGCGTGTGAGGTTTGCAAAAAACAACAACCGGAAATTACGCAAGGACTCACCCATGGTGCCGGACCACAAAGTAACTGGGATTGGGTAATCATTGCTGTGATCTCGGCTATCACACTGTTGACACTGATTTATTCTGCAAAGTATTTAATCAAACCGCAAGAAGACGAAGCAACCCACATCAAAAAATCGATTTTTATCTCTTTGGAAAATGAGTGATAATAAAAGTAAAATTTTGCTTTTTGTTGACGATGAAATTCAACCCATTGCCGAGCTGACAACGCCCGTGCAATTCGAATTGGATACCAGTAAATTGACAGACGGTGAACACATTTTAAAAATCATAAGCAAATCATCTTCTGGCAGAGAAGGAATAAGAAAAATCAATTTTATAGTTCGAAACGGTCCGGCAATAGCGTTAGAAGGCTTACGCGAAAACGAAGTGGTAGATGGTATTATACCTTTAATGATTAATGCGTATGACAAAGGCAATCAAAGGAAATTTATTATTGAAGGAAGTGAAACCCCGCAAAGCATTCCAAGCTGGTTATGGATTTTATTAATAGCCTTTATGGGATGGGCGGCCTACTATTTGATAACGAATTTCAGTTTGTAAATATTCGATGATGAATCACGTGGAAAAGGACATCAGTACGCTGGACGATATTAAACTATTGGTCGATAGCTTTTACGGCCGAGTTCGAGAAGATAGCCAGTTGAAAGATATTTTCAACGAAAGAATACAAGACCGTTGGCCGCAGCACTTGGAAAAGATGTATCGCTTCTGGCAAACTGTGTTATTGGAAGAGCACACATATTATGGAAGTCCCTTTGTGCCCCATGCGAAACTGCCGGTAGAACTGGAGCATTTTGAACGATGGATAGAATTATTTGGTGAAACTGTTGAAGCGCTTTTTAAAGGAGAAAAGGCAACGCGAGCAAATGGCATGGAGAACGAATGGTTGAAATGTTTCATTCCAAAATTGAGTACTACAAGAATAACACAGCAACCCCTATACTATAATAAACTAGTGGTAATATGATTGAAAGCCCTCCACAAATGGCAATTCTGCACACCGGAAAATTGCTTAAAGTTTTACAAGTAACGGGAATTGCAGGAATGCGCATGCCTGAACATATCAGTACAAAAGAAGCAGTCATCATCATCCAAAAGGGTTCAGCAGTAATTACGATGAAAGGAAACGACTATCTATTACAGAAGCACGAGTCTATGATTATACCGGGTGGCGAAAAGCATACGTTACGAATAACCGAGGATTTTCAAGCACATGTAATAATGGAAACGGATTCACAAATAAAATTTATTAACTCATAAAAAATAAATAGTATGGAAATAAATCAACATCAAATCATTGGCGAATTGGTAGCGCACGACTACCGCACGGCCTCAGTATTTAAAAAATATGGTATCGACTTCTGTTGTCAAGGCAACCGGACCATTTCTGATGCTGTTGAAAAGAAAAAATTGGTTACTAAAGCCGTGCTGCGTGATCTGCAGTTGGCAGTTGAAGCAAAAGATACAACTACAGACTTTAATTCCTGGCCTTTGGATTTGCTGACAGATTATATCGAGAAAAAACATCACCGTTATGTAGAAGCAAAGTCATTGGAGATAAAACCATACTTAAACAAGATATGCAGTGTGCATGGCGAACGTCATCCTGAGTTGTTTGAAATACAACAACAGTTTAATGCCTCTGTTGGTGAACTGGCCGCGCACATGAAAAAGGAAGAGTTTATTTTATTTCCTTTCATTCGTAAACTAGCAAAAGCCAGCCAAGAAAATGTATCCATTGATGCACCCTCATTTGGTACGATACAAAATCCTATTGCAATGATGAATCAGGAACACGAAACCGAAGGTGATCGATTCCGAAAAATAGAGACGTTAAGTAATAACTATACGCCACCGGATGATGCGTGCAACACTTACCGGGTTACATTTGCGCTACTCCATGAATTTGAACAGGATTTGCATCTGCACATTCATTTAGAAAACAATATTTTGTTTCCTAAGTCCATTGAACTGGAAAAAGAATTGCTGGCGAGTCATGTTGTGTAGGCTTAAAAGTGTCCATCCCATACAAATCAAAAATTAAGTATTTAAAAGTGAACGAATCGATACATCGAAACGAAGCACTCAAACCACTGAGCCGAGAGCATCACCAAGGCTTATTGCTTTGCTGGAAAATCAGAACTGGATTCAGCAAGAAAATTGAAATCAGTCTTATAAAATCTTATGCGAATTGGTTTTATAAAAATCATTTAGTTCCGCATTTCGAAGTGGAAGAAAAACATGTATTCTCCATTTTAGGAAATGATCATGAATTAGTGAAGAAGGCTTTAGCGGACCATCGAAAACTAAGACGCTTATTTGAAAATGAAACTGAAGTAATTAAAAGTCTTGGATTAATTGAGGAGTTGCTGGAGGCGCATATACGGTTTGAGGAGCGGGTACTTTTTAATGAGATTCAAAAAATAGCAACACTTGAAGAAATGGAGTTGATGCATGCAGGATTGGATAGCCATAAGAAACCGGATGAATGGAAACATGAATTCTGGAAATAGATTTCGTCCATGAAGCTTACCCGTAAATTTGGTATCAGCATTACCGTATTTCTGCTTAACGAAAAACATACTATTCTGACCTATCAGGGAGAGTATCGCAATCTCATGGCGTTGCTATACGATAAATTCTGCATGGAAGATTTTGGAGAATGCAAAGGAATAGGCCGATGCGGTACGTGTCATGTCCACATCCTTAATAATACCGGTGAATTATTAAATAAATCAAATGGCAATGAAAATACGACACTCGGAAAAATGGATTGCGTGCAATGGAATAGTCGGTTAGCATGCCAGATAATCATCGATAAAGCGTTGGATGGCTTACATATTGAGGTTTAGTGCAGCAACACACATTGCGCAGGCCACACATGCCAACCGACTAACCAAAGCCCGCCAATAAGTGTCGCTGCCCCTACCCGGTGTAAATGAAAAGATTGAGTACTGAATGCCCGCGCTAAAAAAACTTTCTATAAAGAGAGAGTAAGCCCGGATGCCTAAGCTACTTAACATAACGCTCGCCATTATATAACCAATTCTAGCCTGTTTCTGTGATCCTGCTGTCTATAATGAGATTTGGCTATGTTGAGAATACAGAGCGACCTGATGATCCGCACATGCGCACTACGTCCTTGAGTGTCTTTAAAACATGAAAAGCTGAGTACGAAAGTTTTTGCCAACGCGCTTGAGGACAGCCAGCCGCACCAAGCCAGAGTACTGCCGGCCGCACGGAATCCTGGTGCAAGCCAAGCCGGCAGCACACTGGCTTGAACCAACTCACAAAGCGCTGATTTAAATTGATTAATCAAATTAATTAATAATCTGTAACGTGCTGAAAATTAGAAGTTTAGGGTCGGGGACTCAGATTTGAAATTCGGCCTCGCCTTTTTCACTGTTTAAGCTCTGCTCTTAGGGCATAACCAATTCCTCCCTAATCTCCTGCCCTGCTGCCAGCTGCAAATGTTCTTCCTTCATCTTGTCGCCTGAGATCATATTCTTGAACACTTCCATTGCTTTCTTTTTTTCTCCGCGTTTTAGAAATTCGTTTGCTTCTTGTATAGCAGTATTATAATTAAATGGTTGCAACACTTCCGGCACGTTTGGGTTAATGCCACGAGTAGTTAACAGCTTTGAAATTGTATAAGCACGCATATTAGGATCGTCATACGGCCTGCATAGATCCATGACTTCATCCTTCTTTAGTTCAGGGTTCAGCCAATCTTTATAATTCTCCTGGTCGATAAACACAGGCATGCGTTGCTTGGCGTTGTGAACATATTGCATAATCGAATTAGCCGGACAAGTCAACAGCGTATAGCTATAATAGTATTCCCCCGTGGCCGGATCTTTCCAGCGGCTGTACAACCCGGCCATGGAGCGCAACTTCTGATCGCGAAACGTTACGTAGTAGGGAATCTTTACAGTGCCCGCATCATCGAGCCAGCGCCATTCAAAAAAGCCTGTTACGGGAATCAAACACCGCTGGCCATTTTTAATCGCATCGCGGAAAGACGGCTTCTCCCACATTTCTTCCGAGATACAATTGAGGGTAGTCAACCTGGACTGCATCGCTTTATCCCGGTCCTTCTGAAAGAATGGGATTAAGCCCCAATTGAACATCTTAAGCTTATCGGGTCCGCCTGCTGTAATAATATGGGTTGGGAAATAATCGAAACCATTTTCGAAGTAGCGGTCGTATAAACCTTCGTGTTGCCATGCGCTGAGGAAACGCTGGTACCAGCGGAGCTGTGTTAACTCCGGTTTGGTTAGCGTTGAAGGCAAAGCATCCTTCTCAGAATATTTCAGGATTTGCAACCCAAGTTCATGACTGTTCTTCAT